>JGI24159J19872_10005629_pt1 | contig 16217 bp, 6 predicted proteins | sample Ectturendosymbi4_FD_19872 | JGI IMG/M metagenome (IMG submission 19872) | reverse complement strand
TCATTTCTGTGTGGAAAAGAACACTGTGTTGATCCCCAACTTCGTTACAAAAAACTTTGAACACGCGGTGATTGAAGGCATGGCCTCTGATAAAGTTCACAGCACTCACAACAATCGAAAACACATTTTTTAATTTTTCGGGGCATGCATGCCTGGGTTTAAATTTCAGGGTGTGTATCCCAGAAAAAAATTAGTGGTTCATACCCCATGTTTAAGAACCAGTGGCCTAGAGGTTGGGATTTAGACCTGGTAACATGAGCCAAAATGGCCCAAAACTACTTCACTTATGTCACTCACAAAAAATCTACAACTGCCAACCAAAAACTTTTTTTTTCGAGTGCGGAGTAAAAGACTTGATGAATCTTCTAAGGTTTTGAACAGCTCTCCAGCGCAGTCAGCGAAGGAGCTATGGCGTAGGTAAGGCAACCGAAAACTGCTGTTTTAGGCTGATTTTCAGGTATAATATATTCGTAGACCGGCCGTCAAGGTGTTACCAGTTTCAGTACCGGCCGACATATATATACGTGAGGCGAAAACCCGCCACAGTTACTGGGCGGCATATATATATGTTCCTAAAGAAAATCTTCGTTTTCTGGCCCTGGCAGCCAAACCAAAGAGCCATTATTTTGGCTTAAGTTTTTTTGGAAACTAAGCTATCATCCAAGACTTTATAGCCCTTGATCGACTTTCTAGTTTCTCTGGAGCCGAAATTATGGCTAAAAAATAACAAATTGGATAAATAATAAAATTGCACAAAAGGTAACCTTGGTCATTTTTAGCTAAAGGCAATAACTCGCAAGCAGGTTGAGCTAAAGAGCTGTTCAAACCCTCCAAAACTCGGAAAGTTTTGTAGTTTAGAACTAAAAAAAAATTTAAGTTTTGGGTTTGGGGTGTTTGGTTGTTGACGTCATGGTTGGGATAAGTTTTGTGTTTTTTTTGTTGATGTCATCGGTTGATCCAACAAACCGATTTTGTGGCTCAAACCTTTATTGGATTCTAGGCTATAATACGAGTCTTCCGAGCCTTTGATCGACTTTCTAGCATTTCTGGGTCCAAAGGTACGGCCAAAAAATTCCAAATATTTCTGGAATCCCCTAGGTCAGGGGCGGGCAACCTTTTTCGGTTTGTGTGCTGAAATTGGCTAAATCAATGACAAAATTCTTCTGCGTGCCAACCAAAATTTGTGAGAACATGCTACTTGACATCCATAAAGGTGAATATAAAGAGCCTTGAAGAATTGATACAAATGCACTCAAACAGTGAAAACACAATATAACCAAATTTACATTTATTCACCTTGAAAACAACGCCCAAACAAAAACAAAGCTTTGCCTCTTTCAAAACAAAAACATGCACAATAAACTTTTTAAACAAGACTTAAGTTACTTTTCAAAGAAAATATCAGTCCGACAAAAAGCTTTGATTACTTTTCTTGTGCTATATCATTGAGACTTCTGCTTCTGCATTACCGCTGATAGAGACTTTACATTGGGTTTATATTTTGTGACCCTCAGAGATATACACGAACTACTAATTTCATCGGTCAGGCTACTCCTATTACGAGACTTAAGAAAGTTCATAACTGAGAACAAAGATTCACAAGCATATGTAGATGAAAACATGGAGAGTAACGCTGTTGCAAAGTTTTTAAGCACGAAAAATTTTCAGGAATGACATTCCAAGCCTGCAATAGTTCGTTTTATGCACTTCTCTCCAGCATTCCCTTCTCTAATCGCTTTTTTTCAATGTTTTCCAAGTCAACTCTAAGTTCAATAAATGTTTGTTTCCAAATTGAGCTACTCTGAAATTCAATCAAGTGCATTTCATATTCATCCATGTCTATCCATGAAAACTTTTGTAGGCTTAGTTCCTCCATTTTTATACTGACTGGAAACCTCATGAATTTTGCTGTGTCTTCTAGTTCTGCCAGATAGAAGTGCTCGCGTGCCAAGTTCAGCACGTGTGCCAGGGGTTGCCCATCCCTGCCCTAGGGAATTAGTAGGTATTTCTCTAACTAATTTTTGGTCTTTTGGCCATAATTTTAGAACCAGAAATGCTAGGAAGTCGAAACCCTTTGAAGACTCATATTGTAGTCTAGTTTCCAAAAAAATCTGGAGTCAAAAAACTGCTGTTGGTGTTGGGCCCAATGACGTCATCCTCATATAAACAACATGTATGCATAGACATACTCCCATCATACAAACATCAACAAAAATCAAAAACCTAAAAGATTTTTTGTTCCAAAGTACAAGGCTTTCCAAGTCTTTAGAGGGTTTGAACAGCTCTGTAGCTCAATTGGCTGGTGAGTTATGGCTTTTAGCCAAAATGGCCAAGATTACCTTTCGTGGGATTTGAATTTTTACCCACTTTTTGGTTTTTGAGCCACAGTTGTGGCTCCAGATATGCTAGAATACCAATCATGGCCTCTAAAGTCTCAGATGATAGCCTAGTTCCAACAAAAAATTTGAGGCAAGAAATGGTTTGTTGGGTTGGTGCCCAGGGTCAGCTAAACTTAGTCAAAAAGGTGGAAAACATGCCCCCATTATGACGTCACCCACAAAAAAACTTAAAACGAAAAAAATTTTTTTTCGACATGAACTAGAAGACTTGCTGAATCTGCAGAAAGTTTAAACAGCTCTCGAGCACAATCGGCTGGTAGGTAATGGTGATGCAAAGCTCTGCCAAAACAATGGCTCTTGTGGTCCTTAAAGGTAAACCACTCAATAACAGTAGATCTTTCCATGTGAATCCATCTGGTAGCGAAAGTGTTAATGTAGATTTTGTGGTTTTAGATAAAAAAGGAACAAGAAATGCTTAATTTTTGAGTCATTTTTTGGACTGTGTTTAAACACTGGAGAATTCAACATAAATTAATATTGTTCAAAGCTAAAATGTGAAAAAGGTTATGCGTGAACATGGCAAACAAACTTTGACTTGACTATTAGCTAGAGAGAGAAAAAAATGACCAAAAGTGAGACCAAGTTAAAATCTTAAGCCAGGACTAGAGATCGACCGATATATCAACCTGATCCATATTTGGGTTTTGCCGATATATTGGTATCAACCAAAACTGCCAGTTTTATCTGCCTTAGTAGGTGTTGACAAAATGCTGTTACATTCCTCACACATCCAGACAACTTGTGCAAGAATGCACAACAAAGCAGGACAGCAAGCAAGTCCAACCACTCCCAACTTGGCTAAACTAATAGTTACAAAAGCTTGTTTTCGTCAACTGTTGTTTGAGGCTTGTTGAAAAGTCTTTCTGTTGTGGAGATTAAGCTGAAAGTTGGGTAGAAAGTGACTGTGTGCCAGTTAACTAACATAAGCGAATGTGATTTTACATCCAAAAACTTTTCGTCGACTTCAAAAGCGATGATGAAGCCCATGCCATATTTTATTGATACAGATGGTCAGACTTTTGGATCAAGTGCAAGTGATGTTTTCCAGAAGTTTGGGGAAAAGTTAATTATTACTAATGTTGCTGAGCAACGTATCAACCAACCACTGCACATGCATAATAAATACCGCAATCGTCCTGACATGAACAAGACCGGTGGAAACGCTATATGACTTAAGGTGACCAACTTCAAACCTACTGTTAAAAAACTTACAGGTAAAAATCCAGGGGCAAGATTCACAGGACCAATTGTTTTTGAAAATGCACATTTTTTCTACAAATGCAATCGTTTTGTTTGTTCATTTTTTTGTGCTAACTAGATTTGGTCGTTTATTTCATTAGCATTAAAATGTTCTCAAATTAAAATAATATTTTAGCCATCACTAAAATCATAAGTGGTGGGTGCTTTTTAAGCAAAGTCACTGAAAGGGGGCGATTGAACAAAAAAGTTTGAAGACCACTGGTCTAGACTGCGCTACCACATGCAGCACAGTCTAGGTATTGTGTATGAATAAACTCCGGTTGTACTTCTAGAAAAGTTTGCACAGCATGAAAAAGTTTGACTGTAACTTAAGGTGCAGAAGTCTAATCGGTGCCTAGTTAGCACAGATTATTTTTAAAAAAGCTTGCTTGAAAAATGAATTGCATTTTATTAAGCAACATTTGTGGTGTTATGAATATGACTACAAATGCAATCGCTACTCATTAGTGACACAAACTGTTGCTGTAAAGCAGTTGCATATAATATCTTGGAAAGATTCCATGTTTCTTAACTTGATGTAGAGGCTATAAGCACACTGGTTTATACTGTACGCAAGCTAAAATGTCCTGTTCGTGGATTAACTTAATCGATATTTTCCATGGGCAAGTTAATGATAATTATGATCTCACAATCCAAGCTGTTGGGGTTTGTGGACATGGCACACAAGTTACACAAGCACCACTCCAGCATTTCACAAATTCGTTGAAGCGATGATTTGGCGATTGTTTGATAGCAGCACTGTAGTCAGTATGCATTGTTGCACCACAATTGCTGTTGCAGTGTCAGTGTATGCCACAATGCAACTTACGCAAGCTGAAAACAGTGTTTGTGATTGGATCAGAACTACCGCGGCATTATTGTGCAATTATCAGATGCCTAATTTGCACATGTGCACGTTAGCTGTTGTCATAGCGACCTATTATGGAATTTACTTCTGGCGGACAAGCGGCAATCGTTTATAGCCTAGGGCTGCTTAAAATAAGTAATTTGTTTAGGCTAGGTTGTAGATGCTTTTGTTTCCGCTGTGACAGCTGACTCATGCTCCAAAGTTCGTCTTTTCTGCTTTTTTATGAAAACGCATGCTAGTGTTGCTGCCAGTACTTCAATTGCAGTACAACTAATGCAACTGGTTTGCTTTTTCAGGGACATGCAGTTATTTAATGAACTACATCACATCAAAATTTCAAACTTGATTTAAGACTTGGATTTGACTTTGCAAATTGGAAACCCAACGAGTTGCAGAAGAGTCTGAAACGCTGGTTTGTGAAATATATGCCAAAACAAAATTTTGCATGAGTTACGTAGTACAGTAACTGTTAACAAACATACTATCATAGACCAAAAAAGTAACTGATGTTTTGGAAAAAATTTCTTATTTGGCAATGGTTAATTTAATACAGTGTTGTACTAACTTTAACCTCCTTAACTTGATGCTCCGTTTTGTACTTTTTCATTTTCATTGTTCCTTTTTTCCTATTGTTTCATTTTCATTGTTTCATTTTCATTGTTCCTATTGTTTTGTTATATTTAACATTCTTTTCTAATTCATGCCACTGTGTTTATTCATTGCAGACAGTGCATACTATGCCAACAAGTTAATCAGATTAATGAAAAATTATAGCAAAATATTGAGATTGCTGCAATTTAAAAAATTTTAGCTCATAAATCCTGATTAGAGATAGACCGATATATCAGCCTGGCTGATATTTGGGTTTTGCCGATATATTGGTATCGGCCTCAGTAGATATTGACAAAACGCTGTTATATTCCTCATCCACACAGACAACTTGCATAAGAAAGCACAACAAAGCAAATCAGGACAGTTATCTTGCAGCAATGCTAGCAGGTGCGTTTTCATAAACGAGCCGACAAGATGAAACATGGAGCACGCATTGGCCGTTGCAGCTGAAACAAAAGCATCATCATTCAGCAGATTAATGAAAAATCATAGCAAAATCTTGAAATTGATACAATTTGAAAATTTTTAATTCATAAATCCTGATTTTTGAAGTTTTTGAAAAAAGGTAAGGCATAGAATACATTGTTTTTGATAATGAAGCAGAAAACAAGATTTAAAAATTTTGGAAATATCGGTTATCGGCCCATGCATGGCCGATATATTGGTATTGTTGCCAAAAATGCTATATCGCCAAGACAAAACTTTTTTTTTGTTGGAATGTGTCTAAAAGTGTGTGTAGTGGTCTTTAGAATTCCACCACTTGATTCATAGCAAGTAAAGTTCTTGTGGGAAGCCATTGATAACACCTTCAGCGCAGAGTAAATTCCATGTGATTGTTCAGCAGCTGGTAAATGTTTTTTGGGTTGTTTTTACCTAGTATCTAACTTAAAAGTACTTGCTTGACTGACTTCAAATTTTCAGGTGAGATACATTTGCACAAGAAGAACATTTGTGTAAAATTTGGTTGTAAAAGACCAAGCACGAGAAAGTCATTGTGTTTGACACAATATTGAACCCAAATTTCTTAGGTAAGTGCATGGCCAGCCATGCGCAGCAATAGCATGGTGGACGGGAGTACACTTCCTCGATTCACAATCAATAACTTGGAAAGTTTGTGAAGAGTTAACCTCAAATTTTCAGGAAAAATACATAATCAGAAGAACACCCCTGCAAAATTTCGTTGCAAAAAATAGTTTCAAAATAGTCATGGTGCTGTATGCAACAACTACTCAACTGTACCATGTTACAAAAAGGGCGTCAGCAGTCTTCTACCTCAACAATAAGGAAGCTAAACGTGAGCTGAAAATCAATTTTGACAATGAAACCCTGCTGTTTTGTTCCAAGCCCGAATACCTCGAAGTAATGTTGGACAGGATGCTCACGTTATCTTACACCTCCTGTCACTTTGCAAAAAGCTGATATCATGCTTCACACTCTTGAGGCAGCTTGCTGGCTTGGGATTGAGCAACAACATTGCGAACAGCCACTTTAGCCCTGGTCTATTCAACAGCAGAGCACAGCACTTCTGGTGCAGTAGTGCTCACACCCGCTAATCAAGTGTAGGGTACCTATGTGCTTAGTAAGGCTGCTAATGAGTTGGTGTTTTGAACAAAAAAATTAATGTTACAAGAAAGTCTGTGGTACAAAGTTGTAGAGAAGCTTTGCCAAACACAGTGTGTTACTGTGCCAAATGTGATGTCAATATCTTCGTTAGGGCCACACATTGAATGACTTACTTTCATCTTAGCAAACCAAAGTTTTGTTTGAAGGTACCAAGAGCATTTGAATACTAACTGGACTGGTAACGACTGTATAGTGTACTTTTAATCACTTCCAAACTGTTTTGCCATAGGCAAATTTAGCTCTAATGGAAGAACAAGGGTACTTATAAATAGGTTAAGTGTTTGGTGCAAAGAAACACATGAGTAAATCAGAAAACTGGAGATCAGTTTTGCACTGAGGTGTCATTGGACATGTGGAAATCTACATGCACATGATAAAGAGGCACGAAAGACTGGCATTGCATTGAAAATGTCAAGCTGTTGTATTGTACGTACACATTACACAATGAAAAGCATACTGGGCCACTTGTGGGCTGCGGGTTTGACGTAGCTGCTGTTTGACATAAACATTCTCCAGTGGTGGCGAGACCACATATTAGAATTTCCAGGTCTCTTGTAGCAGGAAATATTTTCTGTGTAATGGCAACCAATGCTGCTAATGAGCAAGTGTTCATTATCGATGATCATGTCGTGAATAGCAGAAGAGCAAATTAAAAAGAGTTTCTCGATGAATGCCAACACTTTTTCAACAGTGCTCTGAGAAAGAAGCACTGAAGTTTGACTAGGTTTTACATTTTTACCTTATAGTGTTTTTCAAGACCTTCCATTGGTGGGGTAAGGCAAGGTGTGATTTTAGTCTATATCTGTTCAGTGTTTACCTTGCTGAACTCTTTGTCCAGCTGGGCATATACAGAGCAGGAGGCACTATGGGAAATACGGTTTTAAATCACCCACTGTTTGCTGTTGATATGTGTCTCAGTGTTCTTCAATGCCTTCTGAATATTTGTTGTGATCATACTGCTGGGCATAAACTTGTTTTTAATTGTAACAAGACAGGAGGTGTGTATCACCTCTTGAAGAGCATAACATCCTGCAACACCAGCTATCTACCTGGATGGCACAAGTGTGAAGTGTGCTGACCAAGACTCAGTGTATTACTTATTGCCTCATAGAAGGATGACAAAGACACTCTGACGCAAGCAAAGTCACTTTATGTGCAGGAAACAAGCTCTGAGGCACCTTTCCTCAGTCCTGCTCCAAAATACATTACTGCGTGTATATACCATGCAAGAGCATGCCCGTCACCTGTGGTGCAAGTATGCACAGTCTAGTATTAAATGCCTCTGCATTGCCTGCAACATTGCTAAAACCGAATTTTGCATTACATCCCGTTTGGAACATAAGATCTGCACTTATCAAGTTTCCTATTTTGTCAGGAAATTTGATGCCCCAATTAGAAACAATTTTCATGCCCTTGTTAAACAATGCGCATCTTTATCCAACTTTTATCAGGGTTCCCATGCGGCATTGAAAGTAATAAAAAAGTATTGAATTTCACAAATGGTTTTCAAGACCTTCAAAAAGTATTGACTTTGGCCAAAATCTACATTAGGTATTGAAAAAGTATTGAAATTCTAAATTGAAAAGAAATCAGAAGTATCTGAGCAGAATTTTACTGAAGGCAAAGCACTTAATTATTTGTGCAGTGTTATGCAATGTGCAAAATTGAGTTTCATGGTTAAGAATTTTGAAAAATGAAGAGAAGTAATGGTATTGAAATTTTTACATTTGGTGTTGAAAAGGTGTGGAAAATTATTTTTAAAAATGTGTGGGAACCCTGTTTTATCTGCTAATTTCAATTGGTCTTACACTTTTAAAAATCTGCATTTTTCTCCACCTATGTCAGGTGTCTGTGTGACCATGACCAAATGCAGTAGTTACTAGTGCTTCGCTTCAGTGTTTGTTCCTCTTTGCTACTGCGTGTGTGTGCCAGCCCAACACCTACCCTGTAATTTGGTGTGTGAACACTTTTACCCTACCCATGTTCTCTTTTAACCAGTGTGTATGGTATGAATCTTGTGAATGAGTCAAACATTTAAGTTATAAAAAAATGAATGAATGAATTTATTTTGCCAGCAGACACGAAGTCCATAGTACAAGCACACACATTCTGCACAACGCAGGTTGATAAAAACAGACAAAACAGAACGTTTTACAATGGCGTTGGAGGCTGAATCACAGGGTTATAGACACATTCTTAACACTACTGTTCGCTAATCCGTAACACTTGGTACAACAATACTGCATAGTAGAATGCTAATTCCTAACCTGGTCGAGGCTAGGTAAAGTACAAATGCGTTGTGGTATAACACGTCCTCAAACAAAAAACACTGCAATGTCCGAGTACTCAGTCACAGTAAAATGCGGTTGTAGTGTGCAAAGAATAAAGACGAATATAAACAATCTGAGTGCATCAAAGTATGCAACCATACATTGTTAGACCTTCTGTATCTTTCAAGAAACAGGTACACATTTTTTCTTAATAATGCCTCAAAGGTAGGAATATTACAGTGAACCTGATGACTACTCTCCAGGGCAAGTCGTATAGAGCTCTGCATCCACAATTATAGGCCACACGCAATCTCTGCATGCATGACTTTCTGAAATCACACCATAATTGTGATGCATACGTGGGCGTACAAAAGGAACGAAAAAGTACATTTTTAACTGCATTTGAATATCGGGAAAAAGAGGCTCGCAACTTGTTTGCTGCACGATATTGATGAATAACACATGGTGATGTTGCGGAAATGCATTTCTTCAATATCATTAAAGGGGAAAATCTTCAAGTAACTAGTCTCCGCACAGATGAAGGGTTTCAATCCATCAGCAAATACTTTTTATAGGAAATTGATTTCATGTAACACTATGCATCTTCAGTCCTACGACCTTATTCAGAGGGTAAAGCTTGCTCCTTTTAATTTAGAAATGGGTGTTTACCTCTGATGTATAACAATGTATTGCATATACAAAAAGTGTTTTATGTTAATGTTGTGTTGTTGATTCATCTGGGCATATCACATTTCTTGTGCAGATGCATATATCTTTTTCAGATCTATGGTTTTGTTGCATTAATAAAGTGAATAATGTCTGGAGCTGATGAGGCTGGAAAGCTGTTCATTGGTGGCTTGTCTTGGGCTACCACAAGCGAAACTATGGAAACCTATTTCTCGAAGTTTGGTCGACTGTCTGAGTGTGTCGTAATGTGTGACAAAGTGACTGGTGATTCACGTGGGTTCGGGTTTGTTAGGTTTGAAGATCCGCAGTGCGTTGCACAAGTTTTAAAGACACGCCCACATATTTTAAATGACAAGCAGGTCGATCCTAAGCCCTGCACGCCTAAGGATGAACAGATCAAAAAGAAGGAGGCTGAACGGTTACACATAACAACTCATAAAATTTTTATTGGGGGTCTGCCAAGAGATGCCACTGAGGAACAAGTCCGGGAGTATTTTGAAACATATGGCCCTGTAGAGGAAGTTACCTTTGTGATCAGCAAGGTGGATATGAAGAACAAGGGCTTTGGATTCGTGACGTTTATAAATGAAACTTCTGCCCAAAAGGCTGTGGCAAAGCATTACCATGAAATTGCTGGACGAACTATTGAAGCGAAAAAGGCTCAACCCCGCGAAAGAACAAACAAAACCAATTATTCCAAAATGGAAAGTCAGCAAAACAATCAATCGTGGCAGAATGGACCATCCAGTTACATGGGTTCTGGAAATGGAACGGGTCCTAGTGGCGGCCCTTCAATGCCACCAAGTGGAAATCCTATGGGTTCGTGGGGAATGAGCTATGGCATGCCCGGTGGTTACATGCCAAATTCTGGTTATGGAACTTACGGTGGATATGGTACTGGGTATGGCTATGGCGGTGCCATGGCTAATCAAATGGGTGCACCATTTCCTTCAGGTTACCCATCAATGGGAAATTACCATCAAAGCAGTTCGTCGTACGGGCCGTCACGTGGTAGTAATGATGCACCTGGTTATGCATCCGGCAGAAGTTTTGACGGCCAGAGTTACTCGACTAAACCCAGTTACCATCCGTATAAGAGATGAAGCGGCCTATTGTAACACACATAGGCTGACGAAGATTTCGAACGGTTCTGGAGCGGCGAATCTTATGAGTGGAATTGGGAAAGTCGAGCACATTTTAAGTGCAAGCGTTTTAAGTCTTGTTTCCAACTCCTGTTTCACCTGCTGCTACTTGCACGGCATACGGGAGGAGTTGGCGTGACGAGCGCGAACAGTATAACGCGTTTCGACTTGGCGATCCCCTGTTCACATCGGACAGTGAGTGACGATTTCTTTACCACTGAGGCTCAACATGCGTGCAAGGACATCTCTCACAAAAATTTCTGTACAAAATTTTCTCTAACACTGTTATGTCAATAAGTGATTCCATGAACTGTTTTACGCATCGCTTGACCAAAATGGAAGAAACAATCGATAGCGTGTTTTTTTTATTTTCTGAGCAATGGTAAAATGTTAAGTCTCATACAGTGTTACGCTGTCACAATGCGTTCCCAGCGTAGCTTGTTTTCTGACTGCATAGGCGAAAGTACAGAAGTGGGCTAGTTTGGTGGTTTTGTAAAAAACATACTTCAGCCTCTTTTTACGTCAAGTTCGTCGCGGATGTATGTCGTGTCGATTCCACCAGGCAGCAGCATTGGTTCAATTATAACAAACCTGGACAGCTGTCATTTTAAAAATTATGGTTCAAGTTACTCCGCTCTTCAACAATTTTGTAATTTGCAATTTGATAAAAATAGAGGTTGTGAAAAGCAACAGTTTTTCGCAATGAAGACTCACGACGGTAAGCGAAGTTAGATGTAGCGCGTAAACGTCAAGTCACGTGATGCTCGCTCCTGTTGCATCTGTCTTACCAGGTGTAAAACTAGTAACGCCTAAGCGTTTTTTTGTTTAAAGTGAACATAAACATGGGCTGGTCAAGATCAATAAAACTTGCTTGTCTGATTTTTTTCTTGGTGAACGCTCATCATACATAAATCGGAGAAGCGTTCAGTCTCGCACTAACAATAGACTTTTCAAACTTGTGGAAGCATTGCTACATTCACTCATGCTTCATTCATTTCACACTATAAAACTACGTGGCTTACCGTTATCTGCAGTAACTGTTTCGCAGATTACCTGCCAAGATATCAGCGTTCAATGATAACATGCGGCAAACACCTACTACCGCAACATTTTTTACCGTGTTATTGTTACGCAATAAAGACCAACAGTGGAACAGTTCGTTCGCAAGTTTCGCAATCTGCTTCTGTAAGAAAAGTAGCGCACGTGAGTAAATTACAAGCTCATCACTGCATCAAACCAGAGCAGTGAACCTGGCTCTCGTGAGTTTCATACCGGGAAACAAACTGCCGCTGCAAGAAGTAAATCAAATTAATCAGAATTAAGCTGTTGACTTCAAGTATTCTAGAAATTTGTGGTTCTCAGTCCCAATTTCCAAGCGATGGCAAACGCCCATTTTGCTCCGCTCCTGCGGACGACCATGGTATAGGAAAGTGCAGGAAATAGGGAAAATTTCCCCCAAGTATGTTAAAATCCCTGATGTCAAGGCAAACACAGGGTAGTTGAGCATCGTGGGTTTGATACAAGCTTTTAAGTAATCAGTGCTCACTCAACCCACATTTCTAAGTTTTAAGCTGAGGATTCTAAGCACAAAAACTTAAGAGTTGAAACTAATTTTCAATCAACAATTTGCCGCCGCTCAGGGGCTTCGCCTTGCTACGCCACTGGTCAGATTACTTCGCCTCTAATTTATCAAAATAAGAGAAACACCTTTGGCTAGGCTTTTGTTGTTGAAATGACTTGTTCTATGACTGCAAATGTTAAGTGTGCTTTTGAACAAAAAGTCCAGCCTTCCACGAAACCCACATTGCCTATGCGTTGGCACTGATTCACTCTATTTGTAGTTCAAGCTTATAATTTGAGTTCTAAATTACCTAGACTCGTTTCAAGAAGGCCATTTTCTTATGCCCGAACATACTAAAGAAAAACATCGGTTTAGTCCTCGGCAGAAAATTTTCCAGGAGGATTACCTAGCAGTGATGTAAAGGAGCCAGAGTGTAAGAGCGGACTCCGGCCGGATTCAATGAATTTCCAAATTAGGAGTGGAGCCGGAGTTAACTTTTTCACGAAAACCCAGAGTCGGAGGCATTTTTTATAGCGTACAGCCAGGGGCGTAACGAGTTTAAATGGCGCCCGGGGCAAGAAGCAAGTTTTCCGCCCCCATGTTCGAATCAGGTCTTTCAGCAAATGCACTGTATTGAAGAAAGTACTTGCGACATTGTTGGGACTTTTCGGCTCCCGGGGAATTGTGCCCCCTTGCCCCCCCTTGTTACGCCCTGCTTACAGCATTCAATTTGGAGTTTAGGAGTCTGAGTGCAAAAATTGAAAATGCTTCGGAGTCCGAGTGTATTCAGCCAAAGCAGGAGTGGAGTCGGAGTCAAAAATTTTAGACTGCGTACACCACTGTAACCTAGACATTTTGCTTATAATTTTCAGGTTGCTGACAATGCAATCCAAATGGATGTTCACAAAACGCTTTACCATTTCCACACCACAAAGAAAATGCCCCATGTTAGGGTAATAGTCACAAGTATGCGCTTTTTAGGTAATTTTTGCACGGTGGATTACCTGTAGCAGGGCCGGTTTTAAGCCGATTTCGTCGAAGGGGCCCCCGCGCTATACCAACTAACCAACACAAATTTGCACTTTGTATCGAAGCTGAATGCGAATATTTCCGGCGCGAGACCCAGTGTTTTTCAAGGAGTTTTGGGAGATCAAATCGGTTCTTAAATTATTTCAACGGTCTCTCAAAACAGTTTAAACTCGCTTTATTACCACCATCAAAATACACGAAAACCTTGCTTTACAATCACTCAGTATTCAGATAAAACAGTTGAGTCTCTCAAAATGTCTTTGCAGGCAGCAAGCTCAAATCTTTAAAAAATCCGTTGCGTGNCCCACAGCATTTGTAAGTGTGGGATCTGTTGCCAATCCAAGTGAACTGCGCGGTTTTTAACGCCCTCATCAAAGTTCTTTAGTAAGAATAGTCATTGTTTTCAGTAATGTTTAGCCAAGTTTTTTTTCCATAGCACCTTGTTAAGGCAAGGCAGAGATGGTTAAGGTACTACACACAAACCCTTCCTGGTCATGGGAATGCCCGGCCAAATAGACGGTATTGAGTGTTGTAATTCTTTGATTCGTTTGGTTTTCCAGCACTGTTCATTGAAGTTTGTGTTGTAAAGGTCCTGGCGTCACCCTTTCGGTCCTCGTCTTTTTTTTAACATCACCGATATCTATCATCATGACTTGATGCATTCCCTCAAAAACTTCTACACACATCATTGAGTGGGGCCCCAAAAAAGTGTTTCTAATAGGGCCCCGCACTTGCTAACGCCGGCCCTGACCTGTAGTCGCAGATTTTACAAACATGGCAGGCGCGTAGTCAGAAATTGTTATAGGGGAAAACAACAACCAAGTCTCAACATTAGAGTATTTAATGCCCCTTGTTTCAGAACCGTCGCCAGAAAGTTTTCAATAGGGGGGCTTTTCTTTTGTGCGGGGGGGGGGGCTTGACATTAGCAAATTAACCAAAACTCCACTTATTTATAGTGCTTCACATTTCAATTTGGAGGCGCTTGGAGCTTTGTTTGGGGGGGGCTAAGCCCACCAAAGCCCCCCGTGGCGATGGGACTGCCTTGTTTTCAAAGCATCAACCATAAAAGATTCATTTTTTCCGGCGGTTTTTGCGGAGAAATTATGTTCAGATTTAGCAGGAAAATAAAAGTCTGTATTCATTGAATTGACAAGTTTTAAAAGTTTGTTTTTAGTAAAGTTCCAAGCTTTTTTTTTGGATGAAAGCCACCATTTCCTCGTAAACTTTCATGCAAGAGCGCTTGTGAAAATCTCGATGCTATAAGCGTAAGATCTGCATTATGCCTGTTGCAGCCAATATAGCAGTTGAGCAAGAAGTCATTGTGGCCGCCAATGTGATTGCATTTTTTAAAATTTTCACCAGGCCTGTACAACGTACGGGCCGCATATGGCCCGCAAGAGTTCTGCTTTCAGCCTGCGAGAGCTTCCGAAATTGCAGAAAATATTGCAACAGTCCAACTTCGGATATATAGTTAATTGTCGTTCCAGAATTTCTTTCAAACTACAACAAAAGAAAAAAGATTTTGCGGCCCGTGGCAAATTTATGTTGGTAAATATGGCCATTCGAGTCTTCTGAGTTGTGCAGGCCTGATTTACACACTTCTGATGTACACCAATACACGTTCATCAAAGTCGAGTAGCGACTTTGCTTTAAGACACTGACTCCTGAAGTTGGTCTACAAAACTTGCGCACATATAAGACGTGAATCTTACCCAATTCTTGAGTGACTAGTCAGGGCCAGATTAAGGGGGGCAACGGGGGCAATTGACCCCGGACTCGCTCCAAGGGGACGCCCGTGATGACAATTATTTGTTTTAAATAAAATGCTCGTTTCAAAAACTGTCATGATTCAGAAGTGATACAAGAATACAATTCTATATTCCGATATTGCATTAAGAATCATTAATAACTTCTCTAAGATTTTGACTTTCCGCCAGTTTTATTAATCACTACTCAATATAAATATTTTCGGTTTTGTTCAATGCAAGTACATTTGAATCTCACTTGTAACTTTTTCCTAATACTCGTTCTTGAGGGATGGGTATGATTATTTACTCATGCATTACGCTTGCTCAGTGGCGTAACTGACGGAGGCAAGGGGGCGAGCCGCCCCCCTGGCAAGCTAAATGTAAAAACTTGGCCCCCTTTAGTTGACATTTTGATTTTTAGTATTCTTTAGGTTGTTGTTTTTTTGTTTTTTTTCGGGTTGTTTTCGTTTTTTATCTAGTATGGACATCCATGACATCCAGAGATTCGCTATCATTTCTTAACTTTTTTTCTGAGTTTTGGCTTGTGGCCCCCTACGCCAACCAGCGGTCCCCCTTCAGCTAAGCTTTGAACCCCTAGCTCAAACCTGTAGTTACGCCGCTGCGCCTACTGCAACAAATGTCGCGTAAACAATACTATTTGTGTGCTAAAGCTAGTCCTGCTCAGTGGCGATTCTAAGGGGGGAAATGTGGGCTATGCCCCCCCAGTAGTAGGAACTGTGTTTTCTAGGACTGCTTGGACTATTTTTATTTCTTTGTTTGTTTATTATATTCACCGCTGGAAAAATGCCCATTTTATCAGACAAGCGTATCATAAAAATGCCCCTAACGTCACAAGCACTCTTTCAGGCCTTTGGCCCGTTCAGCTGAAGCCCCTTACCTTTGCCAGTTTCCCTCATTTCCCCCCTTTCCCCCTAGTGTCCTCCTCTGTTCCCGTCCTCCTAAGGCCCCTCATGCTCGAAAGCCATAAGCTAGAGTTTGTATTTTGCCTGGTTGAATTATTCTCTTATCATCATTGGCA
>JGI24159J19872_10005626_pt1 | contig 16225 bp, 9 predicted proteins | sample Ectturendosymbi4_FD_19872 | JGI IMG/M metagenome (IMG submission 19872) | reverse complement strand
AAAAAACGCTTCGTTGGCAGCAATAGCCAGGTATATTAGTATTACGACTATTTACACAGGCTATCTGCAGGTTTTCAACGCAGGGCATTTCTTTTCAAGTAAGGATTACCATGATCTGTAAAGAAAGTAGCATTGGATTGCCATGGTTTTCAACGAAACCACAAATTGTAACTTTATTGTATTTAGCCAGCAGGGCCGCACCCAGCTGATGTATTCAACTGCACATGGTTTTGAAAATTTCGGGGGGGAATTGCCGAGTTGCTCTCCCCCTGATTGCGCGATCAGCTAGCAAGACTCGTTAGCATCACTTAGAAACAGGAGCTGCAAACATCTGGGATCTCGTCCAAAGCGCTCAATAAAACCCTGCTTGTCTTTGGTAATTTTCTCACAGTGAACGCTCATCATACACAAACCGGACAATTAAGTACACTTGCATGTTGACACGACTACGGACAACTTACTAGAATTAGAATACCACGCAGGTTTTGCAAAATTGACCAGATGAATTATGAAAACTTGCCACAGCAAATATAGCTTTGCACTCAGTAGTCACTCATATGTCAGAACTAAACCTTAACAATTAAGACGTATTCCCACAAGCCTGCACAGATGTACCTATTCTAACAAGCCACGTAATTTCATACTGCATGAAAAGAAGCCTGTATGAGCGTAGTTTGACACTCATGCACATTGGTCACACTCGCACTAATAAATGGATTGTTCAGACTTGTGGAAACATTTCTACAGACTCACTCATACTTCTTTTCACAAAGTAAAAACGTACGTGACTTACCGCTATCAGCATGTCACTTTCTCGCTGCATTACCTGCCAAGATGTTTGCATTCAACAATCAACAGTCTCGTGCAAAAAAACGCCTGCTACGAAGTATACAAGTGAACCTTTGCAGATTTGTTGCAATATTATTGTTACGCAATAAAGACCAACAGTAGAACAATTCGCTCGCGACTTTCGCAACCCGCCTCTGCAGGCAAAGGAGGGGACATGAGTGAACTGCAAGCTCATCACTGCATGACACCATAACTGTGAACCTGACTCTGATACAGTGTGAGTTTCATACAGGCAAAAAAGCTGTCATTGCAAGAATCAAATCAATTAATCGGAATTAAGATTCCAACTTCAGTTTTTTATAGAAATATTTGGTTCTTTATCCCAATTTCCAGGGGGGAAATGCCCTTTTTGTCCCCCACCCCTGCGGACGTCCATGGTCCCTTCATGCCTTGCTACTCAAGCAGACGGGGAGCAGCTTCGTCTGAAAGTCATCTATACCCTATGACACAATTCACAGTGTTGAATTCCTTGCTTTAACACCAAGTGCCGAAGCACTGTTTGTTATTAGTGCTGGCACTCGATGCTCTGAGACATCCTCAACGTAAATCTTAGAAGCGTGACCTAGTCGTCTCCCATTGTAGTCAATGTAGCGTCCAAAAGCAGTACAGAAGGTTGATCGCACGCACTATAAATTTGTGTTTAAACCTATATGTTTTGGTGAACATTGATTATTACACATTGAAAAGATAAATAACTTTGTACTGGTCCCAAACTCTAACTGAATCAAAAATCTTGTCTTACGACGTATAACAATCGTTCTACAGGAGATTTCGAATGCTCTTTACGGCAGAAAGGTTGAAGCACCGCATTAAGGTCATGGGCGTCGGAAGGATTTTTTCCAGGGGAGGGCCAATAGTGGATTTTTCCAGGGGTAGGCAAAACAGTGATTAAATTTCATTTTGCCCACTCGAAATTAAGAAAACAACCTTTTTTGCTAAAAATTTGATAGGAAAATGTCCAATTTCAAAATACAGAGGGGTGGCCGAGGCTCCCTGACCCCTTTCAGACGCTCATGGTTGAGGACTCTTCCCGCTCAACCCAGTAGACAAGTCAGTGCAGATCACAAATTCACTACTGCAGTATTTTTAAAAACGATCAATTCTGAGTTCATTGCAGTATCTCAAGGGACGAAAATAAAAGAGGCAATAATCTATTTGAATTTGTTTGCTAAAAAAGATTTCATTTGGCCACTGTGAGCCATTAATCAACCAATGCCAAATTTCGTGGTCGAGTTCAAAGAATGCCTGATATCATTACTCCAAAGAAAGATGAAAGGTTCGCTACGGGAAATTCGTTGAAAGATACCAACAGAAGTCTAAAGAAAAATTTACAGTTACCTCACAATTACCTGAATAATTAATCATATCTTTTGGTTACAAAACTCGTTCAGCAAGCACCTTGAGGTAAGAAAAATATGACCACGCTTTCGCAAGAGTAGTTTTAAGTGTAACTGAACCAACGGCCTGTGATTTCGGAAAGAACCACGAAATCTCTTAACATAAAACAACTATCGCCAGAACGCGATCCAGACAAGAACCTATACTAGAGTAGTTGCAGTCTGGAGTAAGATTTGTAGTTCTGACCTGCGCCGACTAAGTATATTTTCGCATTTTCTGCGGTTGTCTGCAGAACTTCAATCCATCGAAATTTAAGTGTGAAGCTAACCGAGGCAACTGCATCGAACTGTTGGTAAGTCAATACCATACGACAGCCCCGTGACCAGCTTGGGACAGCAGGGGGAGCGAAGAGTTTTCTGAGAGGGGCCCAAATTTTTTAAACTATGTCTAATACTTTTAAAATATGTCCAACACATTTTTCCAGGGGGGGCGAAAAATTTTCTAGGTGGGGCTGCGCCCCCTCCCGGTTACGGGCCTGCCATACGACATAACGCATAAGCAGTTGGTGTTACAAAGCAAGCTGTCCAAAATCATTTGTATATGCAGTATAGTAACGTTTGTCATTCAGTGTTTTTAAAAAATGCTGGCAGTCTGCTTGCGTGTACGATGTCACTTTTTTTTAATCGATGAGACGAATACCCGCTTGCATTTTTGCAATGACATATTCAGCAGCAAAATGTTTTCATAAGCTATCGAACCCATTACGCATGTTCGTACCGCAACTTTCCCTGGTTAGCAGTAACTTGAGCAAATACACTTTCAAACTAATTACAAAGACCGAAACATGGGTATCGAGATTGCGGTTTTTGTGAAATACGTAAACACTGTGCCATTTTTATCAAAAACGTATTTTAGTGCTTTTATCAACCGTATATCGCGCACTGCTCCGAGATTTACTTTTTGAAGGTTCATTGAATAAAAAACATTGACTTACCGCTGGGACAGCCCAGAATATTTATGTACGGTGTTGTAGAAACTGAAAACTTGGGCTGAGCAGAAGTGATTTCTGAAATTAACAGGCAAAGACGGCTATGAAGGAACTGCAACAAAACAAGCCCCATCCGATGACATCGCAAAGTAGCCACACTTACCAACTCCAGCCCACAGAAAAGTAACTCCAAAAAAGGCTACAATGCAACCTGATCGCATTGTTAGCATCCTGTACAGAAGTATCCTACAGCAGAGTATTATCAACGTTCAACAGAGCATCAACTCGCTGACTGGTACACTGCAAACTGCGAAATATTCGCTCTTCCTGTTTTCAAACTGTTGAGAAAAGAGATTGCTTGACCTTTCCGGTAGGTGAAGCAATTCTCTTGCAGCTTAACTGATTCCAAATTATATGCTGAAGTCCTGGCTCAAACAATCCAATGTTGTTTCAAGCACCATATACTGTCATGCCTTATTTTTCAGTTATACGCAAGCACATGCAGAAAAGTCGCTTACTTCTAGTCTTTCTTTGCTTTAACTACCATTGAGTTTGATTTTATTGCAGGGATTTATGAAAACAACCGTTGATGTTGCAGGCTGGGTCAAGTGAAAGCCTCCTTGATATTGCGGAAGTTAATTGGCTGTCAATCAGAAGCCTACGAACGCTTACGTACAAATTACTTCCGGTCTCTCCAGCCACTGCGCTGTTAACATCGGATAGAATAGCACAGAAGGACTTTGTTTTGACAAGCAATTCTCAACAGAAAAAAGTCCGTCAACCACCTGAAAAGCTTTCATGAAAACACTTGTATCTTGCTTGCTAAGCATCTTATTTCAACTACTCTTCACGGTTTCAATTTAGGTTTAAGAGGGAAATTGTTGTTTTCTACAACGAAAACTAATTCCAAGTAGTCTGCTTAAAATTCAAAAGACAGGATTGGTGAAAAACATCATGCAGTGTCTCTCATCAGTTTGTTAGTTTAAATCAGTGTTTCTCAAACTTATTGTTCCATCGCCCTTTTTTTCACTCCCGACACTTCGTTGTCGCCCCCCAGGCCTGTAAAGCAAACACAAGGTAGTATTTTAAAAATAACTTTTATTTAAAGAAATGGTACATACCATGGTCCCCAGTTCAGTGTGATGGATGTGGGCTACTTGGCGACCTTTGAAATATTGGGAGACATTCTAGTGAGGCGCAGTGGTAGATCACGTCGCTTATGATTCAACAAGCGGTTTATTTGCTTTGAGAGTTAACTCAATGATCAATCTGTGGTAGTGGTTGAGCGTTTTCGACCCCATTGTGCTGTTTTCCCCCTATCGCCCCCTTTGTTTTGTTCACCCCTTACCTCTCCAAATCGCCCCCAAGGGGGTGATTCCGCCCACTTTGATAACTACTGGTTTAAATTGATAGGTGAATTTGTTAGGATCAACATTCGTTGTTTAGCCGTGTTCACGGATTACGAATGAATCCGACTGAATTGTCACTTTGCATAGCTTTCATATATAGCCTATGGCAATATATGTCCTACTACCTTCACTATTTTTTTTCTGGGACATTTTTGTTCATACTTGTGCTTTGACAAAAGTACTTATTTCTTTTAAAAAAAGTCCAGTTCAATAAATAAGGCCATGTGTGTATTTCTAGTAATGCATGCAGTAGAAATCGAAACTAAGATCTCCAGTAAAATGACGAAATGAAACGTATAAATCAAAACACACAAACTGCTATTACTGCAATAAGTTTAGCAAAGCAATGCGTGCAGGCATCATTGGCGCCGAACGCTTGACATTTAAGAAAAATCAGAAATACAGTTTGTTTACAGCATTTCAAAGTTTCAGCCACCAAACTTTTAAGATGGATGCAGGCTGCTTGTGGTAAGATTATGCACGAGACATTCAAACTTAAAACCGAACGTAATTGGCAGCCCGTCCAACAAAACCAACGACACAAAGAACGCGTCTTCAGAGCTGAGTGAACTGCGTATTTCACGATGCGCAGTGTTGCGGAACGAAAAATCGCAAAATTTGGGATTTGCCTTTTAATCCAGATTAACAACGGTGCGCTTAGATCCTCTGTTTATAATGACAGTTTTTAACAAGCCGGGCACTGTAATTTCCAAAGACGTCTCGTCAGAACATTTGTCGCCCCCAGAATCTGAGCTGGATCCAGACTCAGAACGGGTTCTTCTACGAGTCTCTGAGTCGAATGAACGTCCGTCAGTTTCAGGACAAGGATCAGGATTTACATTCGACGCAGGTTCCGATTTTTCGCTATCAACTGCAGAGCGGGAAGGAGAACGGTCACCGTTTTGCGGAGAGTCGTAATTAGCAGCACTAGTGTTGTCGTGAAGAGCCGACGACTTGTTTCTAGACGACAGGTGCAAGACAGCTTGAGCAAGGCGGTCATAAATGATTTCGGTTGCGGCGTAGGGGCTCACCAGCCGATTCTCGATATGCACCGAGTTGTTGGAGGAAGGCGCGTTCAGAGCCAAAGTGGGCCACTCCACTTGTCGCTGCGGCGTCTTTTGCCCGCCATCGAGGCGCGTGTTGTCGAATATGTGCTTGATCATGGCTCTCAGCCGGTTTTTGCCGATCCACTGATCCGAGAACCGTATCGAGCGATCAACTAGAGTCGGCTCTTGGGGATGCCTGTAGAAGGCGCCGTTGGGTGGCACGTGCGCTACGTAGCGTCGGAAGAGCTTCACCACGCACCGAGGATTTCCGATCTCTTCGAAGATTTTTCTGTTTTTGTTCAAACCGCGGTTTACGTAGACCGGGTCTAACGATGGCGCGAACTCAACAAAAAAGGGAGGCTGCTTGCTCACGTTAAAATGGCACATTTTCAAGTTCCAATGATCGTCAATTGTACGAATTCCAAATGTGACAGTGTTGTGGTAAAAAACTGCGTTGAGCAGGCGCAGCGCTGTGTCGTACCCGATAACTCCAGCCTCCCACAAGCTTGACTCATCTGGGTACTGACCATATGGGCCCGATGCCAATCCATGAGAACCAGAAGGAAGACTGCTTCTTCTGCCGGTTTTTCCCGTTGTTACGACGCCATCATTCGTTAGCTGTTTGATACGCTCATCCAATACACTCCGAAATCCGCTGTATATTGGGTTGCTACGGTCTAAAATGCATATGGAAGGCCTCCCAGCCTGCTGTCTCAGGTAGCGCTGAATGCCCATGACAATTTGCATTAAAGTGTGCGGTGGATAAGGATTGCCGTCTTTTCGTCTGACTTCCTGTGAGAGAGCAATAAGGGTAAGTGTTTTTCCGTAAAATTAAAAAACCAATAGGGCGCAGAAGAACTATGGTGAACCAAGCGAAAAGGTTGAAGTGACAGCTCTGTGAAACTTGCGAGTGACTGAGCTTTCAAGAAGAACCGGATACTCGAATCTACATTGCAATGTTAGCTGAGCTAATAAATCTTGTCTGGTTATGTTGAATGTCTGAGCCAAACACATTTTTTAAGTAAACCTTTTATAGTTGTTCTAGCGCCAGCAGCTGCACTTTCCAGCCACGGCACCCAAATATTTTGCATGCTTGCGATTTTCATTCCCAGAGTGAAACGCCTAACCACAAGGTATAGCTATACAAAGAGAGAAACTGGACGAGATCACCATCATAAACGCTGCTGTATAGTAGCACTTGTGAATATGAGGCTCAGGGTCACTTCGACATGATGTACCTATGCGAAAATTACAATGGGTCGCCTGCAACATACCCGTATAGTGGAACAAAAATTAGGAAGGTGAATAAGTTTTTCTGGAATTTGCATGAGAACGGTTGTAACCCTGAATTAAAAACGTTATCAGTTTTCTCTAGCTCTACTTTCAAGTAAACACTGAATGTCTATTCTACGCATTTTCTGGAGCCTTAAATCAAAACTTTGATAAAGTATTTTGAAGTGCTCACCGACTGTTATAATAATACTAAGATTGTGGGATGTGGATTTCTTGTCTAATGCGACCCACCGGTTGAAGGTTTAGTAGAAAATTAAGTTTTATGTTTAACTCAAAATTGCGCTATGCTTTTCAAAGTTGAAAATTCAGAGTTTTATTGAATATCAGTGAGGATTTTTTCAGCAAAAACTCGACAAATCTGAATTTTTATTTCTTGCGACAAAGGTTTTACGATTCTAAATAAATTTCGTTGCTGTTTGTCGACAACCTGCTTTAGTTTGTTAGTGCTAACAACTTGAAAAATTTAGCAGTGGGTCACAAACGCTTCCTCTCGAATTTATCCCCGATCCCTTCAGTAATTTTTCCCTTCATGTCTATTCACCACTTGCGTATTTTGATAGCTACTTGTTTATACTTGCTGAAGACGGTTAACAGCAAACTAAGAAACTTTTGAAAAAATCTCGTGAAGATTTAACAAATTTTGGCAAGAGATTTTGCGCCAGTGGCGTTTCTGTTCAAAATAATAATTCTTGTTAACGCACTCAAAAAGGAAAACGAGTTTGCTAATAATCATAAAATCGATATTGCGGTACACAAAAGTGGCTGCAGTAGTTTAGTTTTTTCCTGGGTAGGAGCATATTTTAAAGACCCGTGTCTTCATTACACTTTTCAAATTTACTTTTTTCAATATTCACTAAATCGGAAGAAAATGGATCATTGGCAAGAAATCTAACCAATAGGTTATAAGAAACTGCTAGTTTCATAAATTTCTTATTTTTGCAAAAATGCATGGAGAGAAACCGTACAACAGCAATCCATGATAAAAATACTTAAAGCGATTTATTTTCGTTTTTACTCGAAATTTTTCTGGACGTGTTATAAACTCTTATTGAAATCAATCTGATTCAAAGACTTGGTTTGGTATTGTAATGTATGAAAAAAATACTTCAATGAAAATCCAGGCAGCAGTTTCAGTTTTAAAAAAACAACCTACAGGTATTTAATATCTTGCTCGAAGAAGCAGCATTCGCATGGTTTTCACAAAATATCGCTTTCAACGAAGCTGTACTTTTTGCCATTTCCTTTTCTCAAAATGGTAATTATTTGAGTAAGCAGGCTGATTTCATGGGCATATCTTTACCAGAACTACTATTTACAACTAATTTGACCATCTCGAAAAAGTTGATTCCTCGTTCTACGACGCATAGCGGCATCTACTGCTTGTAAACACCGTCAAATTTTACAGCAATTCTTCAGATGTTACAGCAGAAGTGTTGAAAAAACATTTTTCCGACTTACCTGAACAAACTTTGACAACCAGTGATCCAACTCAACTTCACTGGCCTTTCCAACGTCTAAGGGTACAGAATCTTGATTGTCAGCTATTGCACCATTCTGTCAATACATGATGTATAATGCATGACAATGTACAAAAACACAAATTTCTCGCTTCACAATGAACAGATGCACTTTTTATGCATTACAACATTTTTGTTTAAAATGTTTCTCATGCCGCCCAAAAATTTATTTCCACATTTTAGTTGTTGTCAAGGCGTGTTTCGTAAATTCGACAACACCTCACGCGAAGCTTTTTGCTTTTCTGATTGAAGCTGCTGGCATCGGAGGAAGTTAATGTGGAATAAGAATAAATTATGGCGACTTGATAGATGGTGTTTGCAGAAGACAAGCAGCATTATCTAATAAAGTTTCTTAGGTATATAATCAACGAAATCAGGACTAAATCTTGTGATTTAATTATCGTGCTTGTGCTTTCATGAATGAAGTCTCAAAAGATATACATTACCTTTTAAAAAAGCAACATGAATCTATATTTATGAATTTCATTGCAAATGCACAATTGGTGATTTCCGTTTTACAAAATATCGCAAGTTGTACAAAATGGCTAATTTGACTAACTGGTTTTCGCAAATACGATATTTGCGATATCATACACCAGTCAAAATTTCAAAGATTGTATGCAAAAGTTGGGGAAAGTGCGGTTTTATTACGGTAGAAATAAGTAGCTTTGCAAAATTTTTCAATTTCTTGAAAAAAGTTCTCAAGCCATTATTAATTTTTGTAACCTATTCTAAAACATTGGGACATTGAGAGCTTAATCAAGTATTATTCCTTCTGTAAAATTTGGATACAAAACACGCAGTGATATCACATTCGTACCGTAGATGCATTAATATCGCATGTGCGTAAGTCTTAGCGACAGAAATATGAATTATGGGAAACTCACGGTTATGTTCCGTTTTTTTGCCCATTCCCTCCACACGTTGAACGCCCACCGATTCTGTTTCTTTGTCCTCTCTGGTATGCCGGGCGTATCGGCAGGTCGAATGTCGTCGCCATATTTCGCCATTTTGTATGGTGGACCAGCTCCTCGCACCACATCTTTCAGCTCAGATGACGGACCAGTGCGATCAGACAGTTCGACGAATGGCGGCCTGCTGTCGCACAGCTCCGAACTGGACGAACGCACCGACGAGCACCTTTTGTTCTGCAGTGCCGGGCTCGGAGATCCGGCATTTGACACTATGGGCGAGCTGTTGTAATTGTAGGACGGTGCAGGGTCCGCAACTGTAGTGAGCATTCTTAAGCTTGCACTGAATGCATTTTTGTGGGGAACAAGAAGCATGTCCGGACTGGGGTTTCGTGAATCGTCATTGTCATTGCTTCTTTCCGACAAGCAAGGAGACCGGGTCAGTTGTGCTTCCAGCTCTCCAGATGAATCATGTTCATCAAAAGGAGGTTTTTGCAAAACTCTTGTCTGGATTGCACCCATTCCTTGACAGTTCACCAACATTTCTATTCTTTGTTGCTCACTCTTCATGATCGGTAGTGCATACGATCCATTTGGAACTGCCATAGGCCTCCTTTGCGGTATTTGCGCCTTTCTTCTACTTTTCTTCTCTCCTATGCTCAAATCAAGAATATCCATCGGTAACCTTAGGGTTACACTGACTTTTAACTGCAACGTTACACATTCAACCTGCGAATATACTGCATCTTGCACTTTGTTCACAAAATTAAGATAGATGTCTTCAGGTAAAAAGTTCAACGTATTACGTACGATTAGAGCAAAATGTTCAATAAGATCTGGCCTGCGTCTTGGTGCAGCTTATTGCAAAAAATGAATATCCCGTTCGACCGAGTTCTATTTTCGGTCTTTACCACTACCTATATTTACACAGCTTTCGACTTTTTTATTTGAAACTCGATGGCCATGCAAGGAACTTTTCTCTGACGTCATTTCCTGCTTTTGATGCCAATAAATTTGCAGCAGGATGCGAATTGGAGANGACTTACCTGATCGGATTTCTTTGGGCCACTTGCAGATGACTTCGCATCAACGATCGTTTTTTGCTAGGCCCTTAAAACTTCGCATCAACGATCGTGCTAGGCCCTTAAATCGAGAACACTTTCCTTCGGGTAAGACCTTGCCGTTCACGAACTATGTTCGCCTTAAAAAGCATTTTTTGTTTTTTCCATTGGTGGTTAAGTTCGATAATGCGCAGAAAGGGTACCTCCGTTGTTTGTTTATAAATGTGAAGTCGCATGCTGGCAAATATAAATGTTGGCTCTTCACCCACTGTGTCCTTGAAACGCTGCATAGACGCATGATTAACTGCTACCAAACATACAAGCGGATATACGTATGTCATCCTAAGGTCTCCGGGAAAATGCTCACTTTTGTCTAAACACCATCGCTTGGGCGTAAACTTATACAAGTTAAGTAAACAGCATACTTTCTACAGATGCACTTTTTTTTGCAGTTGTATCCCATAAATGTTTGAGCATTTGCAGATACATTTTGGTAGTTGCGTGCAACGTACCTGACAGAACACATCCACTTGATTATTAACTGAACCTTCAACTGAAAAGCTATACATTAGGCCTTACAAACAACAAACTTCCAAAATTCCTATTAACTTCTTGAAAACTGTCAAATAAACTAATTTAAGTAACGACACTGTTGATAAGAATGATTAAAAATTAAGGTGCAAGGAAAACGAACATATGCTTCAGAAATCGCAGTTTGAAAAGCTGCTTTCGGACAAATTTATGTTGTTGTGCAGTAAACGGTTTCCAAGAAAGCTTCGAAACAAGTCCCATACAGTGGCAACACAAATGTATAACCACGGGCTTGAAAGAGTTGAGAACGTTTTGTACGTTTCTGTGTAGTCCACATGTGGTTTCTTCCTGATTAGAAATATTGCGAAAATTGTACTCTAGCAAAACATGATTCAAAAGTTTTTACGTCTCCACTAAACAAAGCATCTCTTTCAGTTCTGGGTTTTCATAGTCTCAACTGATATCAACAACGAAATACAACTGAAAGGATTTTGAAGTTGGGCAACGGGTGTTTTTGCGTAACGTGTTTTTGCTTTGACAAAAATCTTTTCTTGCTGTTGAAACCAAAAGCACTTCAGCAGATGTTAAACTTTCAAAATACTTGAAATGTAATGACAAACAGGAGTGAACATCTTTCCGCGGTCATCAACTACAAAAGTTTTGGCTCTCAGAATTTTGCATGCAGTTCTTAACGACGAACACGAGTGTTGAAGTGAAACTTATGCCTTCGGTGATTTCCTAAAAAACTCTATCAAGCCTCCCATGGCTATACAGCCAATAGGGGGCATACTTGGCCAGGCAAAAATTTTTAGTATTTTACCAAGCATTTCTAATATGCTTCTTTATTTTGGAAACCAATACGCCGGTGAATAAGTAAACAAAAGGCTTGCATTTTTTATTGATAGACTTCAAAAAACTCTGTTTTTGTATGGCCGATGCGATGCATTTGCGCAGAGTATAACTGAAACTTAAAACGGAAAATTTTTATTTCAACTAACACAAACGATTAAGAAAAATTTTTTGCGGTTATTGGCCTCGCAGAAAAACGAAAGTTAGTGAATTGAACGCTACGCATAAGAAAATCAGCAATCCAACACTACAGAGTAAAAACAAAGCTAGTCATTTCCCGTTCTTCTCAAATGGTTTCCATGAGTCATTCCCCATCATATAGCTCCCGTCAACAATCGCATGTCTACAATTCCCTAAGTGTTAACAATAGGGTTTTTACTGCTGTTGTGCCTTTGGTCATTTCAGAGCACATGCACAGCCAACGGCGGTAAGCGACCGAAATGGAAAGCATTATCATTTACAAAACTGCTGCAAGTTTGACCCATGTCACGCAATATTACAACCAGTAATATTGGTTATTTTTGTTGCATAAGATTAAAAACAGCGAGCAAAATTTTCTCGGTCGATAGTTTTGTGCAATGCATTCAATCTTATTATTTTGGGCCACTTTTTTGCTAAATTGCTGTTTCACCGAGTTACACACTCAATAAGTTTTAAACAGGAAACTTGATTAATTCTTCAATCATGATTTTGCAAGTGCATGGTCAATAGTATAGCTTATGAGATGTTTGCATTCATTGCAAGACGGATTTTATACTGTAAGCTGGCAAGTACTGTACGGAGAAAGCAGTGGTTGCAATAGATTGCTTGACGCTTGTAAGACTATGTCCACAATTAATGAGCGTAATACTCCGCGACACTGTGCTTGCACTCAAATTTGGAACTTGTTTCCACTTAAACCGCGGAAATTTAGACACGTTTTCCAAATAAGGACAAATGTGAATTGTAGTAATTTTCAATATTGTTTTACTACACGACAGAACTGATAGAAAAAAGTAGTTATGGCTGTCCCAATAAAATAATTCCGTTATTTTAAAAAAAATTCTTGAATTAAAGCAGCCGTTATAGCCACAAACGTCCTTGCAGAAACCGATTATATTTACGCAAAAAAACGCATTTCGCTAGAATTTTGAACGGTAAAGTCATTACAAAACCATAGCAGCCAGAACAATTATTACAGCTACTGAGTGCTAGTTGAACCATTTTACGATCTGGCAACAGCTCAAATTACTGTTGTACATTTGCATTAACGTCCTTAATAGAAACTGTCCCAGCTGCCTCTTGGGAAAAATCCAAAATTATTTAAAGACCAATGAAACTTCATTGACTTTTAGCATCTCGAGTTTATCTGCAGACTATCTTGACATTTTTTCCGAATATACGCCTTTCGTTTCGCAGCTGTCACGACTTCTCTAATTGTTTTCCTCGAAAAAGTATTCTCACCCTAACACCAAAGCTGTGTTTGTTACTTACTGCCCCAACAAACACAGCTTCGACCCACCTGATTTTGCCATAATTTTATACTGTTAAGTAGCCTTCCTTCCGTTCCATAACCCTCCCGCCTTGCTCGCCCACAGGTTGCTACAAAAATTGCGGCTGTTGGCACAGTTACAGCGTTAGGTTCGACAGTTATAAACTGCACGGGACGTATTTTGGTGGAAACTTACTGCCTACAACTGCTGTCAGAAACTATCCGAGTGGTACAAGTCCAGATGATTAGCGTCGGGTCAAATACAACATATGACTTTCTTGTTGCAGTATGTACCCAAAACTTCACGATGCGTTTTCCTCGTAAACTCCCCCGGAAGTTCACTGGTGCTCACAAGCATTGTTTTGACTGAATCTAGTCTATGCGAATAAAAGGTTTAGCAATGGCTGACAGCATTAATTTCATCCAGCTTTTGCGGAAGTCGTAAACCTCATTAAGCAAGATTGTGACGTGGCCGTAACTCTCAAAGAGGTGCTTCCACCACCACCGCTGATTCAAACTGCTGGAAATTACCTCCATGCGAGTCTGAGGCGGACGTTGATGACCTGTGTCCGCACGAATATCTTCCCTTTTAGTTATTTTCAAAGTTTTTTCGTGCAGAATATCTTTTTGCTACAACCTTGGTTTTACAGCTTAATTTAGCGACAATCAGCACAGTATTTTTATGTAGTAACTTTTTCAATAAAAGATGCCATTTTTTGTGAGTATTCGTTTCACATTCATCGTAAACCAGGTGCTCATTTGCCCTAACCGAGAAATGCCAACCTTTATGTTTACTTGCTCTACCCTTATTACTTGGCAACCGCTAATGCCACGATATACGTGGTATTTTAGAGGTGACATCATACTGAATAGAGCGAAGAAGTTCTGATTTTTAAGCGAAAATAGTCAAAATACGACTACTTCAGCGTTTTCTCCAGGGTTGGAAAGTGAACAAATTTTTTCTACCTAAAAAAGTCTATACTTTTTAACATGAAGTAATTTCTTGTCTGTGTATAAAACACAGAAGTTATGCATATCCATGCCGTTTCAAAAACAACCCTGCCTGTGTGCAAATCACAGCAAGTCCTTTTTGTATAACAAACTACTACCGCAATCAATTCTGCAGAAAGACTGTGATTGGTTCCTACGTCTATAGACATGCAGGTGTGTGCATTGCCTTCTTGAACAATTCTACTACTTTTCCACTGTAAAGACTTCAGGTGGTATAAGCTGCACTCTAAGTTTACTTTCGGCTATATCCATCTGTTAATTAGACATTACGATTACTTGCGTTTATTTCAAGCCATCACCGTAGTGTTTTGCCACCCGCAATCAGGTGCTTCGATTCGCCTGATTAGCGTATTACTGAACTAAAAGGCTAAACAATGCTTAGTCCTGTCCTTGTTCTATACTTAAACATTTCCTAACAACAGCATATCACGTGCTTGACACACAAGGCGCAAAGGATTACATTTCATGCGCGCTCTTCTAAAGCTTCGAGGACAACGTCTTACCAAGGCCCGCGACGCATTTTTAATTATCCCGTGCTATGTGCGCTTTTTGCCTGACGGCGCGCTTGCTATTATTATCTATTGTACATTTGTTATTCGACACTGTATATCGGGTCGCTGAGGAATGCCAATTGTTTTAGAGGGAGGTCAAACCCTCTAAGACCGGTAACGTTAAAGCAGCTGTAAATGTTTCTTTGGTGATTATTCTAAGCATGTCGTAACCCGGAACTGTATTCCACTACACCTACGGCAGTCAACACAACTTCGACAAAAGGTATTTCTACAATTCTTCATTGTGTGTCGTCAGATCACCGGAACGGTGCAGTCATTTGTGCTGAATTTACGCAAATATATTGCTCGATTCTGGCACCTTTCCGCTATCTAAAGTGGCTTATAATTGAAAAAAACGTAAGCACAACTAAACGAAGCACTGCTGACCGTGATATAATTAGGGTTTTGCTTAGATTTGTCGTGCTGTATATTTCCAAAACAACAAAAAGGTGGACCAAAAAACAGCCAACCTAACAAATTACTTTGATTACTGGATGTAGCTTTGGAACAATCAAACACCATTTGTTTCTATAACTTCACTTTTTGGTTGATGACGCGAAACCAAGTGATGTGGTGTAAATCTGGTCAGTAATTTGCTTGGACATAAGCAGCCGCAAACAGCGTTTATCAAGTGTTGTAATGTGATGTACCACCAGCTCTTTTCTAATGCATTGCATGCCAGTGTCCACTTTCTTGCGATGTTTACCAAGCAACTAGTGTAAGAAGGAATCACCCAGTTTTGCGACAGAAGCAAGGCAGAGTATGCAAAAACCTGGCTCGAAGGATTTGACAAATTGGTATAAATTGTCTTACTCCAAGTTTCCGCATTCTTTACAAATGAGTAACTTGCCCCATGTAGTATTTGGTACATTAAACCCGGGGTCGGCAATACCCGGTACTGGTCCACTAGGTAGGTATTCGTTATTGGTCCGCACAGAAAGAATAAAAGAAGCAACCGAAACAATATCACGAAGCAGATTGGACATAAGAAATGCACTGCGGGTGTCACTGTCTACTATCATCCCAAGATGGAACAATCTCCTTGCAGAGAAACAAGTTCAAGGCTCTCTTGTACAGCGTTATACAGAGAGTTGCATTAAATTTACATGCAATTAAAATTCGTTATTTCACTTTGGCTGTGTTTATCTGCCATACCTTGAAGACCGGTCCGAGGAAATAATGTTTACCTTTAAATTAAACCGGTCCGAAGTGCAAAACAGGTTGCCGACCGCTGTACGATAAAAATGACTGTGACAGGTTTATATTTTGCTGGCAACAAAAAAATACTCCGAAATTCCAGCTGTCTGAAATTACGCGTTGCACTTATTTTGCTCCAGGTTTGGAAAAGCGAATGCGTTTGATATTGACCTAAAACGCCGTATTGTCAACCACAGTTTTTT
>JGI24159J19872_10005623_pt1 | contig 16229 bp, 11 predicted proteins | sample Ectturendosymbi4_FD_19872 | JGI IMG/M metagenome (IMG submission 19872) | reverse complement strand
ATTGTGAAAGCGCCAACAAGCTTTTTAATTGTTAGGTACAACAAGTTACAATCATTTTGCCCCACCTCCCGAAAATATCAGCTGGTTGCGGCCCTGCCAATGTATAATCTGTAGCGTTCATTGATCGTTACAATCAGTGCCTGGGTGTCCGCGTTTTTCTTTTCAAGAAAACTCCGGCGTAGGTTTCCGCGTTTTTCTTTTCAAGAAAACTCCAGCGTCACTACCAAAGAACTATGCTGCGTTGTTTGCAGCAGTTGCCGTTTCAACCATCGCAGTTCCTCCTTCTCGACAAAGCGAATGCGCAACCGGCTGCTCATGATACCTTCCCGGAGCAGCAAGAAGCTGAACGGGTCGCACTTGAAAATTGACTCAGCGGCGTTTCGTTCGTCTGCGTTCGCCCCATCTTCAACAAAAATCAAAACTTTTGAGCTGTTTTTGCAAAAACTACGTGGTTTTGTTGTTTATTCCAAATTCAAGTCCCAACATTTTTTGTATAAACTGCTGTTTTACCAACAATTTTTCTTGCAGCATGACCGTTACTTTGAACTATTACAGTAAAAATCAGTCCAAATCGTTGCTGGCAGCGAAAACCTTAAAGTCTTGAGTTTCGCTGTAGTGGATACGATGCGCGTGCAATCATTTATTTGGCAGACGGCTTATTCTTTTGTTGCCACGATTTGATGATTGATATCGATGTCCTGTATGTTTCTACCCTCGGCCAAACAGAATAGCATTGCGTGGAAACATCGCTGTTCAAACTTCTGTAGTTCTTGTTTTCTTTTCAAACTTGTCTTTGGATAACGCGACGACATGATCTTTCTATGTTTGACAGCGCATCAACGGACGTGCACAAGGATGAATGCAACTCTGACAATCACGTTAATGATGTCATAGTCGATATTAGGGAGGTGGGCAGTGCTTAATTCTTCCTTTACTTGCGATTTTTCCGCTGGCAACTCGTGTTTCTAATCTGTGCTTGCGACGTCTTTCACTCAACCGCTTGTTTGTTTTTGTCCTGCAGTCCACATGTACATGGCACTTGGCCGTGTCTGGGCCTGATGTGGCCATCATCAGGAAATACTTCCCAGAATGGGTTGACGTGCTTGCAGCTAAAGGTAATGAGACTTTGGCCCTAAATCGCTCTTCTCGTGTTTGAGTGGTTTCGCTCAGTTTCAATCATGTAACCTCTTGATTGCATGCGTGGTTAATTTGTTATCACGTTGTATGACCGGGTATGGTGGAGTAGAAGTAATCAGGAATTCCACTTGTGGGTGAAGTATGATGCAGTGTGTTGTTAAGGAATGAACTTCACACAGTTGTTATCAACCGTGGACAAGAGCATATTTTCGTGAATTACATGCAGTGGCAAAAGCTTTTTTTCAAATGTGCTCAACATCTCGACATTGAACATGTGTAGCTGCATCTTACTGCCAAATGTTGAACACCGTTTTAGACAAAAATTTTTCGATTTTGAGCGTGACGTCGAAACTTTTGACACGTCCGCTAATCCTTTTACACTTCCTGTCGTTTACTGATTTAATGAAATCTATCTAATCATACATTTTTCTTTTTTTCGAACCGACCTGTAACAGGCCCGTAGCAAATGGGGGGCATTCGGGGGCGTTGCCCTCCCAAAATTTTTGTTCCTCCCAAATTTTGTTTTGTCCGGAAAAATTTCTTTTAAACACATAATAAAAACAAAAATCTTTCCCCCCTAAAAATGTATTCCTTCAAAACAACTTAAAATTTGGCTACGGGCCTGCTGTAGTGTGATTGATGCCAGACGCAGGGCTTGACCCCCAAACCTTTGTAATCGTCATCTGTTGTTGCAGCAACCATCTTCGCCCGCATGTCGCCGCAGCAAAAGACCGACCTGATGGAAGACTTACAGAACATCGACTACCACGTGTGCATGTGCGGTGACGGCGCCAATGATTGTGGAGCGCTGAAGAGGGCGCACGCTGGTCTTTCGCTGTCTGAGCATGAGGTCAGGATGCTTACGCCCCACCCCGTCTATTTGGGGCGGCAATTATGTTGTGTTGTCGGGCTCACACCTACTGTTGTGGATTAATTGTTCAGGGCAGTGGTTCTTTAGTTGGAGCCACTTGGCTCACTAAGGGAGGAATTTTTAATTCCTGGGAGGAAATTTGTTCCAGGGATTAATTGGGGAGAGAAAGCTGCTGATGAAAAAACCTTCACATAAAAATCACTGTACAGCGAGGTTGCGAGAAAACTTAGATAAAAGGGCCCACTGGCCACTGTACCGGCTCCACTGGCCAAACCTCAGAAAAAAACTTGAGAATGATGGTGAATCTAGATGTGGATGGCTATGCTAAAACCCTAAACCACCGGAAAATAATCCGAAAAACACACAAAAGCAACAACGTACTGAAAACCAAAAGAATGCTAAGCCGAAATATAAGTTAAGTGGGAGACCAGTTTTTACATTTAGCTTGCCAGGGGGGAAATTCGCCCCTCAGACCCCTTCAGTTGCGCCACTGGCTATGATATTTTGCTTTTACATACAATAAGCTGTCCCTACTCAACTGCAACAAGATACGAACTGGTGGCGTAACTTAGTTTATGGGAGGGCCTGCAAGTTATCTAATTGATCTATGTTTTGGTTGAGTTAATTCTCGGCTGGAAAGGCGGGAATACTTTCACATTAATCGTTACATAACAGTGGTAAACCTTTTTACAATATCTCAATGACTTTGGCATTGGAGCGCGGACATCTTGACTCCATTATTAGTAGGCCTACTGTACTAGCTTTGCTGATGAACCGTGATACGATGATCAGTGTATTGTACATAGCTTAGTGTAGTACTTTCTAGCAATTATAGCTAATCAGTAATGCTAAAAAAAATGAAGAAATTCGTCAGAAATATCCCTTTTTCAGAAAAGGGCTAAATGATTTTGACGCTGAGTGAATTACGTGTGGTTGCATTTACAAAGTTCGCAAAAGAGAGTGAACAGGTGAGCGCTGAATGGAGCAGATGTCCACGTCCATTGGACAGCGTGATAGAGTCAGTGTGGCTTCTTTGTGACGAAGCTCAGCAGGTTGGATGCCTGCGAGGATAGGAAGGTTGTCCGCTGGTGTGGGACGCAGGCATCCAGTCACAGTTCGCAAGGCATCGTTGATGACTGAGTCAACGAGGCAGGTGCGAGCACTGCGGCACCAGACAGGAGCGCAGTACCAGGGCTAAGGTAGCCGGCAGGAACGCAAAACATATGATTCTTTGACTTGGTCTAACAAAATGACATTTCAGAGGTGCAACGCTCCCTTGCAAACCCGAGGCATGAAAGAGTTTTCTGGCCTCTACGGTGTTTTAAAGTGCCAGTGCATTTACAACCCAGCGTGAGTCACCATGGACACGGAAGGGCGCAACCTTGCAAAACTTCAAATGAATAGTCACCTTGCAAACCTTCAGGTCTCCCGCAAAGCAGTGGAAGGTAAATCATAAAAATGTGATTCACAGTAAATCAAAACAGCTTTACTTTAACGTGGTGTAAAATCAATGTGATCTAAAATAAATGTGGTCTCAACTGAATGTGGTCTCAAATGAATGCCGTCTCAAATGAATGTGGTCTCAAATAATTATGGTCTCAAATGAATAGGTCACAAATGAAGTGGTCTCAATTGTCTACACACCGTTGTTCTTTATTGTGTAACAATAACATGGCAACAAATCTTCAAAGGTTTACTTGAAGTTACGATAGTGGGCGTTTTGCCGCATGTGATTCTTGAACGCAGACATCTTGGCAGGTTATCCAATGAGACAGTGATTACCGATAGCGGTTAGCCACGTACGTAGTTTCGTACTGTGTATAAAAAAGCATGAGTAAACCCGTAGCAAAGGTTTCACAAGTTTGAAAAATCCATTGTTGGTGTGAGACTGCGAGTGTGACCAATGTGGGCTACCTGAGTGGACAGCTTAATCAAACAACGTTTATGCAGGCTTCTTTTCACACAGTACATAAAATTACGTGGTGTGTTAGAATACGTTTTGTCTGACTTGTGCCTTGTGGGAACACGTATTAATCGTTTAGCACTTTGCGACGAGTGAAAGTCAGTTGAGACGAACGCTTGTCCGCTTTGTGTATGATGAGCGTTCACCGAGAAATAATCAGCAAAGACAAGCAAGGTTTCGTTGAAAGGGTGCTTAATCGCTTTGGACAAAATATCAGACGTTTACAGCTCTTGTTTTCAAGTGACGCTGACAAGTCTTGCTAGGTAAAATAAAGTCATAATTTGTGGTTTCGTTAGTCGTTAACGACCATGGCAATGCTTCACTGAAAAGAAGTACCCTGATCGCAAAATCTATAGATAGCATAGCCTATAATGTGTAACTGCAAATTATCGTAAGATACCTGGCTAAAGCTCACAACGAAGCGCTTTATTATACCTGTTGCCGCAACCTGGGCGTCGGAAGGATTTTTTCCAGGGGGGGGGCAATTGTGGATTTTGCCAGGGATTAGCCAAAGAGATTCCAGCAGGGCCAAAAGGGGTGAAATTTCATTGTTTCCACTCGAAACTAAAAGATCAACCTTTTTTGCTAAAAAAGTAGCAGGAAAATGTCAAATGTCAAAATTCAGGGGACCTTAGTTCCTCCCTGCCCCCCTCCGACGCCCATGAACATGGAGCATTATCTTTAGGGCGTACAAAGAGTGAAGCGGTTTGTTAACGTCCATTTGTATTGCATCGTCAGCAGTTTGGAAAAGACAAGCAAAATTTCGATGTTGCCCCCCTGGAAAAATTTCTGCGGATGCCCATGGTTGTTGCAGTTGACTTTTAGCTCACGTTTAGCTTCCTTGTTGTTGAGATGGAAGACTGCCAACACTGTTTTTGTAGGACTGAGGCTTAACTTCCAGGTCTGGAGGTATATTCACCTATACAGTTACCAATACTGTGCCATGTCTTTGCTTCGCACACCTTCCACTGTTTGTCAGTCTCCATCAGCATGCACGATTGCTAGGTCGTTGTCGTATGCATACTTTATGGAGACGGTGTTTAACATGTCAGAGATATAGATGTTGAAGAGAAGGGATGCCAGGACGAATCCCTGTGGGACTCCATTCGTAAGGCGTCGTAACCTACTCAGTTTGCTGTGAGCGCCGGTAAGGGTGAAGCTGCTATTACCAATCAGCTCCATGATTAGGCGGACCATGCACCTGTCTGGTAGTAATCGCAGTAACTTGCAGGTACAAGCTGCTTCAACTGCAGTGACTGATGTTATAAAAGAGTCTGTTTGGTTCATAATCGTCTATTGTTTCTTCACAGTAGGTGACGTGAAATTTTTGCAATTATCATATGTGATCTTTGTTGAGCAGGAATTGACAGTGTTTGGGTTTGTAAGGGAGGAGTGTGAAAATACCTTTGAGAACCACCGGTAGGGGTATTTTCTAGAGTCCTGTGCGGGTTGCGGGTACCCGCACTTGCGGGGCGGGTGCGCGAACCCGCAGACATTGGCGTCGGAAAGGGGACAGGGGGGGCCTTGGTCCCCTCTTGGATTTTGAAAATTTCTGCAAAAAAAGTTGTTTTCTTAATTTCGAGTGGGAAAAAAACAACTTTCACCACTTTTTGACCCCTGGAAAAATCCCCTAGTGCCCCCCCTGGAAAAAATCTTTCCGACGCCCATGCCCGCAGAGATATGCGTGCGGCTGAGGATAAAAATTTCTATCTGCGGGTCACTGAACGTTGACCCAGTGCATGTGAAAGTGACATGTGCAAAATAAATAATGCTACAGAGAGCTTGTGGTACCAAGGTGTGAAGCAGCTATGCCAGGAGTGGGGACCCTGCCCCCCGCGGGCCGAATGTGGGCCGCGTGAGCATTTGGTATGGCCCGCACTAGAATTTTCGTTGCCCAATTTAGAGTACAAAATCGCGTCAAAATGAAACTCTATATAAGCAGGTACTGAAAGTAGGAGGTTATAAGAAGCCTCCATCCCTCATATTAAGATAAGGTAGAATATCAGGACAAAATCAGCTGTTACTTGCGGCCCGCCGACGATAATCCACAATTTATGCGGCCCGTGATAGTAAATAGGTCCCCCACCCCTGAACTATGCCAACGAAAATGCTGGGCCAAAAATCATGTCAGTATCGTCGTGAGGGCCGCACACTGAATGGATTACTCTCGTCTTTGCAAACACAAATTTAGTTAAAAGCTACTGAGAACTTTTGAATATTTACTGCAGTGGCAAACTGCATGGGACTTTCAATCACTCTCAAAGTGTGATACCATTGGCAATTTATTGCTACTGCTAATGGAAGAACAAGGGTAGTTAGAAAAAGACCCGTAGCCAGCTTTGGACACCAGGGGGGGGGAAAGTTTTCTGAGAGTGGCCCAAAATTTTTAAACTATGTGCAATACTTTCAAACAATGTCCAACATATTTGTCCAGGGTGGGGATTCGCCCCCTGCGCCCCCCCTCCCTTGTTACGGGCCTGGTTAGAAGTCAATTTAACGCAGATAAACACAGTAAAAATCAGAAAACTAGAAATCAGTTTTGTATCTAGGCGTGATTGGACGTATGGAAATCTACTAATGCGTGTGTAACATAAAGAGGCACGAAAAATCATTGCATCGCCAATGTCCAATTTGAGATAATAAAAATAAAGTCAGGCTGTCATTTTATTGTCCATGCAAAATAATAAAAAGCTTATTGGGCCGCAACAAGGCTTTCTAGAGAGAAATGCTGTGTGTCTCGTTGCAAGGGCAGCTACTCTAATGGAGGGCAAGTACATGCTTTCAAATTTCCAGCTGATGAAGAACTAAAGAAAAAGTGGATATATGCAATTAGGAGGGACGACTTTGTAACAACACAATATAGCAAGGTACGCACATGTCGCAGAAGTGCTATGCATCGAAAAACACGGTTTCATTCACGAAATCATGGCAAGATTTGTTGTTTTTGTAGCCCAGCTAGAAATTAGCTAATGCAAATAAGATTTTCGTTGCTATACTGATGCAACGAGTGGGGATAATGAGGTCCACGATATTACTGCGGTACGAGGGCTTCTTTTCGGCGGCCTGACGGTGTGTTCCTATCATGTGATGAGCTAACGTAGGCAACATATTTTGTAATTGACCATATCTCATTAAAGGGTTAAACTGTTTGCACACACTGCTGTCACTTTTAAATCTTTTTTAGGTGTGCGAAAAGCATTTCCGAAAAACTGATATTCGCTGGGAAACTTCCACATTTGATGAAAAAACTGTACGACATCTGTCATATCGTTTAAAGGTACCAAGACTGCTGCCAATAGTTGTCCCTTCACATATACCAAACTGCCCAGATTATTTGTCGGGACCAAGCTCACCACGCAGGCTGAGTTTAAAAAATGAAACATTAATGTCAAAAGAACAGTCCAATTTAGCAAAAACTTTCATTCAGAGCAGGGTTGAATGCGAAGAACGGGAGAAATTGATCTCTGCCTAACTGTGCAAGACGTAAAGCACAAGGTGCAAATCGAAAAGCCGTGGCAATTCGCTGACAGTGACACTACAAACGATTTGACTGTATGCATGTTGCAACAATAAAGTGATTCACTTTAGAAATGTTGATTTCTTGAGAAATGTTGACTGACGAGAACTTAATGCTCACTTGCTATATGCGGTCCGTCAAACTTTCATCGTTGGATAATTTTCAGTTCCCTTTGAAAGTGAACAGCCTGCGCACAATCGAAGCTATGCAAAACCTTTTAGCGAACATGCAAATGTCACCCTGCACGTTGTATTTAACGATTTCGTCGCTCAAGCCTTGGTGGAGCTTGGTAGCAAACACAGCCTTTTGCATTGGCATGAAACAGTGTGTACATTACAGTAAAATAATTTCCACCTGATGGGATGTAGTGAACGTTAAAAAACGAACGAAGGGTTGAAATAAAAAAATCCTTACCAATAGCCATTGACCGAACGCGATACGGAACCGAGACGTTTTTTAATTTTTTTAAAAATGGCTGCTGGCATGGGAAGAAATTCCTGGTGATTGTGGGAAGTTAACCAAAGACACTTTCACTTCATTGTGGAGCACGTGCTACAGGCCCCGTGAAGTAGCAGATTATTGTTTTGTCAGAGCTTGAGTTAAACTACGTGCTTTTGGGAAGGTTTCAGACAGATTGCCTCGAGGCACGTTTTGGTCAATACATCAACTATCTGCTGGTAAGTACAATGTTTCCTTGCGACAAGTTTTTGGAAGTGAGAAAAAACTTGCTTGCCTTCTACTCTAAAGCTGAAACTTAGGAAAGGACATAACTTTGACAATTTTTTATTTTGACTTGACTGAGTTTGTTCGCGTACCAAACGATTCAAGTGAGCAGCTGGTGTTGCTATGTGATGACGATTTTTTGAAAGCTGAAGAGTATTTACACGTAATAACTTATATTGCTGGGTATGTTTGCTTTGCTACAAACGAAACGTTGCAGTGCATTTACTGTAAAAGTCGAATAACTTGCCACGATGGTGATGTCCCGTACATTAAAGCTTCTTTTATTAAAGGCATTTCACATGATGGTCTTTTATTTCCATCACCAGAAATGGTTCGCACTGCTTTGATAAACTACTTCGTTATTATTAAGATCTGTGAAAGTGACGAATGTCAGAAGTGTTCTTTCCAGCGCGATTTTGCTGGTAAACTATCGCAATCGGTCTTGGAAACCGAACATTTTCCTTTTTTTTCCGTTGGGAATGCGTAAATGCAACCATGATCCGCATACAATAGTAGAGAAGGCTTAATGGATTATTTCAAACATTCTGCTGAACAATTATTGTTTTGAAAGAAATGTTCAACTTAGCTGTGACAAATTATCAAAAAGAGAAAACTGCAGATTTTATCTTGATTTGACAAGTGTTAGTACTCAGATGCTTAATGCAGCCATTTCACGCTGAATGTTGTGATTACATCGGTGAAAACTTTGTAGAACTATGGCAATGTCTCATTCATGTCAAGGAATTTGTGCAAATTTCTGGTGCGCCCGTGGACACTGTATTCTTTAAATGAAAATATCGCGAAAATCATTCCCGCAGCTCGACTGAATGCATTGCACCAAGGACTTCTGTTCTCTCTAGCAGTCTAGACCAGGGCTCTTCAACTGGTGTGCACGGTGCACCCTAGGGTGCACCACAATATGCGTAGGGTGCATCACTAAGAAAGGGTTCACAAAGGTGCCTCACAAACTTGACACATTAAACAGATAATTTTTACAAAACTTTCTGTTAGCAAAAATGAACCATTTACCAACCAATGACTTTCAGGATTTAACCGAGACTTTGCACATTCTGAAGTATGGTGCATAATCATCAGACCATTTCAAGCTAATTCTTGTAATTAAATGATTATTTGTGATTCATAAGCAACGGACAATGAGCCATTATCAATTGAATTATGTAGCTGAGTTACTGAATTAGGGGACTTGCTTATTTAGGCCAGGGTGCTTAGAGACATGGTCGCAATTAGGTGGGGGACACGGGGATGTGTCAGTAAATAGGGTGCATGAGTTTAAGTGTTTAAGTAAATAGGGTGCATGAGTTCGTCAAAATAGCTTTTTAAGGGTGCACTGTCACAAAAAAGGTTGAAGAGCACTGGTCTAGAAGGCCTTGATTGCACAGACCGGGACAGAGCGGCAGAGAGAAAGGCCTCGCCGCTGTGACGTTGGCACGTTTTTTGACGCATGCTGAACGGCCTTGCTCTCTCTAGAAGGCCTTGGCCGCATGCAGGCCTCGGGTTTGACATAAATGGTGTAGAGATATTCTTCAGTGGTGGCCAGACTACAGAATTAAGTTTCCAGTTCTCAGTGAAATACGTTCTGCGTAATGGCAACCAGCCCTTCTAGTGAACGAGTTTTGACATAGTATAGATCAGGGGTGGGGAACCTGCGGCCCGCGTAAACATTTCATATGGCCCGCATCAGAATTTTCATTACCGAAGTTAAAGTGCCACATCGCGTCAAAACGAACTACCATGAGAGGCAGATACTTAAATAGTAAGTCAAATAGTTCAGTCTTCTTAAAGGTATAATTTTAGGATAAAATTATTTGATTTTGCGACCCGCCAGCGATAATGCGCAATTCATGCGGCCCGTGATAGTAAATAGGTTACCTACCCCTGGTATAGATGATCATGTCTTGAATAGCAGAAGAACAAATTTAAGAGTTCCTCAGTGAACAACACTTTTTTAATAGTGCTCTGAGAATGAAGCGCTGAAGTTTGACTAGGTTTCAGTTTTTTATCTTATAGTGTTTTTCAAGACTTCCGTTAATTTTGAAATCAAACCACTGAATAAATTTTCACTAGCGACAAAACACGTTGCATAAGTTTTTAGTGGTTTTCCGTGACAGGTGCAGGCTTTGGACGGAAACAGTGGGGTGCGGGTTGAGAGGGCCTGCGGGGCGGGAGTGGACAAAAAGTTTCAACCCGCGCAGAAGTCTAATATTTTCGCATCAAGTCCAGTAAATAAAACCGCTTTCCCTATAGGTGGCCTGACACAGAATCCGGTTACGTCTTACAAACCGGCTTATGGCCAACGGCAGTCTTCACACATGCTCCGTTGGCCGTATCCGACTGAATTTTCTCGGTTTCGAACGGCTTACTTAAAATTGGTTTATGTAAGCCGGATTGCCGTGGTTGTCGGTGATGGTGTTCTTGCTGCGTGTATGAAGACTGACGTTGGCCATAAGCCGGTTAGTAAGCCGTAAGCAGATTCTGTGTGAAGCCACCTCAATACAGTGATTTCTTCGATAATCCGATCTGGTTAGGGCAATACTTTTAAAAATCTGAGCGGATAAGTAAAACAAACAGATTAATTGAATTCTTATACTTAATTGAAACAAACAGCTATAAACGAAAACGTGACATATATATGGTTTGAAAATTGATAAAATAACTATCAGTTGCAACAGTAGATCTGTTAAAAACGATTCAATTTGGTTTGAGGAAGGTTCGCGTTTTTCGGCAGCTAATTTGGGAACCGTATTTGAATAAGACAGGGAATAGCGTAGGTACTAACCTAAAAATAATACTGTATTAAATAATTTGAAACTTGCTGCTGATTTTGCTGGTCTATTGATATTGGATCGATCGACCACATGAAGGAATGAAGAGATCAAACATAATGAATGAGACTACATGGGTGAAATTAAATTCAAAAGAAAATTTCAATCAACTCTGGCAAGGCATCAGAGAAGTGAAAGAAGCACTCGACAAGCTAACTACTGCCCAGAATGAAAAACAGGAAAAGCTAACTAAAGTCACACAAAACCTTGAAAACAAACTAAATGAAATATAAAAAATGGTGGTTGAACATGAAAATAAGTTGAATCCGCTTGAAGAAGAAAAAGAACAGCTACGCAGTGAGATGGTTCAGAAAACTTTATACCCAGAGCAAAAGACTTTACTAACTATTAAACACTGTTCCCTTTACACTATAAGCAGCTTCGTGCTTGGGAGGTCTGCAGCCTAAATGACCCTTGGTCCTGCGCAGCCTCCCACTCCCTCATGCATTTTATACATCGATGTACTTGGAGGTCATCACAGTTCTACATTATAATAATCATGATGGCGTCATTCATGCGTGTGTCTTATTAGCTTGTATCTCATCAAAGTATAGCAAATACATTAGCGCCATCAAGCGTATACTCTCTACTACCGCCATGTACATATCTTCGTCTTCTTTCATGCATTTGTGTATTTCACTTTACTGCGATGCATGTTTAAAGTCTAGCGCCTTGCGTGTGGGAGTGAAAATGTTATACAATACAATTCAAACCCGTTCGAATGTAGAAGGCAACTAGGATAATCAAGTGCCTCGGTAAAGACCCTTTAAGTCCCGTGCGGGCCAATCTAGTGGCCCGCGAAGCTAGATCGGCCATAACTCCTGAACGGATTGGGTAAGAGAGCTAGTGAAAACATCCCTGGATGAGGGAAGCAACAAGGGATCCAATGAACTTGACAAAAATATGCGTTTACATTTGATATATTTGAGAAAAATCCATATTTGTGCCTTTGCCGGACTGATTTTTTGGAGAAATAAAAAAATAAACACGTTCCCCTTATCCCGTTTAGTTTCTCGATCCGGTTTTTGCGTTTCGCCGACGTCTGAGAAACCCAATAACACAATATTCTCAAAAAAGTGAGTCCAGCCTTGTTTTGGAGGGCATTAGGGGGTGAAGAAATGTGGGTTGGGTCGATTGACTTCCAGATCATGTTATGGAGTCCTGAAAAAAATGTACAGGGGATAATTACTTGGTTTGTCTTTTGAAATGATCTAGGACTTATTCTGAAGCTTTAGAGACCTTGATTAACCTGCTAGCCTGAGGGGTTGGGGAGTTTTACCTTAAAATAGACCAAAAATTGGCTCAGCCACCTAGTGGATTTTTTGATTTTCTTAAAGAATAAAATTTTCCTGTCAATATTTTGGCTTAAAATTTGGTGGGATGTTGTGAGACTCCTAAATCACCTGTTCTGCAGCTTTGTGGGGTTCGTGAGTGTTGATTGGCAGAAAAGTGGCTTGAACCGCAAAAAACTGAAATCCATGGTTTTTGTCCCGTTGGACCACCCACCAAACAAAGTTTCAACTTTTTTGATCATCATTACAATGTTGAGGCCTTTACCCACATTTTTATTTAGAAAGTTTATTTCCAACGTGTTTGGTTTGAGCTCTATGGGTGTTTGAATGGACGCAACTGGTTTTCCTAGCCTACGCGAAAACCAGTCTTTCCCTTAAAACGTCACAGTGGCGTTACAGGTGCGCGCAACTTATCTCAAAAGATGTGGTGCTGTCTCACGGATCCGATGATGCCTTCACTGACTCTCTAGCTCAATCCGTTCAGACGTTATGGCCAATCATAGCTTCGAGGGTCATTATAGTCTCCCACGCGGGGACTGAGAGGAGTTTGAACGAGGTACAGGGTACTGTATAACCGACGAAGCACTGCAATGAAGCCAAGTGGCGGCAAGTGAAAGAAATATTAAAATTTGAAAACAGCATTTTCATCGTGCTGTCGGAAAATAATTTTGTTTGGGCACCATATCTACATTATAGGCTAATGTCATCAAACTATTGTTACGTATTTTTTCTAAGTTACGATTTAAAATGTGCTCAGACAAAAAGCTTTAGCATGGACTTCTTACAATTTTGTGTGGAAAAGTAGATTCTTGGTATTAGGTATTAAAATGCTTGAGACAAAAGTAGGACCGTTTGCGAGTTTGTATGGAGAAGTTGATTCCTGGTATTAGGTATTATCAACATGATCTTGTACTGATGCAACTATTGTAGTTTGCCGAGTCAAACTGACATCTACTCTCCTGTCCAGGGTCGGTTTCAAGCCGATTTGACCGATTTCTTCTAATCGGGCCCCGCGCCAAATGGGGCCCCGCGCTACGCCTACTAACCAACGCAAACTCCACTTCCTACTGAAACTGCTTGTTTATAGTGCCGGTGCGGGGCCCAGTGTTTTTTGAGGTGTTTTGAGAGAACAAACCGGTTCTGAAATTTTTTCGAACGTTTTCTCAAAATACAGTATAAACTCGCTTTACTATCACCATCAAAACACACCAACACCTTGCTTTAAAATCATCTTGGCAGATCTTGGTATTCAGATAAAACAGATGCGGTCTCTCAAGGTGTGTGCAGTCAGCAAGGTCAAACCTTAAGAAAACCCTGGAGGGGCCCACAATATTTTGTAAGCCTGGGATCCGTTACCAACGAAAATCCAAGAGCGGTTTTTCACGCCCTCATCAAAATTATATAGTAGACGTGATCAATGTTTTCAATAGTGTGTAGCCACATGTTTCCACTAGCATCTCGTTAAGGCAGAGAGGGCTTAAGTTTTGAAACTGTTTTCTGTTTTATTTATAAAAGCGTTTCGTGTTAGGCAGGTCAGGTTTCAGTAGTTGCTGCAGAATCCGGTTCGATAGTTGTTGATATTTCAATAGTTACTACTACTTGTCTTCTGAAAGTAACGTCTAGTTCGTAATTGCAAATGTGTGCTGCTTAGAGAGCATTTCAACAGCGTTGTTGATTTTCCCTCTCGTTAAGATTTGATGAAGCAACTTGAGATTCAGGAAAACATTTGAAATAAACCTAGTTTTAATTATTAATGACTATTTCAGGTGTGCAAAAAATAACAGTTCCTTAAAAGTCACAAAAAATTACTAACATTTAAGCCATTTGCAAAGTAACAGAAGTGACAATTTTGTTCCAGTGAAGTAAGCCTCATGATGTGCTAGTGGTGAAAATTCCATCATGAAATACATACCGAGATAAGGATTATGGCATCAATCTTACACAGATCGGTGTCGTAATTTCTGAGATATAGCCTAAACAATTGAAAGATGTAAAAAATCTAAAAAGTTGGAAAGTGGAATAACTTTCGTGGAAGTTTGAGGCTATACTACAGTACTTGCTTGTCTTGAAAAATTAAAAAGTAGGTTTAAACTTATTGGGAGATCTACAATCGCTTCATATACTTCTTTAGTGTTAAAAATAATTTTTAACCTTCCGCGGTATATTCAAAACCTGCGGAAATAAGCGTTTTTTACTCATTTAATCAGTGTTCTATTAAGTGTTTTTCACTGTAACCATTTTCCACGTGTGAAGTAGCCTATGTAGTGGTAGGCAGGTGTTTTGATTTTGGCTTTAACAGTCGAATTTGGGCTTTGTATTTAAGAATATATGTTGTCTATTACTGTACTAAGCGAAATACCACAAGTGAAAGACCATTAGACATAGGCCGAAAATATTAAGTGGCAGCCAAAAGAGGCCTGAAACTAGGGCAAAAACAGACCAAGGCATAAAAAACGAAAGGAGTATTGGACAAGTATTTTAGCCACTGAGGGTATATAGCCTACTCTCAATGCCACACCACTTTGAAGATGGCGACAACATAGTAGGAAGACAGCCTAGTCATGTCAAGCCAGATAGTCAAAGTGGAAGTTTATGTACGGAAAGTGATATGTCGTTTCGAAAGTGTTGATTCTGACAAAGAAGGAATCTCGTCGGATGGTGCATCTGATGAGGCATGCGTGCACGATTATTCTAAATTTTGATGAACAAATGACCCTGCTGCTTAGCCAGGTGTCATGAGTCGGAATAATTGGGACTAACCTGGATTATCTAGCGCGAAATGGATCGCTTTCAATCAAAATAGAATTTTTCCCTAGCAACGAGAGTAATGGGACACGATTTTCTAAGTTTCACGGCAAAAGAACACCACCAAATGGTAAAGAGGTATGTTATCCATGGCCTGGCCTGGATAAATGGAATCTGTAGCTACTACTTCAAACCTATCAATTCTGGATATGCACCAGCACAGCATTCAATATCTCTCCTCTCTGCAGGTACTATACTCGTACCTCCCTTCTGGTCAGGAAGGTACCTGGTCAGAGAGGAGGTATTAATTAGGACTGTAATTCTTTGATTTATTAGCTTTTACGGCGCTGTCCACAGAAGTCTCCACTGGAGAGGTCTTGGCGTCACCCTTTCGGGCCTCGCCTTTTTAACATCACCGATTTCTATCATTGTGCCTTGATGGATCCCCTCAAAAATTTCTCCACACCATTGAGTGGGGCCCCGCAAAAGTGTTTCAAATCGGGCCCCGCACTTGCTAACGCCGGCCCTGCTTCTGTCGAACTTGACAATGTACCGTGCGCTGTTGTGAAAGTTGACGTATCAGAACTTGCCAGTCAAGTTGAATTTCATATTGGTCGAACTTTTCATGTACTTGTGGATCTTCGCTTTGTTCAAACTAGTAAAGACAGACTGAGAATCATAAATTGTTTTCTGCGGAGGATAACTGTACTGTAAGTTCCNNACATATATTTTCCATAATATTATTAGGTTTNGTCACATCTGGTTTACTTTGCCTTCAGATGTAACGTGTTTGTGATATCCGCATATTTTCGCTACATTATATCGATCAGAATGGTTTTAAACTTTAAATGAAACATATCTATTACAATGTATGTCAAATCTTAATATTTTCCAGCTCCACATTCTACAGCATATAAACAAGATACTTGAATTCTTTGGTTTGTTGTAAGTTTCATGGCACTGCAGTGTTGTCATGGTACGAACACCACTCGCGCAAACAGGGCTTCTAAAAGCGGATCAAGCAGATTGCATCACAACGATCACTTCACAGGCATCCGTCGCTGCCCCATTCACGTCCCACACCGAGTTGGGCATCGAGTGCGTCCCGACCTTGATCCGCGAAGGCAGAGCAGCCCTG
>JGI24159J19872_10005622_pt1 | contig 16230 bp, 8 predicted proteins | sample Ectturendosymbi4_FD_19872 | JGI IMG/M metagenome (IMG submission 19872) | reverse complement strand
TGCAGTTCGTGAGTCCGCAGTTTGTCTGCATCGTAGTTTTGCAACATAAAAGTGAGTGGATGGGTTTCTTGACGGAACTAATCTCCAGATTGACAGGAGTGTAACGAGGTTAGATGGCGCCCGGGACAAGATGCAAGTTTGGAACCATTATTTTCGAACCTGAGGTCTTCCAGAAGCAAATGTACTGCATTGAAGAAAGTACGTGTGACATTGTTGGGATTTTTTGGCGCCACCGCAATCATTTGCCGCCCCTGCAGTATTTCAGCGCCCCAGAGTGATTCGGCGCTCGGGTAATTGCGCCCCCTTGCCTCTTCATTACGCCCCTGCTGATTGAACCATAATGCAGCGTTTAAAAAGCTACAGATGTTTACGTTAGCAAACAACTTTCCGCTGTGTGACAAAATCGCATTGAACGTGTTCGATTAGCTCAAAGTATGACCTACGTAACTATGCAATTATTTAAATCCTCACATCATAAACATGGACAACGCAAAGGAGTATTAAAGTACTGCTAGGGGCGTAACGAGGTCAGATGCCTCCGGGGCAAGAAGCAAATTTGGCACCCCTATTTTCGAACCTGAGGTCTTTCGGAAGGAAATGTACTGCACTGAAGTTTTTGTGACATTATTGGGACTTTTCGGCGCCCCGCAGCCATTCAGCGCCCTCATAGTGATTCGGCGCCCGGGGAATTGTGCCCCTTGCCCCCCGTCGTTGCGCCCCTGACTATTGCGCGCAGCGACGCGCCTCAACAATAATCGTATACTCCTCTAACCAGAGGCATACGGATACCTTGGGCTGTAGGCGGGGCAAAATTTTCAATTCACCCGAATTTTTGGGCCACTTTGAGGAATAACGAATAGAATTTCGCAGGGCGATGAATCTGTTTCAGAAACTTGCCCAGAAGTATCGGGAAGTTTTTCTTGAATTTTTCAAAGCTTGTCCGAATCTCCCCACCACTTCGTACGCGTATAGCTTTAACGCAAAAACTTTGGCAAAATACTAGCTATCTACAGCTTGTGGATTGAATTGTAGAGAATGACACCTCAAACCTGTCGTCGAGGTTCTAATAAACTTAAATCTCGAACTGCAAGGTAACGAACCAAACGGAAGAAAAGACATCTTAACAGTACTGCAGTAAATACGAAAATGACACAAGCAGAAAATATCAACCACTTGCATGTAACCCGAAAGCAATCAGCGAACAACTAATCAGCGCGGTGTGTGCACAAGACGCATGATCTCAAACAATAATTTCCATTACATGAATAATTGGTTTTACGTGGTCATAAAAATTTTTGCTAAGCACTTGAATATTTGCAGTCCAAAATTGGTGGAATGACGGTGCCTTTTACCACCACCTGCCGACGCGTCAGGCAAATGTTACAGATGGCTGTGTGGTTTTAAGTCATTTTTCAATTCATTGCATGCTATTTCGAAGCCCCAGAAGAAGCTCATAGCCACACCCAATGCTATTATCTGGCGATGGATCTGCTTCTATCCAGCCAGGCCAGAATACAGAGGAGAATAAGCCTATCAACAATTTGAAACCAAGAACCTTTGCCAACACCATGGTCACCAGTAAAAAAGTGAAAGATTTCACTACAAGATTGCTTTTTTGCTCAAATTTATATGATGCAAGCGGAATAATCTGACAACCACTAAGCTAAACATTTTTTTGTCGGTTGCAGATTTTGCTAACCATGCCATATTTGTCTTTCCATGGCCAGCGTGAGTTTTCTACGGGTTTGCAATTGCAACAAAAGATTTAATGGGGAGACTAGAGGTTGATTTTGGAGGTATTGATTGTGAATTTGGGGGGCTCAGCCCGCTTGCTTCTACTTCTTTTGAAGTGTCAAAACGTTTTTTTAATTACCTGGTGTAGTGGGATTGACTTTTTTTCCTCACATCAGCAATCCAGTGTTGAAAAATGTAAAACGGTATTTAAAGACTTGATTGAAAATCTACCTTTAAAAGTGGCGTTAAATGTATTTTAGGGCAATATGCATTAAGGCCCAATGTAAATCCATCATGCGATTATAAGATCGTTTGTTACGAAAGTGAGAAAAGCTACCTAAAATGGGTGTAGTGTCCCGGCAAATGCCTTTCATTTACGTGTTGTTTTTGAATTGTCGCTTCAGCAATAAATGATCGTCATTTAGCTTTTTATTTGAGTCCTATCGTGGGACATGAGTTGTAGCTTCCAAGTCTAGGAAGAACCATTCTGATTCTAACCAGGACGGAAATGCGTTTCAGACACTGTTCTTCACTGGTTTCGCTAGGGATGGCTAAAACAGTTGCTAACGCTTGCGTGCAGAATGCTTTTTACCTTTTAAATACATTTGTAGATATACGAGATCTGTGTAGTTTGTGAAAAACGAGGCCCACTGTTTGGGACCCGTTTCAAACGTTCTCTGAATTAACGATATAAAGCACTTTCAAACTTTGGTTATTCCCTGAAAAATAGCATAGTTCGACCAACAAAATTTGCCACTTTTTGACCTACAAAAGATAACCTCTTTTGTGTGACACCCAACGATTGCCGCAGACAAAGTTTGGCATTTAAGCAAGTGAAAATATTTTTGCCGCCCACCAATTTGACTGCTCCCCCCAAACGCCTGGTCTGGATCCGCCACCGTTGCGAATTTCGCGCTTTGTAAAGTAAAGTGTTAGTGTCACCCTGTGATTTGTTCGCAAATACCTCGTCTTTGTCCCTTTTGCTTGAGATGGCACTCTATCAGTCATTACCCTTGATTCGCGAACATGCGTGAAGATCGGAACGAAGGCTGCTTGAAAAACGGACAACATTGCGGTGTTTGAAAACTCCAGGTTTGTCACCACAGAGCAATAAACGTCACACAAATCTGTGCTTGTTTTGCCAATCCGTGCATCAGTCTCCCTCTTTCGCCTTTCATCACTCGTGAATTCCACTGTAAGATGCTTGAAATTTTCGACCTCCTGTAGTGTACAACGTCGCTCACTTGCAGCTTACACTGGCTAGATTTTCTTGAGAGACATGGCACCTAGTTGTTCTTAGTGCAGATTTTCATTCCCGCTTGGTAGCACGCAGGCGAAAGCCGATGTTCATGTTGAAGACCCTGTCCAGAAGATGCAAGAAGTGCTAAACCGTCTCCAAAAAGCTAACGGTTTAACCTGCAGTTCCAAAAGCGACATCCACTTCAACCGGCGTGACTGTTTATCCAATTCATGTAGATTATTAAGAGGTGTAATGACAGCGAAAACCCCTGCCAGGGTCTAATATCCGTAGTGCACGATTGTGATTTTACTACGCGGACACTGGAAAAACTTTGCAGCAAGCATATGTACATTAATTTGACGACCAGCAACAGGTGGCAGTTAACACAATGCTGTCAACACAATCACTCCCAAAGCATTTCCAGACGGACCCTGTTATGAACTTTCTTGATGTCGAAAAAACTTGTATAAGCATCAAGCGGTAGTCCCAAGATTTCTTGCATATTTTGTAGAGATTTGAAAGTTTGTCTGTGCTGTATTGTTATGTCCAGTAGGAAAATCGCACTAGGTATCGTTCAGCTTAATTCAATTATTTCATGGAAACTTTTTCAAGGCACTTGGCTCACACTTTTCTAAAGAGGCAATGGAGGGTGATGGCCCGGTAGTTAGTGACTTCACGCCACTCTCGCTTTTAGTGTATGCGGATTGTTACCCCAGTTTGCCAATATTTCGGTGACTTCCGGAGAACAATTTTAAGCGACACGCCCTTACAAAATCCAAAGAGCACCACTGTGTAAAGCAGGGGTCGGCAACCTTTTTCGCACTACGGACCGGTTTAGGCCTCGCATTAATTTGCGGACCCGACTCTCAATAAAATAACGCGCGGCTTATCTCGCACTCTAAAAATCATGATTACTCAAGCGTCACCAAAGTGCTTCCAAAATTGAAAACGAACTTCTAAAAAAGATTTTATACGTTTTTGAAGAAAACTTGACGAAATTTTTGTTTTTTGGTATTTTTGAACGGAAAAATGCACACATTATTGGAAAACAAATTTATGTTTTTGCACTAGCCTAACGGTGCAAACAGTCTTGAAACCGTGAAGACTAGCCGTATGCCAACTATGGGATTTTCCTCAGAGAGGCAAACACGGTGAATTTGTTAAAAAAAATGCAGTTTTTGGAGCAATTTGGGTTTTGTTTTGCACGGACTGGTAACAAATTCCTCACGGACCGGCACTGGGCCGCGGCCCGATGGTTGCCGAGCACTGGTGTAAAGCTTTAAGCATTTCAGGTCGGATTTTATCGCAGCATGCCACCTTCCCTGTTTTCAGTCGTTTTACAGTACTCAGTCATGGCACTTCAAGACCACTGTAGTTATAAAGCGCCAACAACAAACCACCATATCAAACAAACAAGTCGTACACGTATGCTGCAGATTTTCGCGCCTCAGCAAATGCAAAGGAAACTCGGTTCTTTTGGGAAGCCATGATTTGTACGCCAATATCCTTGAATTGCATCTTTCACGTCCGTGTTCCACCAGGTTTTACGTTTCTGCCATTATTAGCCAATCTGAGTCGTTTATGTCCACATGTCCGAACAACAGATGAAGCTGGGGCTGTTTTAAACAGCTGCCGCCTGACACTCTGCATGAAATTCCGGGATGTATCGGAAAAAGAACGATGCCCTTTCTGCAAAGGTCCCTCCTACGTCTTTCTTCAACAGCGACTCCTACCTTTCTTGGTAGAAACTCCTGAACTTGTGAGACCCTTCACAGACGTGTATTGCAGAACACCAGACGTTGCAGATGGAGATTGGTGGACTGTTTTGGAACCACTCTGACACGTATGTCCAACACTGTTTGGAACTCGTCAGTTGATAATTTGCTGAAATCTACGGATCATGGTTAACCCAACGAACTAGGTGTACGTCTGGAAATCTCTGTGTTGTAAGAAAGCGTTAATGATGCACAGTGCGTTGCTAGAGGTAAGTTGCAGCCGGAGCCTTTTATCAGTTACCTCAGCATTGCCATGTAAGCCAATAACACATTTCCATATCCCGCATCGTCCCCAATGTGTGAGCTAAAAAATTTCCCAACATTTTCGTGGATTCGTTGTGTTCAAAATTTCCAATAACATCACCAACTTCCTCCATGTATCCCGCTGCTGTCTACTTGAGTGTGGCTCATATATCTGTATCAAACGCAGGGAGTGGTACAGCATCTTCAACCTAAACATGAACGTCAACATGAACATCGTGTCACCCGTTCATCAACACAGCTTGCCAGCTGAGAGCTTACAAGTATCCCCACCCCAACCTGGGCAAACGTATCTGGTTGGAAGTTGGAGTACACGATTTTCCACACATTGTCCACCTCTACAATGTTGCGGCTACGGTGATTACTGGAAGAATTGCCAGCAACATTCAGAGAAGATTGTTAGACTTCCTGGACCACACGTGCTCTTTTTTCGTCAGTGAAGCGATGTTCCAGTTTCCAGTAAATTCACGTAATTAGCATCTTCAAAGGTGGTGCATTCGAGTCAATAACTATTATAATAGTTGAAATCTCTCCCAAGCAACGACACGCATCACCAGTCCTTAAATCTGGAAAAAAAACTATTGCGAATAAAATGTTGAAGGACTAAAACAAGAGCAGAAAAAGCAAGCAAATTTCACGACTAAATAATTTAATCCGGTGTTTGCTTGCATTCTCCGCTCCTGCATTAATTCTTCAGCATGTTGCTCGCAGTTTTTTTGCATATGCAAAGACTTCTGGTGCATATATTTGCATAAAACTGATGTCCAATTAAAGCAGTTGCTAATTTATTTTTCTGCGTCACGTCCGGGGAGATTAAGTACTTGAATGTATATATGCGCAACTATGAATCATCACAATTATGAATCATCACATCACATTGTTACAGTATAGAAGAGGAGATCTGTCCAGTAATTTCGCAAAATCTTGCAAGATACCCCGAGCTTTTAATTGCTTCAGGTCTTTCTGTCATAAACGGGTAACGATGATTTGCATTCGTCGGTGACTGTTTGGTTTGGGAACCCAAGGAAAACTATTTGCCTTTTTTAGTGCCAGCCTGAATGTTGGAAAGGATGAGCGTATTCTAAACATTTTTGTATGTATTTCCAGTAAACTGCGCAACGAAATTCTCCGAACTTGGATATTCAATAAGTACAGTGATCTGCCCTCCAGGATGCATGACCACCACTCACAACTTATGTGGAACTGGACTCTACGGAGACGGGCCTTTATGTCTTGCGGGAATACATGCTGGTAGAATATCAAGTACGTTTCTGTAAAGCAATTAACGGACGGTTTGCATGATTCAGATGTTTGGTATAAATACCCTTTATCACTATGAAAAGCGATTAGAATGTCAGCACGTGCCAAGCGATCGACATTGCAAACATGCTGTAAGTCCCCACAGAATAAAGGAACAAGGGAGATTCGAAGACCAAATTCCTATATCAAAGATTCCGCCCTTCACAAAAGCCATTCCATATGATCTGCCCATCTGTTGTGTTGGCAACGTAGTAGTCGCTACTGAAAGTCGAGCGATCCATGATATTTTCCACTTATCTTTGTCACGAAGAAAACATTTGTGACGGTTATGGAACGTGCAACCACTGCAATGCCCATTCAGCTAGTGTCTCCATGCTACCTGACCAAAAACTTAGCAATTAAAACTTTCCAAAGTTCTCGTTTGTCACAAACCAACCTAAATCTGCCGGGTGTTGTAACGTTTGGTGTGTACTAGAGTCCTGCGCGGGTTGAAATTTTGCGTCCGCTCTCGACCCGCACCCGCAAAATTTAAACCCGTCCCGCACTTTTTCGGTCTCACACCCGCACGTGTCCGAAAACTACTAAAAACCCATTACTAGGGCAAGATTTTCTTGCAATAAAATCGTGAGAAATATGCATTTCTTTTTAACAAAAGTTGCATTTATGCACAAGCATTTTAAACGACACTGATTTACTCAAGCGATTTATTTGCACATAATGCTAAATATTTCCAAACAAAATCTGCCGAGAAATGGCGATTATTTGCCAACAGTTTGCGTAGGATGCTAAAGATTCACTCAACAGTGCATGAAGTTGCTTAGCAATTTGACAATTTGGCCTGCAGTTCTGGACTGATGTTTGTTTGGCTGGGTCATTTCTACAATTGCTTTTAGGTCATTGTTCAGTCCGAATCGGTTATCAAAGAGAACAGAACTGTACTGAAATAGTTCTCAAGCATGTTTTTTAAATCACACTGTTACATTTTGCGCAATAGGCCTACTTGATAAAAGTTGCATGTGAAGAAGGAAAAAGTTTCAATATAAAATTCCTGCAACCGTCTCATCGTACCACAAAATTCTGAGTAGTTCAGAAGCTGTTGGAAGCTGTAAAAAAAGTTGGAAAATGTTTACTTCCCGACCACATGGCAAGAGTCTGAACTAATGTTTCGCAACAATGAGTTGTTACATCATAATGAAATAATTGCTGCAGGCCTACTATCCTGAGCGTAATGCTGGCATACAACTCTAGTACTGTACATCCACGTGTTTCGCGATTTTTGAGCTGATTGAGTTCATGTGCTTTGGCTCAACATTCAGTTTCCCGCACAAAGAATTTCTCAACCCGCGCCCTCCCGCACCCGCACCAAGTACAACCCGCACCCGTCCCGCCCTGCAGCAAGTTCAACTGCACCCCCCGCAAATGCGGGTACCCGCAACCCGTGCGGGTTAACCCGCCCTGCGCAGGAGTCTAGTGTGTACTCTGTGCTGTCAAATTGAAACCCCGTTAATCGTAAATATTTTAGAAATCTTCTGAATCGCATGCTCATATCATGTAATCAGACATTGGCAACTCCGGGCAATGTGCTATGAAAATTTATTTAGGTAACAGAGAAATTGTCTTCAGTGAAAGTCTGCCTCAATTTTAGTTCTTCATAAGGAGGTTTTGTTACGATACGATTGGTGCTTCTGAGTCAAAATCAGAGTGCATTGAAACATTTTATCGAACATTTTCTGTTTAATAATTTCCATGATGCCACACCTGTGAGTTGTAGAGATCTTCCTAATAANAATTATGCCACCGCAGTATTTTCGTGCAGATTTCGGCGGAGTCGTCCGTGTCTTTCACACGAAGGGTTTCAAATACACGAATGGAAGTACGAGCTTCGGTGTACAAACATCTGCTTGCGGACCAAGGAAAATAGGTTACAGTTTTGACAGTAGGTATTGATTGAAAAACAACAAAACACCATTTCAGCGCAGATTTTTGTAAAATTTGTTACCAATCATATCTACTGTTTCAACGTATATATATACATATTCGAAAAAATAACACATTTTATTGAAATAGTTTTGTAGTAACCAGTATAAACCGGGTATTTCCAAATTGAGTACTATTAAAGTATTTACTACTACATTCGCAATTAATAAAAGATGTCTGATAAATGGGATTTTGCTGAAACGTGAATCGTACCTTCAGTTTGAAGCTTTGTTTGCGATAAATGAGTTAAAAATTTCAATAGGAAGTGATTGTAAGAATTTGTCGAATTCTTATGGTGCTTAGGTTTCCATCCTTCCAAGATATATTGCTATTTAGAGAAATCAGCAATTTTGGTCAGGAGCTTGTACCGCTAGCTGCAGATTCGTACGCCTGCCAACGACCTTCCACTGACATTGATTCTTTATAAATTGTCATTCTGACTACCTTCCAGCGGAGATTATGGATTTACAAGTGTTTGTCAGCCTCGTTCTTCAACGCGGAACATGTGACAAGTTATAGCATGACATATTATTAAAGAACAATCACAGATGTTGACATCCCATTTTAATAGGCCTTGAAAAAATGGATAACTATACTGATGAAAAGTCCACAAAGTCCTTTTGGAAATTTGTTGCCTATTTTTGGTATTTTCAGAAAATTTTCTCAAAGTGCGAAATCCTGAGGAAAGTGTGTCGCAACTTTTTTCAATTTTGTATTTTTCCAAATATTTCTCAGAGTTCCAAATCCTCGGGAAATTTTAACATAACCCATGTGAGGAAGAGCCCACCTTTTAAATTTCATGTGAAAAAATATTTTTGTTCTTCCAATGTAATTCCCCGAATCTTTTCTAGACGTGCATGAAATCTTTGTGCGAGAACGGTTCCCGCACAAAGATTCTATGTACGTCTACAAAATTTGGAAAGCGCTGAAAATTTCCGAATTTCATGTTTTGAATGTAAGATTTGATTTTAAACTAAACAATCGATCGTGCCACTATGCTTGGTACTTAGGTAGGAAAAACTGTTCAAAAGTGTTGTTTTTTGGTAGTGAGATGCTTGCTTTGAATTCACATTCTTCAGCCAGAACGAAAACTACACAAGGTATCCTAAAACTTGGTTTCATATATCTCGCAGGATTGTCTTTCAGGGAACTTGGCACGGACTTTTCATGGGAGAGTAAAGAGCGACATTGTCTTGCACTTGGTCTCTTTTCTCCTGTCACCCTTCTTGTGTATGGCGATGGTCATCCCATTTTGCCAACTCTTTGATGTCATTCAAGATTGCTAGGCAACTTGGTACACCCAATTTAACCAATGAAATCCTCTTTTCACGGGTTCAGACATTTCATCGTATTTCGTCGTACCCTGCAGCAGGGATCGAGTTTAAGGGTGAGCGAGGGGACATGTCCCCTCCAACACTTAGAGAGGGGCGCACACAATATCTTTTGTCCCCCTAATAGTTTGTGATAAAAAATTATGTAGTTGCACTAATTTCATTGGTAGCAAGTTTACTATGTAAATTGAATTACGATGATTGTTGATAATTGTGTTGGTTAATTTTTATTAACCGAATCAGTGTAAACATAAATGTCGCTCGAAAATGTGACACATTCCTGTCAAGTTCTTATGAGTCGAATTCCTGTGCTGGTCTACAGCCTGCAATATACACAACACGGTTGCCGTTGCTAGTATTTAGCAAGAGATCTTGTGGTTGGTGTTTGAATTGATCTTTGTGGTTTGGTGGGTGGTTCTAGTGAGAATCTTGTGGTTATTGGAAGCAGAACATTTTGTTTCGGAACTGACCAACGCTGAATTGATTATCACATTTTCGAACATTATTGTGCCTATTTAAGAAGAGCTCTCAGAATTACTGTGTTTTCATAATCGCCTACCTACACCATGTACGTAGCCAGGGGGAACTTGCGCCATGTTCCCCAAAATATATTATTTCCATAAATTTGCCCCCATTTTTGTCAATTTTACAAAAAGGTCGCACTGCGGTTGAGTGAGCATGTTGACCTTATCCAAACGCAAACAATAAAGGTTGTGCCCCCTAAAGTTCTCTACCAAACTTGGTAGCTGCTCTGCAGACTTCTTAGCTTTCAATATTTTGACAGCGCATGAGACAAACGTGACAGCCCTAGTATGTTTTCTAAAAACGCACCTCGTGTTTTTCTCTTTGCATGAGAGTGATTCAGTGCAACAAATCATTCAAATACTCTCTTGAACTGCCGAACTTGTCTTTCTCATTGCAGAGTAGATCACTGTTCCTGTCTTTGACATATCTAGCTGTATCAGATCTCTTGAAGCTAGGGTTGCCAGATGGCCGGTATTTCACCTGCCCGGCCAGTATTTTCCTGCTAATTTTGCAAAGGCCGAAAAGAAGCCGGTATTTAGAAAATCGGTGCTTGAAGCCGGTGGTTTAACAACAAATAACTTGCAGTAACTGCAAAAGGAACTAACGCATAACCTCTCAATTTAGAAAGATTCTAGAAGTGAGTCTTGTCAAGACAGTTCCTTCAGCGAAGTTCATTTAACAACACTCATTATCACTCCGTTTTCCCTCTTCATTTGTTTAGTCATTCTCAGCATCTTCCTCGTCATAAACGTGATCTGTATTAACGTTTCATTACATTAGGGAATTAACCGTGTAACCTGCGTATGTGTCGCTGTTGTCTGAACTACTGCCGTAGGCTGTTGCAGGCAGAATGCAGAAAAGTCATGAAAATGGACAAGACGACAGTGACATTGCAGAGACTGGCGAACCTTACACAGTCAAGGGAGCTGCACTGAATAGACACATTTGTTGTCAGCAGACTATAACTTGCTCAAGCAAGGGCCAGGCGAATCAACCGAGAGGTCAATGTCTCAGGCATTCTTAGTGATCAACAAAATAGAGAATTTTTTGAAGAGTTTCAGGTGATCTAGAAAATGTTTGTTGCAAACTGAAGTGAATGTAGCACGCAAGAAAGAATTGGTTGTGCTGTGGTGTTCATACAGGTAATACTACCACAGGAAAGAAAATGCCATCAAATTGAACGGAAAAATGTCCAATTCAGAAATTGATCTATAACAGGCAAAATTAGAATTTTACTAAGTGCATTATTTTTAAAAACGCTTCCGTTCACAATAAAGATTGCAGTTATCGTTTTCATTTTTAATGAAAAAAAGTTAGTTTGGTAATGCTTACCATAGGGCTATAAACTATTCTCACAAAGCGTACGTTTATACACTGCTAATTTTTCAAACCAATCATTGTGGAGGCTTCATGAAACTGTAAAGACAAGAACAAGAAACAATGGATGCATTCTCAAGTAAGTGTTTTTTTAAATGCTTTTCGAGAACTCAGTGCCATTACATATGCTTTTGCGAATGCAGCCAAGATGTGTCGCTGTGGACAAAATGGCCGGTAATTTTAGAAAACGCATCTGGCAACCCTGCTTGTAGCGAAGTCTCCCGAGAGTCCTCCAGAACAAGTTGAAATTCCACCAAAGCTTACCTTTTGGATTTTTTTTGCTTGGGTTGCCGAAATTTGTGTCACAACCTACCACAAAGCGAAGGTGATTTGCTTGAATAAAGCCCTAACGTGATGCTTCTTGACGAGCTCAACAACAGTTGCGCGACAAAAATGTTAGTTGTAATCAAATCATGGCAATAACAGTCCAAATATACAGTGGAACAAACAGACAGGACAATGTGACCAGTAACTTGTGCGGAAACANGGGTTATCCGGCGAAGTTGTCGCTGCGTGGAGATTCGTGTATGCCAGGCCTTGCTCTGAGTCTTTTACATGAGAAGACATGNCGAAATAATTTCGTCTCATCTGGAGAGGCTGTGAGTCGCACTAACAATTTTCATTTTCTGTTAAGGCACATTGAAGATGATTTTCTTCATCCTTTCGTACATACTGCTTGCTTGGTCCATGCAGTTTTGAGTTATTTTTTTAATTTTGTGGCTATTTACAATGAGTGTAAAATTACATTCAGTGACAAGTCAAAACTGAAAAAGAGCAAGAGTTGCAGGTGAACATATGAGGAAGAGCAACATTTCATTCTCAGAAAGAATTTCATGTGTGTGGGATGCTAGATTTTTGTGATATCCATGGATTATAAAACCACCAAAAAAAACACAATGAGAATTTTCAAATTAACCAAAGTTAGGTGCTGATTCCCAATTCATTAACACGTTAAGCAAAGATGAGAATGATACGGTGCTTTCTGTTGCTAACAGTGACTTGCAGCACGAAGGGCAACACCGAGTTCGATGTGAACGAAGTAAATTGTCCACCAAACTGTCATTCACACAACGTATACGGATATGAACTTTACTCGGACAACTCATCCGTTTGTGCTTCTGCAATGCACGCGGGAGCCATAGGTATGTGACTGATTTGCTGTTTCATTAACATTATCCCTGTTCTTTTAATACGTCCAAATATAAAATACTTGTTACTTTTAGGAAATTAAATATTCTTTCTTTTTAACGATTCACTTCACAAAAAGTCTTTTAGAAATTTATATTCAAAAGTTCGTGTGGATTGGGTAGGCTTTACACCTCTACTGCTTGGCCATTTACTATTCTCAAGTTACCTTGAAGGTTGTTCATTTATGTATATACAGAAAGTTTTAAGCATGTTCATTGTTGTTTGCCTTAAAAGCACTAATTTCATATTTTCGCCAATGCTGACTGTGCTTCAAATAATTATCGATCTAAAACTTTTCAAACCTAGAAAAATGCAGTGTTCTCTTCGCAGTTTCAAAGATAAACTAAAAAATATTGAAAAATATCGTGAGTGGTGTTTCTTTATGGTTAAAAAATTTTTTGATTGCAATCAAATTTTTCACAAAATGTTTAAATAGCTGAAGCCGTTAAGTGTAAAACTCATCACCACCTCCGTCCTCCTGACGCTGCCAACAATGATCTCAGCGTTTTTCCATCTGGTTAAGGAGTTTTTGATGTAATATAGCTTACAATTGATAACAAAATAAACTTTGTTTGGGAAGTATACACTTTTGTGTTTTGATCGAGCATGACAGATTGATTCCGTCAATAAGACGATGCTTGTGGAAAGTTCAGGACATTTTGTTTCTAGGGTAATATCGTCTTCATTCCTTTTCACTTGGAGAGTATAAAGACATGTTAGTGACACCAAATGCTTGAGTATTTGCCACAGATAAGATGTTGCGTCTATAACAACTGGAAGTAACGGATAATGGCGTTTACTAGGTATTGATGCATTATTTGATCGTGGTTTTTACAAATATTACTCGAGAAACGTTTCTAATAGGCTCGAGAACTTTCTGCAAGTGGTTTCTTCCAACCACATAAAAGTAAAGACACGTTTTGTTTCATTGAATATATGGTTACGAAACATCAGTATTGGTACTCTGATGCAAAAAATGCCAAATAATCATACTGAATTTCTCTCAATAACTATCGCAATATTGACGTTTTATTAGTTTCGAAAGTATTATCAAAATTCCCTTTTTTGCATAAATGTAGTGCATTTAAATTTTTTCACTGAGTCCATGGGCCTCATTTTCTCGCATAGGTCGGTGAAGCTGTTGCGTTGAAATGATTGACACTTAGCATCTTGGCTGCTTGAGTATATTTATTAAAAAGAGGATTTTGATTTTGAAAGTTACGTACGCTTCGCGCTTATTTGCACCATCAGATAATATTTTATTATTTTATTCAAAAGGAATGAAATAAGTGACCAGTGAACGTAGCTACAATAAGAATAATACGTTGACAGTCCCCGTAAATTAAAATCCTAATCGTAATGAATTTGAGTCATTTGCATTTCTATCTTGAAGACCGTTTTTATAGAAAACTATTGGCTATTTTTCCAAAAAATTCTATTTCTCTATTTGAAGCACTAACCACTTTGTTGTATCTGGCTTTTTTAACTTCATTTTTTTGAGAACTGGTGGAATTTCGCAGGTTTGCAGGGAGGCTTGGTAACAATTTATACAAGACCTGGAAGCTCTTCGTACAAAAGTGTAACTTCAAATGGCATTACGTCACAAGCAAGTGGACACGCAAAGCGTTCTTTCAATCTCAAAAGTAAGTTTTCTATAATCTGTTATTAACTTTTGTTTTTCTTATATTATAAAATTATTTGAACTACAAAATCAAAATGGTATTTGGAAAAGTGTTCAATGCTCAAACGAGATAAATATTTTGTTGTTATTTCAGAAATGGATGAATGCACAAGCAATCCATGCGTCAATGGCGGAACATGCGTTAATCTGATCACCGGATACGGCTGCAGATGCATGAAAGACTTTGTTGGGAAAAATTGCGAGAGTGAGTTAATGTAAAACTAATTTCACACCGACAATTTTACTTTCAATTCAAAGCAAACTGAAGTTTTTGATGAAGTCTGCTTGTATCATAATCAGCTTGAATCAGACCAGTGCAGTGCAAAATCATTTGTAGCTTTTTATTCTCTGCACCGTTGGATATTGTAAAACAAGTAAAATATTTTTGTTCAACATGAAATGAAACGAAATGACTACACATCGTTTTCGAAGGTTAAATAATTTATTGTCGATTGGACAATAACCGGGGAAGTGCGTCATCAAATGAGATTTAAGCACGAATAGAGAAAGTCTCATGGTAGAAAGAAACACACCTTCAAAAAAAGTGATACGTTATCACTGCAAATATGAATTGCCAATCCGATGTATTTCATACAGCTTTATATATTTTGAAACATTCCAAATGAAATCAAATCATGAATAGTCGTAAATAATAATTTGCATGAAAACGTCTAAATACGCAAATCAGCTCAAAATAAAAAAAGGTACTTTGATAGAGATGTCAGAAATATGAATTTCAAAATCTTCGTTGCAGCACGACATCACCATGATATCAATTTGGTGCGTTGCAAACTATCAAGTGCAAATATTCCTGTTTTTGTTGATCGGAATTTAAACGAAAAAACGAAAAGCAGCATGTCGTGATGTTTTCTTGAGATGCTTGTTAGTAGCAAGTAGAAAATTTACTCAAGGTCAAAATGTAATGATTATCTTGAAATGGTAACGATTACAACAATCGATGAATCATCATTGCTAACAGAATAAGATATTGCGATTTCTCCCGTTGCGGACAATAGCCAGGTTTTGTAGCAAGTTTCACTAAAACAAAGGTGATGACCGTACAGCAGCGAATCATGGTCTGACGATCTGAAATGTAAGCGTCACACAAGTAATCAAGAAATTCACAGACTGGCGTCTTTCTGAGAAACAATTGCAATTGCCTCTCTTTTATTGGAAAACGGCGATGCTGCCTTGAAAAAATGAATTCGGGTGATACATTTATTGCAGATATTGATAAGTTTAATGATGATTCAGAGACTTAAATATGGTATTTTCCCAGTGTTCGACCAACGTATGCATTCGACAAGTAACAAATGAGCAGTAACATAATTCATTCTAAAGTTTGCTGTCAAAACTGCCAAGAGGTCGGTCTAGTTTCAGGGTTGATATTTTGTTTCAGCTAGCAAAACATCCATGCGCAAAGTAAAAATAACCTTCTTTTTGAAAAACAAACAATTAAACATTGCGATAGATGAACTCCAGCAATACAAGGATATAATGAATGTGGTAATGGTCGAACAAACACCTTAGACATACATTCCCAATGCGATGCATTCATGACTTCAATTAAATAAAGATTTTTCAAACTCGCCAGCTTGAAATGAGATTTTGTAGCTTTAAATGTCTTGAAGATACACAACATTCTCGCAAGTTAAAACGATTTTGAACAACAAAAAAACTTTTGAAAATCTTGATCAGAGGTCACCAAACTTGACGAAACTGAAAGTTACTTCTTTGGTACCGATTGAAAAGGCCAACGGACAACATGTTTGTGAACCCTGGGTTAGATCACCAAAAATCGACTGATTTGTGGATGTTACCATCTGCATGTCTCACCAAGTGTTTATAATGAATCGGCGTAGGTGATATATATCTTAACTC
>JGI24159J19872_10005621_pt1 | contig 16231 bp, 8 predicted proteins | sample Ectturendosymbi4_FD_19872 | JGI IMG/M metagenome (IMG submission 19872) | reverse complement strand
TTTAAGCAAATATAGCTATTCTTTCGTATTTAGATGAAATGCTTGCGGTCTCTTAAAACTACTTAGCGGTTACCCAAGCCAGACCTTAAAAAAAACCCTGAGTGTAGACACTAAATGTAGGGAAGAAAATGTTGTGGGGAAACACTTCCCTATTTCCCTACGTCCCTTTTTCCCTACAATTAGGGTTGCCCCTGGTTTTGTTAAAAAAATTTATTCGAAAGGGTGGTGATACTGTCAGACTAACCTGCTGCAGAGAAAACTGGAGGTGAATTGAACAAAACCTCTACTGACCAGCTATACAGCAAAGCTGGGGAAGAAGTACACAATACTCAAACTAGCCACTAACCAGCTGCAAAACAATGATGCAGGGTGATTTTGCTAATGGTAGCAGTAGCACCACAAAAAAGCACTAGCATTTGGAGGCTGAGTGTGTAAAAACTAATCAGGTTTACCAACTGCAACAGTGCAAGGCAATGACAGAAGTGCACTGTATGATAGACCAGGGATTAGAAAATATATTTGGCATGACCTCCCAAAAATAGTTCTTAATAATAAATCCTGTGACCCAAACATTTCGTTAGCATGTGTTTTACAAAACTTACCAGATATCAATCATACACATCACAGTTGATAGAAGGAAAAATGCCTACAGTTTCACTAACTGGTTGACTAACCCCTGATCAACTGTCAAAGTTTTTGTTAAGTGGCTGGCTATTTGTTTATTCAGCTTGAAGCTGAACATGTTGATCACACAACGAACTTGGAAAACCGATTGCAAACTAAGTGGAGTAGTCAACTATGCAGCATTCTGCATGAGTGATCTGCAGTTTACGTTTGATCCATTACACAAACATCCTGGATATGATAATTTTAACAGGCTAAATTACAAGAGGTGCTTCGCATAAATAATTTTCAGGAAAGTTTGTTGGTGGGCATCACAGTGTTTTGAAATTTGCTTTTTTGCATTTAAATTAACTTCAGGTCATTTTCTAGATTCATATGAAAGTGGTTATGCTTGCATAGATTTTTATGCATAATGTTAAATGTGGTAAGTCTACAAGAATCAATATGCTGAAACAAATGCATTTAGACCCACAATTTCTAAGTACTTACCTAACCCTGATTGGACGTTGACTCCGAGATAAATGCCTAAAAGCGAGAATTTTGAAAAAGTCAGCCTGAGTGTCAGTGTAGCACTGGGGTTTTAAACTCAAATTGCTCCAAGGGCTCAAAGAGGATTCACAAAGTACCCAAGGGCCACATATTGATGCTAACGCAACAATGGTGGCACCTGGACCTTATTAGAAATAGCTTTTACATCCTGTGTAAGCTGTTATGAGTTATAGGCAAATCATGTCTAGCTGTTTCTGCGTTCGGTAAAAAGGGACATGTTTACTCGCTGACTGAGCACTTTTGAACACTAGTGAATAAACTAAATCAAATGTTTACTATTTGAAATGGGCCATCATGTGTTTGAGACCCCTGGTGTAGCATAATACTGTGTGATCCCCTGTAAGTTGAGATTTTTTTGGTATATAAATTAAAACTACTTGGTGAGATCTTTTTTAAAATCATTTGCCAAACCACAAGTTGACGTGTTTGTTTCTTGATTTGTACAGTGTTTCTTCCAGTAAATTGTTTCTTGATTTGAAGTAGCTATTTTAGCTTGTTTTCAACATAAAACATGTCAGTTTTATGTAAGCTGAATTTCCCATTATATTGCTGTCAAGCATTAGATGCCTCAACTTGCTTAGTTTCTGGAGGAGGTGGTGCTGCAAAAACAGGTGTACCCAATATTGTGGTTAGTTCACTTCTTCGGATTTTGTGTTCAATTGTAAACTTGGTCTTAGTTTTCCAAATGCATTAAATGTGTAGATTCATTTCTTTGTTAGAACGCACACAAATGTTTTTAACTGGTTTAGGAAATGTTGAACTGTTTCCATGCATTGTACAAGTAATTAAAAACTTTAAATGTGTTAAGCTATGCAAGGAAGTGTAATGTAGCCTACACTACTGAACTAACTTGATGTGCAGTAGTTAAATATGTTTTTGAAAAGCAGATATAGTGTAGTGTGTGATACTGTAAATACTTTAATATATATTGTTTCAGCAAGTTTTGGAATTACGAAAAGAAAAAAAATGCATTGCTCATCCTGTCGATCAATTAGATACTGGAAAATATGCTGTGATGAACATGTCTGTTCAGTCGATTCTAACAGGTTTGTATTACAAATGTGGTTTGGTAACTGTTCATTATTATTTTAGAAAAGAGACAATTTAATATGGCATGTTTCTTGTTTCTGGTATACAAACCTAATTTTTTATGACACAGTGAATAGGAAATTGAAGGGACAAAAGACAAAATGCAATTGCACTCAGAATGAACTTGTTTAACTGAGTAACCTCAGGTGTTTGACTTTTACAGAATGTGCATGTCATTATACAAACTTCAAGCTTTCATATACTTTTTAACAAAAATAAAGGCAGAAGTTTAAAAACCTTCTTGTATTTTTGATTATTAAAGTTGTTTCATTTGTCAAACTTGATGAATGTGTTTGCTCAAAGATAAGGAAAATTTTTCAAGTATGGTTCTTAGCACCGCCATTTAATTGTATTGTTCTGGATTTTATAGAAAAAAATTATTTTTCTCTAAGCCTATTAATAATTTTGCTTCAAAGTATAAAAGAACACTCCATATCAAATAGATGATTTCTATGCAAAACTTCAGAAATACTTTTTCAAACCATAGCACACCACAACATCAAATGCTTTGCTGTGGTTTGAACACTTATGCATTTTGTACACATAATGTTGAAACAGATTTGCTGCAGCATCTACAGTAGACAGAAATAACACAAGCAGTTTTTAATGTTTTTATTTGACGAAACACTAGGCACTCATCTGATTTTTCTTAAGTTCTAGCTTTCAATGTGATTATTTAAGAGAAATTCTAAAAACACATGCTTTGTTTACAATATAATTTTCAAATTGTTTCACATGTAGTGAATACTGAATAATCTTCTATAATGTTTTTTGGGAAAGGCCAGCAGTTCTTTATTTATCGATGTGTTTGCAGAAAGTGATTTTTATATTGTGCAAATAAATTCCTAATTGGGCTAGTGGCAATGATGTGGTTGCAGAGAATAGCCTTTGCAAGTGAATAGGTTGGGATAATTTTATAAAATGCAGCATGAATCTACATTTTTATTCTTTGCTTACAGAAAATGAGTCAGAAAAATGTGGATTGATGGCAGTAGGAATGGGTAGTTCATGCAACGTCTATGCAATAAGAAAGGTCAAACAAAAAGTAGAGAAAAACAAAGATCAACATCAAGCTGGTTTGTTAAAATCGTGTTTTGTGTGAGGTTTGGGCCTGAAGGTACTATGGAGAAGTATAGATTTTGTCACATCTGACGCATCACTGCAATATTCATTTTTCGTTAAAACAGAGTGAATGAGTTTTAAATGCTTTACTTGTTTTTGACAAGACAACAGACTTGAAATTAACTGGACCTTTGCTGTAAAAATATGAGGTATTTTCATGAAAACAAGTATTTTTTTCACTTTGAAGTATTTTCTTGTAGTCTCACGAAAGAAGAAATTATCTACAAAGAATAACAGTCACCCTCAAGAAACTTTTCAAGGATTAACCAATTACACATTTGACTTGCTTCATGAAATTGAGAGTATACCTGATAAAAAGGGCTTTCAAGTAAGCATATTTATGTATATGTTTTTGTTTCTTGCCTTTTCATTTAAAAGTCATGTTTTTTTCTATAGAAAACATTTACTGAACTAACTTGTCTTGTTTTTGAATTACAGCAAACAAGCCTAAATCTGATGTTAGGAAAATATGCAGATGGCAATGATCTAAATCAGAAGTTGTCAAACTTTTTGCCACTGTGCACCCCTTTCACTGCAACCAAAAGTGCTGTGGGCCCCTTTGTTTTGTCAACGTTTTTTAGATTATTAAGAAATTAGATTTGGCCGCTTCTTGGCATGTACAATCGTTGATGTGACATAATTCTTTGCTGAGGTGCATAAGAATTTTCATTCATAATCTGATTATTACACCACTTGGCAGTTCCCTTTGAGTTAGCCTCAGCCAACTTGCTAATAAGTGAAGCAGCGTAGCCGTGACAGTACGAAATTGTTTTAGAGCAATCCAAAAATTTATTTCTGTTTGAGTACATCATTTCTCAAACGTTCAGCCTTTACAGAAACAGCCGTTTTGCTTTTGAGACAATGACTTAGGGAATTCCTATTGTGCAATATTTGAGTTTTAACAAATTTTTAGTACATTTACTTTTATTCATGAAATGTGTTTAAAAAGTGGTTAGAGAAGACTACACCAAAAAAAGTAGTCAGTAGAGGATTCACTCGGGAAATTAAATGAGAACAGAAAGCCAACAAGCAAAACACAGTGCCTAAAGAAGCATTACGAGCGGAAGTACTCGAAAGAATTCACAGAGTTTGGTTTGACGTGTATCCTTATATCTGATTTGTCGCGTCCTCAATGTGGTATGTTCCGATGTTTTTGTATTTGTCATAGTAAGGTGAAACAGGTTGAATAACAAGATCAAAACCTTCAAAAAGAAAATTTAGTGGCTGAGGTAAAAGCGGAAGAATTGCCATGTTTTTACGTTTTCTGAGTTGGACAGCTTTATGAAAGAAAACGAGTAGAGTACAAATAGTATGAAAAATTCCATCATCAACCATCTTCATGAGCTTTCACAAGGTTTGATAAGTACTTTCCAAGGAACACAGTTTTGCAGCAACACGAGTGGATAATATCACGCATCACTGTATCAGATACCGATCATTTTAATGTGCTTTTGGCGACGACAAACTGTATCAGATACCGATCATTTTTAATGTGCTTTTGGCGACGACAATTGCCGGCAGGCTGAAGCCTGTAACTTGTTTCTTGCCAGGGCGGTTGAGGTGAACGCTCTTGCCCAAGAAGTGCTACGGCGATTCCAACCTTCCAACTATGAGGCGGATACTCTACCACTAAGCTGTCGCCGAACATGATTTACTGTTATAACTTCTTGGATAATTAACTACAAAAGGGCCCGAAACGTCCCGCTTTCTTGCTTTTAAATGGAGTATTGTTAACGCATCACTTTTTTGCTGCCTCTTGTGTCATGCGTGCAATAAAAGCCCATTCCNCAACCGCAAAGGACGTGGAACTGGTCTCTTGCTTGACCTTTGTCCTAGCATTTTTGTTAAAAAAACACTTGAAAATAATTTTTGCTTCCCACGCAGCTGCCACGTCGTGCCTGCTGCGCAGCGTTGCATTGGCACGGCATTGCGTGCCCATTTATTCTTCGCGGTTTGATTATGCAGAACAGCCTTGGCGTTAATTTTCTATCTCAAATCCATGTGTTTGTCAGGTTAGTGTACGCAGTCACGTGCGTTTCGCATATGCTTTTCTTATTACAGACTTCTGTTCGACTAAGCAAAGATGGCAAGTTCATTGCGACCGGTGGGTCGGATGGTCACGTGAGATCGTGGAATGTAAGTCGAAAATTGACATATCGATGGTTATTTAGAAGTTCGTAACAGAAGCTTCCATTTGCAGTTAAGTAAAAAAGAAAAACTGTTTGACTCCGGTGGTCATAAAGACGACGTTACTGACATCGACTTTCGTCCGGATGGAAAAGAGGTAAATGTTTTGCTTATTCGTGGTTGGTCTGTGTTAAGTTTTTGTGCTTGGTTCTGTGGAATAGGTTAGTCAAGTCAGAATGCTTTGATAGTGTGATCATGTCAATGATCACAGGTTGTTTTAGAGTTTATACACTCTTATACTTAATGATGATTGCACAGTGTTGTTGATGCTAAAAAATAATATGTTGGACCTCGATTCTCTTACACCGCTGGAAATAAACAAAACGCTTGGCAGCGCTTGCGCCTACCGTTCAGAACCGTCATGTTGTTTGTGAAAAGCGAGGTGTTCCAAATTTTTGCAAAATGTTCAGCTACCGAACAAAAAACGTATAAAAACATCTTAGTAAGAAAAATATCCGGAAGACTCTGTGGTTTCGCCCTGATTTGACTTATGCACACGAACGATTTCAATAGCAAATATCTATCCGCCTGTGCTACACTTAATGTGAATTTGATGTATGTAAATATGTAAGAGAATATTGTCCTGTCATGCTGAAGCCTTTTCCCTGAACTCGAAAGCAGCACTTTTTTGTATCCAAGTGATCCTTTTGAGCTGGTAGCTTCGGCCCTCAAGTTTCTTGTTATTGGATTGCTACTAGAAAACATAGTGAAATACAACTGGTTTAAAATCAATCTCGTTTCTTCTCCGTATTATACTGAACACTTCGCCACGTTTCACCTTCATGCTGTCTTTAAAGTTCTCAATCGAAAAGGTGGTTTTAGTGTTGGCTGCAAGCACTCGGACAAAAGTGCTGATGCTTGATGGGATGTGAAAAACTGCAGTTATTGACTTGGAAAAATTTCATCGCTTGTTATCGCTTAACTCAGTGGTCCTTAAAGTTTAACGCCGCAATACACCTAAGTCAAATCTTCGTCAATCTGGACACCCCTTTCCAACAAAGTTTAATAACAAAAGAATTGTGAGAAATAAAACAGAACTGGTAAATAAAATATTCACTAGAGTAGTGAGGAAAAAGGTCAATGCAAAGGTTGCATCACATCATCAGGACCAACCTTCTCCATGTGGGTACAATGTTGTTAGATTGCTAGAACCATAGAAAAGCCAATGTGGATGGAAGCAAGTCAAAGTTCCTAGAATGAGGATGTGAGTCCGGATTTGGTCTTTACTTCCCAACATTGTTGAATACGACCAACATCTAATCGGCGTATTGAGGCAAACTTTAAGAACCCCTGGCTTAACTGCTGCTTGATGGAACCTTTTCCGAATGTGCCATGACCCTGTATATCGGTACATTGCCAAGTTACTTTTTATTAATCAGTGAACATGTGCGAGATCTATAATCTTTGTTGTATACATAATTTTTGCGTTGATCTCAGGAAGCGCGAGACGTGCGATTAAAATCAACCTGCGTTTCGATGGCCAATCGCGGGATACAGTGCCTAAATCATGTTGGGCTGTGAAATTCTTAAATCTTCTAAGTCAAAACAATGTAACTTAAGTCAGACACGTACGTGCTGGCACATGCATCAGCGATTGAGGAGCGCTTTGCTTAAGCGGGGTGTTACTTCAGCGGTGTAGGTTTATATCAACCAAAGTAATACCCGCATTCTGTCTTGCTTGAGCAATAGATGTCTGACTTTCAGCGTGTATCTGNATGTTTGTTTGTTCNTTTGATTGTGTTGCTGATCTAGCAGTTCCAGGTATCTTGTGCATTTTACAAAGCCGATGGCAATAATCTAGTCAGTCTGATATTGTAATAATGTGCTATTAATAACCCCAGGTCACCAGCTGAAGAAAATTTAACGTGACGTCAGCTCCGTTAGGGGTTGGCATAAATTGCGGCAAACATTTTCGGATACACAGTGAATATTGTCTATTCTTAGACATGCACCATTGGAAAGTTTTTCATCAAACAAAAGATCCACGTAGAAAATAAGTGTAGATCACACTTAAAGCATTTAAGTTTAATGTTTTGCTTGTAAAGATGCAAAAGCTTCAGTTACGAATACAAGTTTCAAGTTCCTGTTTATTGTTTGGATTGCAACAAAGAATCTGTTTTGCATTCAGATAGCATCGGTCTCCAGGGACGGCACGGCGTTTGTATGGGATGCATCGAATGGCCACAAACTTCTGGAGTTGCACTCACTTTGGAATATGCAAATGCTTTCACGCGCGTACAGGTTTCGGAATTGCAGGTAAATTGTCTGGACCATCACGTTTGAAGACGTGCTGTTCTCCTCTGCCAACATTAATTTCATTTATAAAAAAGACGTGGCTGGGCTTAATATTTTTCAGCTGGATTTTTAGTACAAGTTGTCATTTAGACCCAGTTAGAATTTTTCGTGTGAAGTCCGACAAATAGTCTTTGCTATGCCCTTCGCACTTAAATTACCCTGTAGCACAGGGGTCTCAAACAGGCGGGCCGCATGTGGCCCGCAAGGGTGTTTTGTGCGGCCCGCGATGCTTTTTGGGTATTTTCAAGTAATTAATGTACATAGTAGTTTATTCACCGGTGTTCAAAAGTTCTCGTCCAGCGAGTGAACAAGTTCCTTTTAAAAGAGCCTAGAGACGTTAGAAATGATTTGCCTATAACTCACGATACCTTCCGCAGGAAATAAGATGTAAAAGTTGTTTCTAGCAAGGTTCAGGTACCGCTGATGTTGCGTCAGCGTCAAAATACGGCCTTCAGGTTACTTTGTAAGTCCTCATTTGGCCCTCAAAGCAATTCAAGTTTGAGACTCCTGCTGTAGCACTTTCAAGGTTAGATGCGCGTTTTGGTTCGTCAATTTAAAGGAATTAATGGCTGTATCTTCCGAAACCTACCACTTTAAGTGAAGATCTAGATTAACCAAAGCGTTTGACCTATGGTGGCAGTAATTCAAGCAACGTTTTAGATATTTGTCTGCTTCTGTCAGTAGCTCGTGAAGTTCGGTAAATTGGAGATTAAACATCACTCACGCAAAATGCTGGCAAGTAGGTGGTACATGTATAGGCTTCATTTTACTCCCCAAAAAATCCAACTGAACTTTGGTTGTGAGATCACAAATAGCAAAACATGTACGGAATTGTGACGATTAACAGAAAGCATCTCTGAGACGTATTTTGATTAATTTCGATGACAATTTTAATTGTAAATTTCAAAACAAAACAAGAAAGTCTTCAGTGCGTTTTCATAAGTTGGTTATCAATAGTTCGACGTTATTGAAATACGTCCTTGAACCAGTTTGTTGTGATCAGATATGATTGATGATACACGACTGACGTTTCAACAGCGTATCAAACAGTGGTAGAAATTCTGAACGTTACTCGCTTTTTTACTAAAAATTTACAAATAGCCGTGACTGACCTGTTCTGCGCATTCCTGCTGCAGAGGGTCGTTTTGACTACTTTGTAATAATTAATTGCCCGATTAGAAAAAATATGCGACACTTTTTGTTGTCTTTGTGCGGTTTTGCGTTAAAACTCTCGAAACCCATGTTTTTATGTGTATTGGTGTAGCTGTGTATTACTTTACTCTGTTACAAGCTGTGTAGATTTTAAGTTACGTCTTTTTCGATCGTTTGTGTGTAGATATGCAGTCGTTCCGGAAAATACGTCGAGATTCGTCTTGTTCACGTCCCACGCGCCGTTGAAACAAGACATCAAGCGAAAATCCCAAGTCTGCTGTTTGACGAAGTGGTCGAAGCAGCGCAACAAAGAAGGCGTAGAATTTGGAAATTTGCGGCCAGCTGTGGTGCAGCGAACGGGAAATGAACCTATATCGGCAATGGCGGTGAGGTAAGACAACCCATCTTGTCTTTATCCGCCGCGATAGTAGCCCTCAGTTCACTTTAGGTGCATCGTTGATTTAAAAGCCCGTTTAGGCTGAAAGAAATCAGTATCACACAAATCAAGTGGCAAGTCATTCCAAAAGGCTCAACTGTTCGTGACCTACATATCATGCGATTGGAACACTAGTTTTGTTTTAAGTTAAAAATCAGTTGATAGGGAATAACTAAGAACTTTGTTCGTTTTAAAGAAGGCTATAAACTTTTTGTGGAATCATAACAGGCGCCTAACCGGAACGAAAATTTATCATTAAATTCGTACTGGAACTCTTTGTGAATGTCTGAGTATCGAGTTGCTGGGCGAAGTTGCTACGAGAAATGTGCTTAGCGTGTAGAGACATAGATCTACCTACATTTCTCATTTTAGAAATTACCTTAGTACGTTTCGTTCTTTGGATTTAAGTAAATGCTGAACATAGGCGTAGCCAGGGGGGCCTAGGGGATCATGCTGCCCACCAAATTTTGGGAACATGTTGTCATTTTATACTTTGAGAGGCCGTATCCCAAACAATATAGTGTTATTCGCCTAAAATCAAACATTTTGGCCCCTCCCAAAATTTTGGGCTGGCTACGCCACTGATGCTGAAGAACTCATCAAAGAAGGCAGTGGTTCCCAAACTGTGGTACGCGAGGCGTTCAAAGAGGTACGCGAATAGGCCTACCTTCTCTTTTTCTTCACAATTACTTATCGGGTTTTGTGTACTTCCCTTGTTGGTTTTTGAAAATGGCAATTATAATTTCTGACAGCCATTTTGTTCAATGGGCATTTGTGTCCAGTCTGGTTTTCCGAACTTTTGATCGAATGATATTTGGTAGAATAAGTTTTCCTGGAGCAAAGTGGTGCATGGTGACAGTACGGGTCCTACAAACAGTGCTCGATCAGAAAAAGGTTGGGAACCACTGGTTCAAGGACATGCTTCAAACTTGAGGGATGTGCTGTGCGTAACAAGAGCGTCTTTAATTGTTGATAAAGTGCTGTAGTCTAATGTAGAAACATAACGATTGGCTTAAATTGAATTACGACCTTAAGTTGTATTTCAGTGTGTTTGTGGTGCCGCAATACTTTTGAAATAATCAGCATCAACTATTTCATCACCAGCAATCTCACTCGTTAACATTGAGCCACCACTTCGTCAGACCGCTGCGTTAAAAATCAAAACATTCTTCCATCACTGTCGATCTGTCAACGCGGTTTCGCTCATCAACGACGAGAACAGTTACATTTATCTCTGATACAAATCTCTTGTCAAGCATAGTGTCTTCAAAATTATTGACAAAACTACCATTACCGCAGTTATTTAAAAAATCGAGATTGGCCAAAGGGTTGATATTACGCAAAAAGACGGTTACCTTTTCAAAAATGAAGCTCATCAAAGTGCAAACTATTGGTAAAAAGTAGCAATGGGTGTAGTGAGAGGTTTCTTATGAATAAACGTGAACGATTAAACGGATATTTTTAAGTGCGGTACCGATCATGGACCGTTTCATATCTTGTGCGTACGTGTTTAATAGTTATGACTGCTACAGATGCTGCTTCAGCCGCTGGTCATATATGTGTGATTGACTTTTTTGTATGAACTGAGCGGACAAACCAGATCAGAAGCACTGCTCGCGTCAGGTCGTCTTTCCACCATTCAGGCAAACGTCAGCAATGCTTCCATGCTATAGTCAATTGCACGCATCCTTAGTAGTTATCCTCGCGTTTCCCAACACATACATTGCGCGTTCAATCAGTCGTTGCAGGCAACGTCATACCTTGGTGGATGTAAAACATCCAAAAACTGTGGTTCACTCCGAAAAAGGAGGAAACGTGCGACAACAGCCACATACGAGTTTGCTTTCAGAAATCCCTTAACACTCGCTACAACTAGGAGGTATCAACGTCGTTTTTTGTCTGCAGTACTTCCGTTAACATGTTAGGCTAAATCTTTCGTTTGTTTCAAATGCTGTTTACTGAGCACTTCTTCACTATTGCTTTTTAAGCTCGAATGGTGTATTCGTTGGAGTTGGTTTCATGGAGGGATCGGTTGCTATATACATTGCCTTCAATTTGCAGGTATAAATGTTTCATTTTCAGGTGTTTAAGGTTAAATAGTCGTAAGTAAAGCAGTGAAAGCAATTGTAGCGTCTTCTAGAAACCGATCTTGTGATAACTGCTTTCCGCATCAAAGCTCATGTAAGAAATATGCAGTTAAGGTGACCGTACGAAAGTGTTAGAAGTATGTGAACGCGTGTACCGATTGAATATCGTTTTTGTTATTTTTCACGCCTTGGCCTAAAAAAATTTTGATGTTTTTGTCTGGACAATCCAGTTACTGTGTACAGACTGCAAGGGCTTTAAACAGTTTAAAGGTTGAGAACTTCGCTTTTATCGCTATAACGACTGACTGCCAGTCTTATCTAGGGCGTTGCGCCATACATGTACACTAATACGCCAGTAGTTCTACGCAGAATTCTTCACAATCCTGCTCTTTACGTTTGTTTGTTTTAAATATCCCATATATTTTTAACAGTGTGCAACCCGTGTGAAAAATGTGCATAGCATTTTTGTCACATCTCTTTCCTTTGTTGACGATAGCAAAGAAATTAGTGCCATCGTTGGTGATTCCGACGCGGCAGTGGTGTCCGTGTCCGCCGATTCGTCTTGTCAGTTGACGAAACTCGGCTCCAGAGGTAAGCAAGTTATCGTTCATTGGGTTGCTACTAATAATGATTTATCTCTTTGGTTAAATTTGCTATTGTGTTGGTTTTCTTTGTATCGTTCCACTGATTGTTCGTCTGTATGGTTAAAAATTTTTTCTTTGTTTTTTCAGCTATGTTTCCTTTCTGGGTGGTAATCGCCATGTGCGTGTTTGCGTTAGTGGTTGTTGGATTTTACCTTCAGAGCGTTGGATTTCTTTGACGCTGTGATCAGAAATACATAAATGCGTTGTTTCTGCGGAAACGACAACGATAGACAACCTTGGGCTGTTTTCGCAAGGGTTGCTGCAGGGTGCAGGACTTCGAATGCAAATTTCCGAGTACAATTTTGTGTTGCCATGCCCGTTGTTGTGGTCTGCAAACCAATGTGTGTGATGGTAGAAGAAGAGGGGCTGTCATTGGGAGTTCTGACACGTTCAAGATACGAACGATCATTACGCGAGAGTGGTTCATTGTGCAGCGGTAGCATTAGAAACGCAGATCATAGTGTATGTATTCGAAGTCGCAAATGCTCGAGAGTTGTTTGTTTGTTTGTATTAGTGGTCGCTCAATAGATGCATGAACTCACCGTCATTAGACCTGTGCAAACTGTGGTATATGCTACATGTATTTTGGTAGTTCTAGTTGGAACTAACTGGACTTTATTCTTTTACTTGGGTTTCTCTTTGTTGTTTTCAAAATTATTTTATGTACTGTTTTATCTCAGTGAACGAACAGTTTTTAATATGCGCATCACCTGCTGATTATTCCGCAACGCTTCGTTGTAATCGAAATTTTGCATTGTTTCTTTGAGATTTCGTGAAAGCAAAGATAGTCGCGCGCTCACGGCAAAGATTGCGACATGGCCAAACTCAACCTGAAGCAGCAAAAGTGTCAAAAATGATTTAGCATTTTACGAAACTGGATTTTTAGTGATTTATTATGGTCGCAGCAATTGCTTGCAAAAACTGAAGCACGTCCATTCCTTATGAGCAGATGTCTGAATGTTTAAGTGTTCGTTTGAATTGACTTTTTCGAGTATTTATTGGAGGGGACAATTGACTATGCACGAAAAACCATACAACTGATTGTCCCTGTAACGTCAGTTTTGGAGATCGTGGCTTCTTAGGGGTTAATCTGTTACAATTGATTTTCTAAATATAATTTTTTCTTTAGTTTCCTTTCGGTGGATGACTGTGGTGGCGGTTCTATTAACGGTGACTGTGGTCATGCTTAAACCAGAGGTTTTTAACTAAGGGTAAGCGCACTGGGTCATGATTTCTAACAAACGTACGTTTTCTCAATAATTAAAAATTGAAAGATTGGCACTGTATCATGATTCAAATCTTAAGCTTTTGTTTTTTCCGGATCATGGATTATTAATTTTGCTAAGTAGAGCGTGTGTGCTGCATTATTAATATTTTCTTTTTTTGATTTTGGTGACGGCAATTGGCGGCAGGCCGAAGCTTGAAATTTGTTCCTTGCCAGTGCGGTTCAGGTGAAGCTCTTGCCCAAGGAACGCTATGGCGATTCACTCAGTGGCCTCGAACACCCAACCTTCCAATTGAGAGGCGGACACTCTGCTACTGAGCTATTCCCGCCATTATTAATATTCAAAACTCAGTTTGGACATTTGCCAAAAAGGGGATTGCAACGCTGGCATGGCCTTCACATTAACATTTCATCCTAAAACTTTTTTGTGTCTTCATCCATTATAAACCTTTTTGTGTCTTCATCCATTATAAACATTAGTAGAAGGTTTTTATAGCCATCGTCATAATTGTTTTACTTTGTTTTGGCTTAATTAGTAATTTTCAGTCAGATCAAAGACTACAAAGCCTATTCGAAACATAGATGTCAAAGTGGAGATGAACAGATAAATGTATATAAATGAGCACATTTCTTCGATATCCGTTTCACAATAAAGCTACCGAAAAATATTGGTTTGATGCGAAAAAAAAGTTGGCTGATACAATGAGTCAAATACCGTAATGGAGTTCAACTCTGACCGAACCCAAAGCTATCTTTCCTCATGCGTGAAGATACCAAATGAAAGGCATTGTATGTCCATAGGTCAACTTTGAGTTTAGTCCCTGGGTCAGTCTTGCTATTCTGAGCGCAGTACCTGTGTTCCTGGAAGCAAAGATGGTGGCTAGTTTTGTGAATCGAGCAGATTTTTTTTTAAAAAGGTGGAATTGCTGCATTTAAGCATAAATCACTAATGCAAAAATTTTCTGTGCGTGTCCTTGATTACTGTCGATTTTTATTTTCCTAATGGAGTCAAAAACTATGTTCGTGAAATTTTCTAGACTTCAGCGCTTGGTCGTAATCTAGTCTTTGCTTCACAGTTCCTACGCGGTCTGAGCAAGTTTTTGACCTTGTTTTTATCCAAGTATCCAAAATACCAGACAAACATTAAGCTTCACCGGTCAAAAGTCGTTCTGTATTTTGTAGCTGTGATCTCTAAATTAATCATGAAAATTCATGTTCCACTTCATTTGGCTTCACCTTGAAAAAGTCAGTACGGCTTCGTTAATATTTGCTTGGCTTCAGCCTTGGCCTCGACGTTACCTGAAACCTGAAACAATTTTGAAGTCCTGAAGTATGGCATTAGAGCTGAGATGCAATAACCTTCGTGCTATATTACAGTTGTCCCAGACCCTATTGTAACCGCGGGCCGGTCAACGCTGGACAATTTTACCGCTGCGCGGGAGTACTCTCGCAACAGTGCTTCCAAGGGAAGAACTGACCAATCGTATGCCCAGAAAGCGAGTGGTGTCACCATCGGTATACATTCTGCAATTTCGCGTCCCGGTATCAATTTATGTGGGGTTGAGACCACCGCTATATTATACATTTTCGTGGAATTGCTACTTTTGGGTCGCTTGTAAGTTGCAGCTTTTGAAAGCAACATTCCTTTTTGGTACAAACAGAGGTTTTCTACATCAGCGAAAAAGTTGGTTGAGACCAAGGCCTTAATCCCTTACCGAGGTCAACTCTTTGTTATTAAACTTGAGATTAGACGTACCACAGAGAAATAGGAACTTTTATCCGGAAACTTTTGTGTTTGTTTTTTCACATTTGAGTGATCGGCTTTGTGTTCACCTCTTCCTTCGGTCTGGCTTTTGTTTGATTATGAAGAAGATAGAACGAAAGTTAACAACATGATGAGTAACCCGTGTCTTCTTCTTTGTTTTCATTTCTAAGACTCCTCGCGCAATGATGCATATATTGGAATACTGTAGCGTTGATTAGAGGTGTGTTGCTGCTATTATGTTCACCCGTTTCCTGAATATTTGCGCAATTCCTGTTTTTGTGATCGTAAATGAATGCTGTCATCAAGGGTAGGAGGGTAAGCTTAGAATTTGTAACGTCATGGAACTAACTAGCGAGGAAACGTGAAATATTGTGGTTGAAGCTTTGCTGTGCCATTTTTTTAGAATTCAGTTCCAAGACCCTGTAATTTGAATTTGATTGTATATACCAGGGGTGGCTAACCTGCGGCTCGCATGCCGCATGCGGCTCTTATGTAATTACCAGAAGTCCCACTAGATAACATGCATCAGAATAAATGGCTTGTGAAGTTCTGTCATTGTCATGTTGCTTTGTGATATTTACAATAAAGCTAGCTGAGCAAATGTATTTGTTTGAGTGAGGAAGAAATGGGGTGATGTTCATGTGTATGATGTGGCTCTGCGGTAACGCGGTAAGAAATGCAGCTCTTGGTCTCTGACTGCTGGTTGGTCACCCCTGGTGTATAGGAATTCTAGAGAGAAAGAGCGCAGGGTGTTTTTCCTAACATAGCGAAGGTCCGAATTTTTATGACGTTTTTCAATATGTTTCCACCAACAACGAATTTTACATCGCTTCTGCAATCAAACCCTAATCTAAAAGATTGGGTCGTGTTGCTCCGTAACTGTTGATAGCAGGGTTGGACAGACTTTCTCACCAGCGGACTGCACTGGATTCCAAAATGTAAGCGCGGGCAAGATGGGGGAGCTAATGCATGGATTGTTTGTGTAAACCAGTGGTTCTTAACCTTTTTTCTACCACGCCTCCTTCAAGTAATTGCCCTTTGTTTCAAGCCCCCCCC
>JGI24159J19872_10005620_pt1 | contig 16232 bp, 8 predicted proteins | sample Ectturendosymbi4_FD_19872 | JGI IMG/M metagenome (IMG submission 19872) | reverse complement strand
AGACTTGGAAGCTAAAGCTCAGCACTACAAAAACGGTGTCGGCAGCCTTCCACCTCAACAACAAGGAAGCTAAACGTGAGCTTAAAGTCAAATACAACAACCAAACCCTGCCCTTCTGCTCCGAGCCCAAATACCTTGGAGTAACGTTGGACAGATCTCTGACGTATGGCCGACACCTTGAGTCACTTCGCAAGAAGCTAACATCACGTGTCGCGCTCCTGAGGAGGCTTGCTGGCTCCGGCCGGGGTGCTGGAGCAACAACTCTACGAATAGCCACCCTAGCCTTGGTGCACTCAACTGCAGAATTCTGCGCGCTTGTTTAGTGCCGCAGTGCTCATACCCGCCTCATCGACCCCGCCATCAAAGATGCCTTGCGAATTGTGACTGGATGCCTGCGTCCTACGCCAGCGGACAACCTTCCAACCCTCGCAGGCATCCAACCTTCTGGGCTTCGTCGCATTGGAGTCACGTTGTCTCTGGAACGCCGTGCCATGGAGCCTGGACATCTGCTCCACTTAGCGCTCATCCGCCCATCGAGTGCAAATGCACGGCGCCTAAAATCGAGACACCCATTTGTACCCGCCGCACAGCATCTCAGTTTTTCTGACAACAACGAACGTGCGGCGCAGTGGGCGGATTACCAATGGAATGCGGAGTGGACGGACAGCTGCACAAGTCTTCGCATTTTCATCACCGACACCGATACCCACCCCAACGGAATGATCCTCCCAAGAAGAGCTTGGGAGGGTGTTATTAAGAGGGGCTCATGGCCTTTCTCCTAGGTCCCTGGCGCCATTTGTTGCAGGTATCTGCATCGCCTTGAACTACTGAGGCAAGCACAAGGGAAAGATGGTAACTCGGGGCATTAACTAACAGGAAAGCAACCACCAGCAATCGAGATCCATACTAGGTTGCACTACTATTATACAGGAGTATGAATTACGATTTTTAGTTTGTGGTGACTAATACAGTGACTTATTACTCATGAGCACCATATAGCGGTGACCCTTTATTTACATGTGGCGCCATCTCCAGGCCGCCACATTTGACAGAGAAAGACAACTCATATTGCTAAACGAATGGATAGATTGGAATTTAATTAAAAAACTCAGGGTGTCAAACAGCAAGATCTTCTTAAATACTTTTGGACGCACTTTTGTTGTGAGGTACTTGGATGCAGTCAAAAATTTTACTAAACGTTGTCAAAATGAAAGATGCATTCGTGGAAAGAAATGTATTAATATATAAATATTTACTACTAGCAACAATAAAAACCAGCACCTGAAGTCCGTTGTGTTGTAGAAATCCCATGCAGACGCATGGCAGACCACGTCTCGATCGTTTGGTTTGGTCATCATGGAATACTGCCAAAACTCCTCTGTCATGTTTTGCAGTCCAAGAGATGCAAAAAACTCTTCGGAAACTTTAAACATTTTCAAAGCGTCGTAGTTCTGTGTCAAAAACACGGCAAGTAATTCCCGAAGTGTTTTTAGAACGGCATCACTTGGTGCCGGATGCGTCGCTGGGTTTGGGTTGATAGAGGTCAACAAAAAACGGATGTCAAGTATCAGCCAAAGATTAAAAGATTATTACCAAAGACACCAGCACGATTAGAAGCTGTATGTTTGCTGCAAGCTTTCGAGGAATCAGCCGACTGGGCTCTCTACTTTCATGAGTTTGCAATGATTCAGACTTGCACATATCTGTTTTCAAGTAACAGGTCCCCACACAGGCGAGGCACTTGACTCAATCAGAAATTCTTTTAACAGTAAATCGGTTTAAAACGTAGCACTGCTCGTCTTCAGTCCTGAAACCTTATTCAAACAGAATATTAAAACAGAAATGGAATCCGTATAGCGTTATATTTTAATACGGTTCTTTTTAATAAGATTTAATCAGATATATTTTTAAAAGATTTAATAAAATTCAGTAAATGATGGGATTTGAGTTTTTCACGATTAAAACACAGTTGACATTTTTGTTGCTGTTGCGAGCAGCTATAGCAAAAACGCTTGTTTATTTATTATATAATCACATTTTTCCACTTATTGTGAGATTGGTAGGTTGACGATTTTAAATAGTTTTTTTTGCTAGTTGGTGCTATATGCTGTTTTCATTCTTTATACTAGGCAACATAGTTGGGATTATTTGTATTTTACATCAAGTGGAACTTCAAAATTTGAAAAAATCACGATTATTCGATGCTACGATTTATTAAAAAAATTCGCGACAATTCACACTTGTATACCTGTGCTACCATTTCTGGTGTTGCATCAACGCTTTTCTTGCCAGGGTAAGGTTCCACGAGCTCGTAGATGTTGCCCCAGGTCTGGGCCCACATATTTCCTGAAACAAACAGGCATGCAACGTGCAGCATGCAATGAGTTAAGCTTTTGTTTGGGTGAAGGAGGTAGTTTCGTTTCCGTTTTCAGGATGCAAGAAGGTTAAGTTAGGTTGCTGTTTCTTACCAGGTTGAAATACGGTTTGGATGCAATATTAGAAAAATGTTAGTGAAACAGTCCTTATCTTACCTAGCAAATGTGCTGGAATAGGTCCTCTCAGATTGATTCGATCAGGTCCATATACCTCGAAGAGTTTTCGACGAACGTAAGCGTGAAGTTCCTTGTATAAAGGTTCAAGCTGGAATAGTAAAAGTACCGCAGATTTTTTCAATGGCTAAATTCGATTTTGGTAATGTATCGCCTGTAATTTTGGTAATGTATTCAAGCTTTTAATTTTGGTAATGCATCCCTCATCAGCTTGTTTTTACACCAAAACGTAAATGTTTTTGCTAAAAATATAGTGGTATCGAAAATATGCCTCGACATTTCTTGAAATTTATGAAAATGTTAAATCTCACTTAAAACACCTTGTTCTTCATTGTTACCCAATGATAAATCTTATAGTGCTTAATTGGCATTTTTTGCTTCTTTAGGAGCACGTCATATCTTACTAGCGTTAACACGAACGCAAGCGAAGTTTGGAAATATATAAGGAAAAAATAGAAACGCAAACACAGTATTATACTATGGGAATGCCGGAATGGAAGAAATTGTGGATAGAGACAGACGAATGCGTCTCAATTAGTTTACTCTGAGTCTTTGAGACCGGTCGTAAGTTGAATTTGCAGATTTATCCAGTTATGATGACTGCAGTACTGTATATTACAGCTACGATTCTGACATGACCCGCAGTAAAACCTATGCGAGAAAATTTAGATTATGACAACCAATGACCATCCACACACATCTTTCCATAGTTCTTCCATTGATGCTTCCAAATCTTCCATCTCATACCACGATCTCCAGTACTCCCCAGTGTCGTGAAAACCTTTAAACAACCAAAAAGAATTGATAACAAGAAGGAGCAACGGAATGTTTTTCAAAGTTTCAAGTTCATTTTTCCCACAAAAGCTATTCTGCGAACATAAATCTTCACCAAAATGGCTTGATTGTACCAGGGGTGGCCAACAAGTCGATCGCGATCGACTGGTCGATCGCCGAAGCTCAGCTGGTCGATCGCGCCTGATTTTGCGTTGAATTGACAAGATAACTAAAAAGAACACTTTCAATCAATATCAATATTCCAGAAAGTACATAAAATTCTCCATCAATTGATTGGTCACGCATATTCTTTGGTGTCTCTTGTGGTGGCTGACCATAGGATAGCACGGCAGATGCCACGAGGTTTTGTACAATGTTTTCCTATCATTGCGTGACAATCATGATTAAGGGCAAGAGACAATTTGCTTTTATCTGTGCATCACTTACTAAAGGCGATGGTACGCTGTATTTGCACGTGCAGTACTCAAATTTGGCATTTTGTACTTGTGACTTTATTACCGACTGGTCGATCGCGAGTTAACAAGAAATTTTCTAGTCGATCCTAATCAAAGACAAGTTGGCCACCCCTAATGGACACGATAAACAGACGGTAAACCACAGATGCCTGAACAGAGGGGTATGGCAGGGCAGCGGGGACTGAAATGACTCTTTAAGCAAGACAACTGGTAATTGTTATGTCGATTTGGGACAAATTTCAGCTATTCACGCAACTCCGAAACTCATCATAATTCAACTATATTGTTTTTAGTTGGAATTTGTGAAGAACGTGCAAAAGCAACGGATATTTGTGACATATCTGTGTATCTGTTGTGAATATTTCAAGGTCAACAGTGTTAAATGGGTTTGATATCATCGAGTGGTGGAAGTCGATGTGCTTTATCAAAATCTCATCGCTTATGCTGCGTTGTACAGATGGTTGGTCGCTCATGGTTGAGTAAGCAAAACAAAATAGCCAGAAATGCTTACTTTGAAGTATTTGCAAGAGTGTTAAAAACACTACTGAAACATGAAAAATAACAACTAAGGGTTCTGAATACTTTCAAAGTATTTTCACTCCCTGCCGGTGTCGGAATGAACCCTTTTTATGCCTTATATATATTTCGCACGGTTTTAGACAGGGCAATGCAAACCAGTCATTTTTGGTCAAGAAAAACGCGTATAGCCTGTGATACTCTACTGCAATCGATCATTGCAAAAGTTTTGCCGAAAACTTCAGGCATTGTGGGACTACTTTTCCAACTAAAATAATAGAAAAATTCTGCACTGATGATTCAGATAAAATTTCACACTGTTTATCGTATCATAAGGACATTACTGTGAAGATATATGTGAACGTCAACACGTGCAAACAAAACCGTGCAAGTCATTCGAGTGGACGAGTCGTACAACACGTACGTAATTAATTTACGGGTTCTCACAGTAAGGACTAGACCTCCGACATCAAGAAATATCGCACACGGTCATATGAGTGTGCGGAGTCCATGGTTCAGTTCATTAACTTTGTTTGTGCGTTCGTTGATGAACAAACACCATGATTTAGAGACCATGGACTGATCAAGCCTTTCAGCAGGTACACGCTGTTTACAAAGCCTTTAGGCATTGCAATCCCGCAAAACCGTCTTGTTTTTGAAATTATTTAAGTGATTTTTGAATTTATTTCAGGCTATTCCATGGTATGTTTCCGTGAAGGGAGAGCATTAGTGTTAAAGGCTGTTTTAGAAAATTGAGCTGAGTTAAGCTTGCAATGAACAATTGAAAGAAAATATTAATTAGAGTCGTTTGGTGTTTCATCTCGGGACATATCTATTCCAGGAACGTCAGCGCCATTTGGTCATTGGAAAAGGCCTCTTGCAGCTACGTTATGCACCAAACATTTTCCTTTGTGTTGAAAAATGAAGCAGACGGTTGTAGGCAAAAACAGTACTAGATAAATCAGTGTCGAGATTTGAAAAATGCAAGGAGGAGTTTAATATGGGTAAAGGTTGGTGAAACTTTGCAGCATTTCGCCATAATTTAAAAAATATCGAATTCGGTCTTCGGTACTTACCGTCACCTTCACTCGCTTTGTTGGAAAGGGCGACAAACTCTTCATACTGATCTTTAATAGGTCTTCCTGCCGCTTCATACCACCCTTTCCACGCGTACTTCAGTTCATTGTAGTCGCGGGATGTTGCCATAATTGCAGTCAAATCTATGAAGCCACGGGTTAACTTTTCAGTCACACTTCGGCTATTCTATTGAAAGCACCATTCTTATAAATGACTAAAACGTGTTTTGAACAACTTATAGCTTTGGCAGTCTGCAAAAATTAGGAAAACAGGTGATCAATTTCAATACAAAATTATATTTCTTGTTCTTTGAGCAAAACATTTGCAAGAATGACAAACAAAACCATCCAAAACCCTTCATGTTGAAAATATTTAGGGAAATTGGCATCACAGAAAAACCCTAAAACATTTATCTAAGGCAGAGTTTTTGGCTATTCTACTTTTCCCTGCTAAAATAGTCCATACCACAGGACAAACTGAACGTTTAAAATTTTTTAAATCTTTATGTTGATGAAATTCGTTCTGATTGTCGTACAGTTAATCCAATGAGTTGAATTCCACATTATGTAAGTTTCAACGCTTCTTCTATTTAATTCCGATGACATCAGCAATGTGTTGATTGTTCTGTAGATTCTCTGGAGTACCTGGATCAAGTGGAAGTTGTCGCCCGTCTGGCATTTCCGCTTTAGCAGTGCTGTATGTCGCTTCCATGGAGCTGGTAACGTTGTTGTACTGAAAAACAAAGATTACTCAAGTAAGCCATAGATCAAATAGATATTCTACGTTTTATAACACATGAATACTACATATCTATGTCTGCCGTCAAGTCAAGAACAAAAACATTAACTCCGTAAGAATGGACATCTTAACGTAGAGTATTGAACACAAAAAGTTGCTTGTGTTGAGCTTTACATTGAAATAAATGCTTTGAAAGAAAGTGTTATATGCCACAAGAAATGAACATCTACTTAGAACAGCATTAAAAAATTTAGCAAAGAAACAGAAATTGGCTATTTCTTCAATGATTTCATGATGATTTTTTATAATTTCTGGATATGTGTGTACTTGCGAGAACGCTATCATGGTGTGCAGAATTACAGCCCACGAATGGATGACCAATAATAGCATCGCCTAACCAAAATTGCTACTGTTAAGTCACCAGTTATAGGAAGTCCTGACTCTGAGCGCTGGACATGACGTTAAACTACAACCAGTGATGAGGTTGCAGTTCGGTAATTATACAGTGTCCAAGAAAATGGAATACCATTTAGCGATCATTATGCTTAGGTCCACTCTAGAGTAGCGACCCATCGCATGGTCCAACTATAAGTCAAATAATATAGTTTCTTTGAAACGCCAGGTTTATCTCTGCAGCTATGCGCAGTCTTATTATGGGGACCAATAAGCAGATGGGAAATATTTCTCCACTTTGGCAACCTGTGCAACGAGGTAGCCACGGGGGCCAAAGGGGCCATGCCACCCCAATTTCTAGCATATCTTGTTGTTTTGCGCTTCGAGAGGCGGTGTCCCAAACCAAATACTGTTGCGCGTTTAAAGTCAAAATATCTGGCTTTTCCAAAAATTTTGGGCTAACTACGACTTTGTCTGCAACCGAACCTGGACCCAACGTATTGGCCACACCTTTCTTTGAGACTCTCCAGCAGAGGTGCGCAAAATTGTTTCATTGAGAGCCACATTATTCTGTCAGTACTCAGCGAAAGGCCAGATTCTACACGTTATACTTTTTTAATACTTTTTTTAGATCTATATGTTAGGGCTGTTGCGCGTACAACCGAGATTCTGTACATCTATATTTCGGTGGTAAGATCACTATGCACTCGACTATCATACTGTATGTTTTTCGAGTAGAAGAAGTTTATGATAAGTCAGTGATCCTCGATCAATACAAGAAATACTACAAGTGTGCATTATGTATGCGAGGGCTGTAGTTTGCCCATGCAACCCTGCTCTAGGGAATACAAAGTGCGCAGGAACGTAACAAGGTTAGATGGCGCCCGGGGCAAGAAGAAAGTTTGTTCCCCCCATATTCCAACCAGAGGTGTTTCATACTATATTGAAAAAAGTACTTGTGATATTTTCGGGACTTTTTGCGCCCTCTGCAGTCATTGGCGACCCCGCAGTGATTCGGTGCCCCCATAGTGATTCGGCGCTTAGGGAATTGTGCCCCCTTGCCCTCTCGTTACGCCCCTGAAAGTGCGTTTAGCGGTCAGTGGCCAACTAAGTGACTGTAAACCTTGCCAGGGTTAGCTTTGGAATGTTCTCAAAGCGGCAATTGTCTCTCGTAGCTTCGTCGCACAAACGCACATAGTAAGTGCGCAGGTAATTTTTACAAAATGAGTAAACATATCAGTTCATTATAAAATTTCGAATCATTTGACGCTTTTAAATTAAATTTCTTTTCTTTTTCAAACAAAAGTGTTTGTTTGATAAATTGCTACATGCAAGGCTTTCGCAAGCATTCGGTCAGACATATGACTACGTTATATGCTTTGCTTTTTTTCTATCTTGTTCTGATCAATACAAACCATCTGTTTTCGATTTACGCAGCAATTTCATTGCTTACAAGAACAGACATTTCCCACTGGTGGCGGAACTGCTCTTTAAAATCGCTTAATTTAAGACTGTGAGCTTTCACTTTGAAATGCTTGTGAAATGCTGCTGAAAGATATCAAATTCACCTGTTAGTCAGGAAAAAGACTAGAACTGTTTTACTAACTGCACTGGGACGGTTTATTTTGAGAAGTAGTACTGTTATCATAATCACTGCATTTCACATAAAACAAGCAGCATTTTAATGCATCAAACAGGCGTTCATGAACAACGATTTGCGTAAATAAGATACTGGTATTGCTTCTTGACAGAGAGTTTTGCTTAAAATAATCGGGTTATTCTGTTTCTTGAGATTTATTATATGAAACATGTTACTGCTCATCCATCCGCAAAACACGTTAAGCAAGGAACCAGGCTCGTAGCCAGCTTTTAAGGTTTGGGGGGGAAATGCATTTTTAGGGGGGAAATGTTTTTGTTTTTAAATATGTTGTAATAAAAAATGGTCTGGGCACAACAAAATTTGGGGGGGAAAATTTGGGGAACATTGCCCCCGAATGCCCTCCATCACTACGGGCCTGCAAAGAACTAACTCCTTTCCCATTAAATTATATCAGTGATGACTTTTGGCATACGTGCAAAGTGTTTGGCAAAATAAAAGAGTTATGAAAATGTTGCAAGCATTTTTATGCTTTACACAACACGGTTTGAAAGTAGAGTTTATAAAATAGCGATGGACATTTTGCATTGATTCACCCAGAACCATTTGCCGTGAACATCGAAAATCATGCAATATTTTTTACAAACAGATTACTATCACTGCAAAAATCTCCAACCATCTGACGTATAGACTTCGGGAAGCTTGTTTTTTGTATATATGAGATAAAAAAATGCTATTTTTGTACATCAAAATAAAAAATAATAAACTATTTCCGAACAAATTAATACATCTATTCGAAAGAAGCAAAGTGTTGAACAAATTTTAAAGATAAAATTTATCTCAGATTTTTGAAGTAACACAGTAACACGACAAATTCATACAGTTTGATAGTTGCAGAGCAGCTCCTTTTTAGTTTTTTTGTAATGCAAAGGTTTAATTATTTACCTGTTCTTGCTCCGTTTTGTCCAAATTAGCAGTGCCCAGAACTTTGATGCTTTCTATTTGTCTTCTGACAAGTATATCTTTAAAATAAGCATTCACAAAATGAATTCCGGACATACGTAAAAATTAATGAATTAGTGGCTCATAGTAAAACACAGGTACAAAGTCGTAATGAAAAATGGGTTGTGCAGACTTTCTGGCAAGGTGTGATTTTACGCGAAAATAGGCAACCCTGCTTGACTATTGCGTGGCACTTTTTAAACTATATGCAAAAGGTTCAAACCTGGTTTAATCTTGCAGCACTCATTAGAGATCTTGCAGCACTCAACAGAGATCTTGCAGCACTCAACAATCTTGCAGCACTCAACAGGGATTGTCATGTCTTACGATCCAAATACAGTCCTGAATTTTTCAAAGTCGATCCAACTACAGTCCAAAATTATTTTAAAATGTAAAGTCCAAGTTCAAATAAAGTCCAAAAAATTGAACAAAATGCAGCTTTTCAACAACCGAAATGCCGCAATTATTTGCATCCTCTCAGTCCCAATCCGCGGTTCTGATCCTAAATTTTTGAAGCTATTTGCAGTCCGGACCCAATCCAAAAAATTCGTTGTATTGCGGATCCAGTCCAATCCAAGTCCGGTCCAATGCCCATATCTGGCACTCACTATGTGCCTTGAGCTAGAGATGAGGAGCTGCACTCAGTACTACTGAATCAAGTTGTGCTTGAAGGAAACAGAGTTGCAACATGTCAGTAGATTGTATTGTTTTGAAATGGAGCTTGCATATTTGTTTTTACTCGTGAACAGCTAATTCCGTTGGTAACGAGTAATAACGGACCCGTGTGAGCTGAAACGAGTGGTCGTCTCAAAAAATATGCACAAAATTGTGAAACCTACAGCTGGAGCTAAAGGCTTGCATAAACCTTGAGACAGCAGTTTGGTGCCACAATGTTGTGAGGCCAACCTCACTCACAAGAACCGGCATTTTTGCCAGCAAGCACGCAATTTCTCTACAGAGAAACAACTATTGAACTCACTAACGCATGAAATCCACCATGACGACGAAATTAGACTAACTTCCTGTTTTACGTTAGGTTAACTATTTCAACAATATAGCAGACATTTGATGACTAGCTAGTTGTACCTATCTTTTAATATAAGCGACAGTGAGTCGCAACTGGCGAATATACAGTGAAAGCAGAGGTTGTGAACTGAAATGCAACACCAATAAAGAAAAGAGTGAAGCATTAGCTGTACTTACCTTCTACTCAATCAAACCAGAATACTCATGGGGGAAAAAGAGACTAAGCCTACTGCATGTGGTGCTTCCTCTTTAGATTATACCACGGGGGCTTTACACTGGGAAAAATCCTTTTTCGGAAATAGCCTGCTTTTTCAAAACACAACTAAAGCTCTGGGCCTGGATCCATTTAATCACATTTTCCCAAATGTTTAGTGAAATCACGTTTCGCTAAAACTTTTCCATGGTTGTGCCATGCTGTGATCTGTAAACTTGACCAAACGTTTTAGGGCACAATTACCTGAGTTAACAGTTCCTGAAAAAAAATCAGCTCAATTAATCCCGATATTTAAAAGATCATCTTTTGCCTCACATACCTTAGTTCTTTCAGTTATAACACGAGAAACCCTACCCACTGCGCTTCGGTGTATGTTCAACCTAGACAACAACTCAGACATTAGTTGCAACACTACGTTGACAAACTTCCTGCCTTAAACAGGGTTCTAGTAGAAAACATTAAAAGCAATGCAAATTTTGATGGAACTAGCAAGTTTAGCTCACGTGTGTAACAACTTTGAACAAAGCAAGTAAGCTAAAACACTGTCCAAATTTATTTTTGATAAACACTGATTTTTTGCATTTCATTACCATACAAGTACCAAACACAACATATGTATCTTTCGAGTAACACAAAGGCGACGCAATCGAATCTATCAACATTTTTTCAAGGTGCATCGCTTGTCTAAACCAAATCAGTCTTTCACCGCGAACTTGGCCTCCGTGCCTGGTTCGATAAGCAGTCAGCAAAAACTCAAATAAATGGAATTTTTTATCTGACGATCTTTATATAATTTTCCTGCCCAGCCTTCATCCACTTATTAATTTTGCCTCAGTGCAATATTAAAAAAGTCATAAACTACTTCAGGACGATGTAAAGGTATTGCGATACAAAAATACTGCTCCAAGGAAGGGCAGTTGAACGTGTTGCCAAAACTACGCCAAAGACACGCTAAATTGATCGCCATAAAAAACTCCAAATTATCTCAACTTAATATGGACAAAAAGTGCAATCTGCAATAAAAGAACGACTTTTCAAAATGTCTGTTGAAAGCCTAGCTTACACCTCCGCTGCCATTTACCGCAAAACAGACTAGATAGCCTAAAAAACATGGGACACAGAGAAACAAGGTAAACTTTGCCTGGTTGTGTGAACTGACAAAGCAGAGTGGCAAGGTCATGGCAAATTTCTGTTTTAATTTTTAAGAATGCTTGAAAACCACGCTTTGACCAAAGAAAAATTTTGGTGGAAAAAGTCGTGCAAAATATCCAAAGAGAGCATTTCACAAGCTATACTGCATACAGTTCTGGCATTTTCCTTTCCGCACTCACCGCTAATTTGTGTTGTATCGGGAAAGCTATCTTTTGCCCGCTGTCCATATTCAAGAGTGAAGTCACTTGATTTTAAACTTTCGCTGTTCTGCAAAACCAAAATTAAGCTTTTAAAGCAGACAGTCTTCCAAAGCAAACCAAGGTCGAACGCTAAACTTTTTAATACAGTACGGCATTCTGCAGTACACAATTCGCAGGTCGGCCGGCTTACTGTACGCAAACCAAATATGTTCTGCTAATGGTCAGCATTTCACAAAAATTTTGAATGCGTTTGTGTATCTGTGAATACATACTATGCTATTTACAACATTACGTCATCTATTCATTTGTGATTCTACAGTAAGCAATCGTTGTACTTTTTCGATGATCCCTTATAGCTTTGGAAATTTGTTGAAACGTTGCAATGAAAATGCAAAAACAGGACGCTTCTGTGGTCGTATTGTGGCATAAATGCAAGATGCAAAAGTATGTGAGGAAAAGCAAGTTTTTTAGACCAACGCCAAAGACCTAATTGTTGCTTCGATTTGAAACAAAAGATATGTTTTGTCTCTTTTGCGTAAAATCTGCGTTTTACAGAAATAGTTCAAACATTTATGGAATGCACGACGATCTCAAGATAGCAACAAAAATCGTGCAAGCTCGTGTTCCAAGTATTATAGCAGTGGATCTTAACCGAGGGCATACGTTCCGTTTGGGGGTACGAAGAACCAAAACAAGGGGTACGAAGCACCAACGGTTTAAGGGGTACACGCCGGGAAAATTTAAACCGGAATTTCTTTAACATTCATCGTAATTCTTTAGAGTATGACGTACCATTATCCATTGCTTATTACCTAGGGGGCTAGGCTGAGACTGGTTCGTTATGCGCTTTGATTGTTTAGCTTGCTTGTACTGGTAAGGGCTATCCCCTAACCTATTCCGTTGCCAGTTTTTAATTGAGTGAAGAGCTCGTTGTTAAATGTTAGTTGGCCATTTGTTTTAAAAGGGTGCTTAGGCAGAGTTGGTAAAGTCTGGGAGTCAAGTATATTATATGAAAATCAGTACATTTAATTTTTAGGAACCATGTCCAACAAACGCAAGTGGAATGAGGACTATGTTGGATGTGGTTTCACTTGCATGACAGAAAAAGATGGAACACAAAGACCACAGTGCATTCTCTGCAACATAGTATTAATTTATGCAAATCTGAAACCTTCAAGACTTAATGAACATTGTAATAATCGACACGGGGTGTGCAGTCGGGGAATGATTTCAATACCCTGAAAAACAGAAGGGCACAACTGATAGCCGTGGAACCTTACTAAAGGGATTTGCACCGATGGAAAACAATTATTGCTGGCATCTTACCAACTTGCATTCTTATGTGTCAAGAAGAGAAAGCCTCATACAGTTGCTGAAGAACTTGTGAAACTGTGTGCACTACGCTACTATCAATTAGTATTTCATTTGAGACAAGGGGTACGAGAGACTTTTATGAAAGCTCAGGGGATACGAATGCATAGAAAGGCTAAGAACCACTGTACTATAGACATAAATAATCAAATTGAAGTTGATCACTGTTATTTCTATAAATTGCAAAAGTTGTTCAGCTTTAACCACTGCTCGTTTATCAATCATTGGCATAAAATGATGCGTTGTATTTTCAATAAATGGCCAAAAATTTACAAGACAGCCTATTTTCAAATAATACACCAAAACAATTCTACGTCAGTTGATCCCAATACATCAGCCGCCATTTATTCCAGACTATGAATGCGAGTTCTGTTAGTTTGAGACCGTTCATGTTCTAACAGTTTGTTGAAACTGTTCAAAGCAGACATTCGCTTGTGAACATTTGTAAAACCTACTGACGCAAAATTTAGAACCTAATCTTTAGTCAAAGTTTTAGCATTAAAATGTCTAGAAACTAATTAACTCCATGTGATACATGTTCAAAAGCTTTACAAAAATGTAGAGACGTTAAGCAACATTAAACGCAGCTTCAGAGGATAAAAGAAAGCGTCAATGTTAAGCAATAGTCTCTTCAAAGTTTTGGAGATGTGGGTGTTTTTCAACCCTGTACGAACTCCGAGTTAGACAAGATCACATAACCTTCTTTGACTAAAGAAATGCATAACACTCAAAATGAGCCTGAATTCGCCCAAGTTTGAACGACCGCTTGTCGTAGAATGTGTCCAAATTCTATAAAATAAATAGGTCTTGATGGTGTCAACACACACAAACAACGATTGCTTCCGTCACGAATACTTCATGAATAATCTGTAATAAGAACTAACAACGGGCGAACATTTTTGCTGTACCTGTTAAGAGCTGTTACTTTAAACCTTTTGGCAAAACAAATTGGAGCCCAGCTTGTTACAAAAAAACTTGTGTAACAACATAGCCACACATTTCAGATGGGAAGAAATGTTGGCCTAACTGGCCTATAAACGATTTGAAAATTTCAGTTTTTGAATACATCAACAAAAGTTTCTCTCGCCCTTTCAACGTCACTTAATGAAAAAAAGGTTCTACTCTAGATAAATAAGCAAAACACCTCACTGTTCCTGATTTGGTTGCTTACCATTAGTTGTTGGTTGTAATCAGTTATATTGGTATTATAATTCCATGAAGCTACTGTTGCATCGTAGAAAACTTTTTCAGCTTCTTCAGTGTAATTTTGTGTGAAGCTAAAGGCTTTTTCTTGTAGATCTAGTGCACTCGCATGCCTGCAAAAGTAGCACAGTTGACGCGGTAAAAGGGCGGAGCTTAGTGAATAGCAGAAACGTCGTTAATATTATCCTTGCAATTGCACACAAAAGTTTCAACAAAACTGTAAAACATTGTTCCAGTTGCACAGAAACTTTGATAACTACTAAAACTAATTTGTGTACAAAAAACTATGGCATGTTTTAAGCAAACTTCAAAAGAATTTATAGAAGTCAAGTCAGTAGGCCAATTGTTGATGATCATGTATTACACCAGCTGGTATTTAACGCTTGAGAGTGTCAAAGACGCATGAAATTGCAGACGAAATTTTAAGAACTGAGTTGGAAGATAACATGGCGAGAGATTGACTACAGCCCTAAATGGTCTATTGGCAAGAAATGGCCAGTGTAAAAGTGTGGTTCACGGCGGTGCGACGTTTGCCGTACAGAGAAAAAACGACAGGCTATAGCAATCGAACCACCCAAAATCAGGAGATGAAATAGGTATTTTCATTTGGGTCGGCCACTGGAGAGCAAATCAGTTTACTGAGGGCAATTATATTTCTAAAACAAAGTAAAGTAAAAGTTTCCCCAACATCAAACAAAAATTTTGTGGAACAGTCGTAAGCCAAGCTAAATTTTTGGGGGACACGAAGAGCAGAACACCTAGCTTTGACAGCCAGCAAAAGTATTTGCGACAGAATCGAGACAAGTTAACATGTTGCACAAAGCTTAGTTCAAAGCTAGCTAGCATTTAGCAGTCCGGAGAAGCGACGCAATGTAACATAACACTATCCAAAAGACGTCATTGAGAAAAAATGAACAAAAACAGATTGAAGCAGTGAGTAACGATTGTATACATCCAGGAATTGATCTACGCCAGAGGCACATCTGGCCCTCGTTATTAGCAACCGACATTTGTGAACAAAGGACACACAGAGCGAGGGTCCAGAAAGCAATGCTTGCGGTCACAGAATCTATGAACTTTTATCGTTACAGTATAGCACTCTCAAGTCAATTATACAGGCAATAGCAGCAACAGAAGTCACCATTCAGACAGTGCATCAACGGGTGGAATGTGGTTGCGAGTGAAAAACTTTGTGATGCCAGAAATGTTTGCTTCTGCTGGAAAGACAATATATGCCCCAAAGTGGAGCTTTGTTTGAAAATATGACAGAAAGGCTGAGAGATTTCAAACATTCATTAACAGTCTGTGGTACTGTAAAGTTGAGCACAAGGTACTGGTAGACGCACATGCAAGTGCTCTGCAGGACCGCAATCAGTTTGGTTTTAGGTTAGAAAATGACACGTGTGTGTTTTTACTCAAGTAGAATGCATCATCAGTGCATCATATTATGTAGACAAAAGCACCCCAGTATTTGCAGTTATTTACATGCATCTATCCATCTAAAACATTTGAAAGAGCCAATCATAATCTATTGTTAACAAACCTGATGTACCTATCATGGGCGTCAGAAGGATTTTTCCATGCTGGACAATAGTGGATTTTTTCAGGGGGTGGCCCACGGATTTCTTAAAGGGGGGAATACAGTGGTAAAATTTCCTTTTACCAACTCGAAACTAAGAGAAAAATTTTTTTTCTACTAAAAACGTTAATAGGAACTTATCAAATTTCAAAATCAACGACGACGAAGACCACCCCTTGTCCTCCCCTTCCGACGTACACGGTACCTGTGTACATAGTAAGAAAATTTTTGAGTTAGTTTAGGAATCAGGCCCATGCAGGTGAGGTGGGGTACCGTATTTACTCGTTTTGTAGCCCGGGCCCTTATTTTTTTCAACCAAACTCACTACCGGGCCCTTATTCAAACGGGCCCTTATTCAAGCACGG
>JGI24159J19872_10005615_pt1 | contig 16243 bp, 10 predicted proteins | sample Ectturendosymbi4_FD_19872 | JGI IMG/M metagenome (IMG submission 19872) | reverse complement strand
GGGGGGGGGGGGCGATTTCAGTAATATTTGGTAGTCAAGTCTCATTACGGATTCACTTCTGTAAGAGAGATGGAGTATACCTCACAACACTGCTGTGACAAAACAGTTTACGACAAAATGGCCTTATATCGCGAATGCTGTTTTCCGAATTGCACAAAATCATTGTGAAAAAAGTTACTTTCGTAGGTTTTAGGGGGGCGATTGCCCCAATCGCCTCCCCCTGGATCCGCCCCTGCTGTAGCGTGACGCTGCTGAGCAGCTTAGGAAGTGAGGAAATTTACCTTGACAAGGTCTTGGTCTTTGCAATATGATTCAGCAGTGCATTGTACGTGAGTAGCAGTAATACCTCTCATAGAGGCTATTTCAAAACGGACTATCCAATAATAAACTGAAGTAATCTCTGGCAAGTTTCGTAATTTTTGTATTTGAATGGGTTTTCAAATGCGGAAAGTAAAGCTGCCTTTAGCTTCGACCCCTGTCCAGCCGTCGGGATTAATGAGATTTTCAAATGTATTTGGGCATGCTCAGCATCTTCAAAAACTCCAGTCTTTTAGAAAACTTGTTTCTGACCAGAACGCATTCACCGTATGGGCAATGTCCTGACCAGAACTTGTTTTCAAAAGATATCCAAGCTATATGTACTTTCCCTAATTGCTTTATAGCAGTGGTTCTCAATCTTCTTTGATGAATTCCTCCCTGTGCTCATTTTGGAACGTTTCATTCCTCCCCTATAGAACTTTCATTTCCTCCTATGTTAGGGTTCTTAGGCTACTGTTAACTACAATTGGAACAATGGTCTTTACTGACGACAATAATAACCTGATTAATAAAAGTGGGACAAAAACTATTTGTTAAATAATGGCACTAAAGTCTGCCAACAAAAACGTGTGATAGTCCACTAAAAAATTCACAAATATAAGGTGGTATTACTAATTTAAAGAACCAATGTCAACTTATAAACAAAGTAGGACACTTACAATGAATAGGTAACATAACAATAAAGTGGAAATTCTTTCCATAAACTCATGAAATTTCTTCTCGGTTGGGAACCACTGCTTTATAGTGATGGATATCTTATTGCAACGACGACATATTTATACGGAAAAGTGATACTGCCACTAACCAGTCACGTGCCAATGTGGTGATGGCTGATGGCAGTATGTCGTTGTCTTGTCGATTACTGTGGAAGTCACCAAAGTTTCTTGCCAACTTATACCTTGCTTATTTATTGCTCTTCCACACGAGGCCAGATGCGCTATTACTAAAGTTACAGTTTCTTGGAGTGTTCCACTGCACTAAGGGCTTCGTTTCTTTAAAAAACAGTTTCAGTCGAATCTACTCTTGATTTTTGTTGATTTCAATATTATTGTAACCCAATATTTTGCGTTTCGCTGTTGTTTTCGAATTTCAAACGTCGTAATATCACTCCACTGCTTCGCGCTAAGCCGTGCGCACATAACAAGAATTTTAGTCCTGTGCTTGGTTTGAGATCTGACTTCAGTTCAACGTTTGTGATCGTGAGTTATGCTGCTTACGCAAGTTAAACGTGTGTATTTTGCCAGTATCAATCCCAGTTTTCCTGGAGCGAGAAAAAAAATACGTGCTGCTCCACCGTCGGTGCAGCTGCAGACTTAATAATAATAAAATTCGATCAACTTTTATACAAGCGACACGAAAGAATTCTTGTGTCGATGGAGACAGTTAAAACCAGCTCAGTTCACCCTGTAGTTAAGGAAATAATTGTATTTCGGATTCGCTATCCAAACTTAATGTGGATGGAAATACAAAAAAGTCGATAAAGCCAACTCAGTGTTATTTTGTAAAAACCAAATTTGCTTTAAAACGAAGGATATATGGCGGCAAGTAGAAATACAAGCATTGCTGCAATGTTACATCTGAAACGCAGCATGCTTGTGCAAACAACTTCGGCTTTTTTGTAGGAATTGGATGGCCTAAAAAGCAAGAAAGAAGTTATGTCTAGCGCGAGAAATGCGGTTGCATTCCTAAACAGGTGAGTTTCATCAATCGAGCCTGATTTCTTCAGCTTCCTATTATGTATTTAAATTATTTCGCCAGTAAAGCAACTCCATGCGTTTGAATCAACGTCTGTCATTATTTTCGCGTTTCAGACATTTATCAGACGGAAAACCAGGCTTGCGAGGTCAGACAATCATGGAGGCTGCGACGTTTCTAGGTGAATCCGCAGCTTTTTCTGGTAGCAATTGCTGGCTGGGGCAAAACACTCCTTGAATGTTCTAATTTCTTTTTTGTTTTAGGAGGCATGAAACCCGAAATGAACGACGATCGCGTTTTGCAGTGTTGTTTTTTCTTTCGAGGATTGCCCGGTCGACATAAAACTTTTCTGCTTACTCGCGACACCAATTTGCAAAACAAAGCACTTATCAACCATTTCAGGTAGGCTACATTGCCGGAAGCATGTCGACTGCTTCTGTTTGAGATAAGCTCTGCTTTTCTGGATTGCTCAAAGGGACTGTGGTTTGCCTGTACGTTCAAAACAGTTGTCGTTGTGCTTCCTAATTTTTTTGCAACGACCTACAGAACTTTCTCCAGTGCCGAATCACTGATGGAAGCGGTCAGAGTCATGAATAAAGCACCGAATCCGGAATTGGACGATCCTAACGCGACCTTTTCAAGCAAGAACCCACAAAAACAAGACTGCAACAGTGGTAATGTATTGCCGGTTATTTTTGAAGACTTAAAAAACGATGTATAGTTGTGTATAGAGCGGTGCCGACGACATGTTATATGGAAGTTCTCCCTTTCGTGGGATAACCGCGATAATAAAGTCAAATAGCAAACAGTGTGAGTCGTTCCGCGCAGTCCATAACATTAATGGCAAGGAGGTCTAAGGGCCGGTTTACACTAGGGCTGAGGAAGGCTGGGTCAAGCCAGGGTTAGCTCGGTGAACTGTGTACACCTACGAAACTTTCGGCTTGGCTACCCCAGGTGGTTTGCTCCCCTGAGAGCGAAGTTTGACATGCTGCCTTTGACCCTCTGGTTGCTTGCTGTAATTAAGCTGACATCTGCAACGATAGGACATTGCAACAAAAATGCAACTGTTATTGCTGGGCTGTGGCACTGGCACTTATAAAAGTTTATTTCGTATTTTCAAAGCGAAGGCCGCATTTGGGGAATGTTACTGTCTTTTCAGCAGAATTGAGCGTTTCTGGCACCACTATCCTTTTCACTTACAGCCACATTCCACTCAGGGATGTACAGTCGCAACAGTGACTTCATGGCTTCTCTTGCTGCATTTGTGAATGATGTACCTACATAGCTATATGATTGTTCCAACATGTCAATATGTTGTTGGCTATTTCACATGTGGTTGTCACATTTGATAAGCTTCTCATACATATGTTTTTCTGATAACCACCACCTTCTGACTACTATAATAGGTTTGTGAAGACTAAAATAGAACAGTTGTGGAATAAATAAAAACTTCATATAAGCTCAGGGTTTTTTAAAGGTGTTTTAGGGACCCGAACCGGGTTCCTAGAATCAGAGAAAATCGGGTCCCTAGAATCAGAGAAATCGGGTCCCTACAGGTCCGTACCGGGCACCTGACATTTTCCTTAAAAAATACCTGTAATAAGCTCATCACAGACTTCTTTAGCTTAAATGAACTTCTCTTGCAGTCCTGGGCATGCTTCAGGTAAACTCAGTTGTGTCTTCCAGTGTGATCAGTCATGAAACCTGGCTGATTACTGTGTAGGCAAAGTTCACTTTGATTTTTATTTCAACAATAAATACAAACTGAGAAAAGGTTACGGTAGGCTACTTACTGTACAAGCAGTGTCACCACTGACTCTACTATTACACTCTGTTGGTACTTTTGAAACTAGGTCTATTCGCAATACAGTAGACCTATCATTTCAATGCTGCTCATACACACAAACCGATACTACTGCTCTTCCTCACTGAAATGCTGTGCAAATGCAAAAAAACACCTTCCTAAATTATACCCTCGAGTGTCTAAAAACCGTCCCTGCTTACGCCGCGATTCAGGCTGAGCAGTTCCCTGCAGGGCGTTAAAATTTTGGGGGTGAGACAGACTGAGGAAGGCACAGGCTGAGCGGGGCGTGGAAATTTCGTCATAATAGAACAAACAAGTTTCAAGCTTTCCTTAGCCCTAATGTAAACCGGCCGTAATGCTTAAGGCGTTTGCTGTGCATTGTGAACTGGAACTGGACTTTTATTCGTGTTGGGTTAAGAACTTGGGCAAGTCAGCTTAAAATGATAGATGAAGTGAAATCAGTATTCTTGTGAAGAGAAACATATGTTGTATTATTTGAGTTGTTTTGGTTAACCATTGGCTCTTATGTTTTGAGCATGATATAATTTATCTACTCAAAAAAAACATTTCAAAAGTGTTGTAAGTTTGATTGCGTGCAACTTTGTAAATTTTCGCTCCAAGAAGTAAAATGAGTTATTTCTGCACGCTATGTCTAGCTTTGTTCAAATAATCACTTGTAATAGCGTCTTTCAACTTTTCACCCGTAAGCTTTGCTTGCAGCATTCAGGACTGAGGATGCGTAGTATAACGTGAAATCGATTTCCTTATTCATAAAAATTTGCTGACCGATTCCTTGCTTGACCCCTTGTGGAGATTACTTGCAATAGCATTAGATTTGAAAATTCTTTCCACAATTTTGTGTATAAAAAGATGTGATGATGGTTATCTCCGTGGTTCACTTTCTCCGGCGTTCGTTGCCCTCACCCACTCTTGCTGCGTTCAAACCTAAACTTTGTTTGTCAACAGAAACAGAGACGTTTTTGTAGTGGTGAATTCACACTCTTCGCTCTGAGCATAGCGCTGGCACTCCTGTAGTTTAAACGCATTGCAGTGAGCTGGACCCATAGTGTTACAGCAAGAGGGTGCTTTCGTAGTGGTTTACTGACCGCGTACAGTAGCTCGCACCGCAGGAACGAGCAAAATCCTACTCTTCAAGTCGCTTAGTCAAGGTGTGACTGCGGGCTTCTGGTCCCGCACAGTATAAACGGTCTAGAGTTTGCTAGTGGTGCGGTAGTGGATTGATTGTGGCGTGGGGTTTGAAACGCTGATTGTTGCGGTTGGTTCCACAGTGGTGGAATCGGTTTGTAATCGATCTTGAGAACTATCTCCATACGACGTTATATGCTTCTTTGTGTGAGCGTACAACGCATGTATTATTTGGGCGCGAGTGCGCATTTGCTCGAGTGAGCTTTATCAGTGAACGTTAATACGGACGCGAAGGTGCAGTGGCTCGTTGAGCATTCTTTGTGATAAAATTGATCGCGTTGAAACGTTTGTTTGCAACTTGTGTTGCTTGCTGCGATTGCTGCTGGTCTGGTTCATCTCAATTCAGACAAGGATGGCTATATTGAAAAGACTGGAAAGCTTGTCTGGGCGTGTAGCGACCTTCTTTCCAGATGTTGAGGTCAGGATGCTGGACCCAACTGTGGACGCATCCACGTTTCGACCGTTTTGTCCAAGATTAAGAGATTGATTGTGTTGGTGTGGAACAGTCCATTATCAAAGATAACGAGTAGGGCCCCGTTGAGCGACTTGATAGAACTGGAACAAATCCGTAAAAGTGAGTTTGATCGGCTTGTCGCTGCTTAATTTGAACAGCGAAGATACGGAAATGGAGGTGAATCCGGTTAATGGCGAGAAGATCCAACTACGATGGTGTAAGGCGTCGAAGGGTATCAAAATCTCAAATACGTTCGCACTCGTACTCGAATCTCAGCTCAAACGGAGCTTGAACCGCTGAAGCTGCAGCAGCTCCAAGAGCAACACGCTTTTANAAGCGGCAGTTACCNATCAAACGTGAAGAAGNGGAACGCGAGGCACAGCGCAAACGCGAAGAACGTGAACGTGAAATGCAGTTAGCCAGCATACCTAGACAGCGAAAGTTGCTTAAGGTAACACAAGAGTTCCAGCAGGTCAATTAGAGAACCAAGTGTGGGAAGAACTCAAACGTGGGGGTTACATTCCAATGAGTGACACGGAGATTCGTGCAACCGTTCACACATCTGCACCTACTTGGCACATCGAACTTCAGCAAGAGGGGACGACACCTGGCGCCCCATGTATATGTCGACGCGCCGCAGTGTCAATCAATCAGTACCGCTCGAAAGAACCAGGTCTTTGCAACCGAATCTGCCAGGACATTCGAGACCCCCGTTGCGTCACCCTCGGTTGTACAAGGTGAGCCAGTGAGCTTTCGTGAAATTAAACCCGATCGGCCTAAACCAGATCTACTTAAATTTGATGGTAGTCCCATGCGGTATCCCTTGTTCATTTCAAAGTTCGAAGTCCATATTGCGAGTAAGTTGGTCGCCCAGGACAATGCAACTAACCTTCAGTATCTCATACAACATTGTCAAGGTGAAGCGAAACAACTTACCGAATTTTGTATTATTTTGACTGCCTAGGCAGGTTATAAAAGCCATTCGATTAACTCCAGCCGCGCTGGTTGTGTTGCCAATAGCAATCGAGGAAGACGGGCTTGAAGCGTCCTTTTCAGATCTTGCACGTTTCGTCAAAGACGAAGCGTTGGTTGTGAACTCTTTAAAGCGAAGGACGTGGTGAATTACGCATTGCTTCAGACGGTGGAAGATAATTTGTCGGATTTTTCTTTTACAGTTCTCGACACCGTGAAACGCAATTCTTCCGTCGGCGATTGTTAAAAAATGTGTAGACTCGGAGATCGAAGCCATAGGTTTGGTGAATGAGTTGATAATACTTTTCACGCCGATGAGGGTTTGATTGCCTGGCTGTTCTGTCTAAAGCAGTGGTTCTTAATCTTTTTTAAATCATTACCCTTGAAGAGCCTGATGGATTTCAATCTCCCCTTTTCCAAAACAACAACTTACAACTTACGATCAATGAATGACAAAATAACACAAATGACATCACAATTTGCATTTGAATGTCCATTAAAAATGATATTATCAATGGGAAGGCTGATACTGTTTGATTAAGCGGTCAAACCTAGGCAGAGTGGGAGATAGACAGCAAATACCACTGTCGATCACCAGCTTGTTTCGATTTTTCGTACTTATCGATGCTGTAGTGCAACGTAACCACAAAAGCAATGATCTAAATTACCCTCCCAAAAATGTCAAATTACCCCTTTAGTGCAATCAACCACAGGTTGAGAACCACTGGTCTAAAGTATCCGTCATAAATCGTGCAGACTCTTCGGTTAGCCTAGACCTCGACAACAAGGAGACCCAACATGTGCTGGGCGAATGGAAATGCCCTGAAGATGAGCTTGAAATACATATCAACGTGAGATTCAAGGCGTTCACTCGTAGAGGTAATTCATCGGTTGCAAGCCCGATAATTGATCCTCTGGGCTTGTTGGCATCAGTAATTCTTGTTGCTAAAATAATACTGAAAGATCTTTGTCGAGCAGGCATCAGCTGCGAAGACGAAGCGGACGAACAACCATCCCCTATCGGTGGAAGGACTGGTTAGCCAGATTGCTTCGACTCTCCGAAGTAGCAATTCGTCACTACTTTTTCGTCACTACTTTTTCGTCACTACTTTTTCCCTTGATGACGGACCTGTCGTCGTGTTTAGCAAAGGAATTGCATGATTTTACAAAAGCCTCTTGTAAGGGTTCTGGAACTGTTACGTGTCTACGATAAAAGGGGTAGAATTTACTGCAGGTTTAAGCCAAGGCAATGTTAGCCACTCAAAGCGGTCTCAATACCGAAATTAGAGTTGATGGCTGCAACCCTAGCAGTAGAAGTTGACAGCTTTCTTTGCTCGGAGTTAAGAGTTTCTGCAACAGCAGACGTCGACCACTTGGACTGATTCGATGTCTGTACTGCTGATGTTAAGTAACACTAGCACTCGTTTTTCAGTTGTTTGCAAACAGGCTTGCAAAAATTGAAGGCGTTTCCAGCCTCTGGCAGTGGAGATTTGTTAATTCTCAACTTCACGCAGCCGATCACGCATCGCGCGGTCTCTGCGTCGGACTTTGAAACGCTACAATGGTTCGACAGCCCAGAATTTCTGAGCGCTCCTCAAGAACATGGTCGCAAAATTCGCGAAAGTATCTGCATCTGTCCGACGAATCCCTCAAGCCACAAAGACAAAACGTATTAACTGCCGCGGTCAGTAAAACTTTCCCTGCAAATCGCTTCTCTCGCTTTTCGTCATGAGATCGTCTCAAGTGAGCCTGGATCCTGCTTTCAAAATCGGTTCTTCGCAGCAAGAATCGTAAAATATGTGGGGCAGCAAGCTTGATCGTAGATGAGTTGGAGGCGTCAGCCGTCGAGACGCTCAAGGCGGTGCAGTAACCTTTAATTTTTCAACGAAATCTCGTCGAGTTCTGGAAGCACCCATAAAAGTGGCATGGATCCTATACTTGCGGACGGAATTTTACGTATCAGCGGACGCCTTTGCAACGAACCGCTGGAATTTACCAAAAGACGTATTGGATTGTGAAAAGTGTTGCGATTGTTAGGAAAGTGCTTGGTTTTGCCGACGCCGAAACGTGAAACTGGGTTCGCAAATCATGTCTGACCTACCTGCCGAAAGACTGACACCAAACAAGCCGCCTTTCTATTTTACTGGTGTTGATTTTTTGGTTCCTTCACAGTCAGTCAAGGTAGAGGCAACGTCAAAAAATACGGCTGCATTTTTACTTGCCTTGCATCTCGGGCAGTTAGTCTGGAGCTCGCTCGCGCCTTGACCGTCGAAGGTTTGCATCTCGTCGAGGTGAGGTGCACACTTTAAACAGTGATAACGACAGGAGGAATTTTGTTGGTGCTAAGGAGCTGCTACTTTCCTGAATTGAATGGAATCAAAACGTGTTGCATAATCAACTCTGCCAGCGCACCGTTCGTTGGCAGTTTAATCCACCTTTGCCAAGCCACATGGGTGGCATTTGGGAGCGTGTGGATAGTATCGACAGGTGCAGATAAAGACCGGTTCGTCCTTCCGAAGGCCGGTGACCAAGCTTTGCCACAACGAGCTGTGTCTTTAACCAACCGACGGGTTCCTGTTTGTTTCTAACGCGACCGACCGAGACGTTATGTTCGTTAACCAATTGTAGCGGTTTTCGCTGCGATTAATAGTTGCCGAGTGAGATTCAACCACGTCGTGACGGTTCACTTGTGTTGGTTCATGTAATAGCCTAGTTTTTTTTACCTGTTTTAGGTTTCGTATGTATCACAATTGGGTTGGAATCGTAGCGTTGGCAATATCCTAATTGTGCTATCATGTCCACATGTCCGCGCCATTGATGCTGTTTATGTGCGTCAGTCTTGTAGTTTAAGATTTACATGTCCTTGATCGGTAAATCGGGGAGGGAATGTTACGGCAAGATTCCGCTTTCGCAATGATTTACTGATCGCGTAACTCGCACCGCAGGGACGAGCAAATTTCTACTCCTCAAGTCTTACTCATGGTGTGCCTGCGGCTCCTGGTCCTGCACAATAAACGGTGTGGAGTTGCTAGGTGCAGCAGTTGGGTTGATTGTGGCGTCGTGTTTGAAGCGCTGGGTGTTGCTTGGGGCTGTGGTACCGGAGCCCGTGCAATTTTGGCTGGCCAAAGCCTGAAATTTGGGTTCCGGTTCCACAGCCCTAGTTTGCGGGCAAGCGAGCTGTACACACACTACAATGGCTGTAGTTTTCGATGGACCACATCAGTCTGGAGCCGGAACCGAAAAACGTCTAGATGCTGGAGACAAAATTTTTTGATGCACTGAGTTGGAGCCGGAACCTGAAACTTGAGTTGCAGCTCCACAGCCGTGTTATTGCGGCCAGTTCGGTAGTGGTAAAATCGTTTTTTGATCGACATCTAGAACGATCTCCAGACAGCGTTATATGCGTCCATTGAGTGAGCGTACTACGCATGCATTATTGGGCGCGAGTGTCCAGTGGCTCGTTGAGCATTCTTTGTCATAAACTCGATCGCGTTAAAACCTTTATTTGCGACTAGTGTTACTTGCTGTAACATGGAATTTAGGCATTCGTTGCTGGTTGAAGTATTCAACGCAAACCAGTTGATGATGTGACGTAGGGGTGGAGAACGTGTTTACTATCACGGGCCGCATGAATTGTGCATTATCGCTGGCGGCTGCAAAATCAATTGATTTTATCCTAAAGTTCTGCCTTTTTCTAACTATGAGGAAGAGTGACTTCTCTTGACTTACTATCTAAGTACCTGCTTATCATGGATCTTTGTTTTGACACGATGTTGTACTCTAACTTGGGTATATAACGAAAATTGTGTTGCGGGCCATATCAAATGTTCACGCGGGCCGCAGGTTCCCCACCCCTGATGTAATGTAATGTTTCGTTACGTTGTCTATCGGACTCACCACACTTGCCCTTATATTAACGCGTCAGCAAACTGGCGTAGCAGCTTATGAGCTTTTTTGATTTGTTGCCGTTCCGTTCAGCGACGAAGTGTGACCCTGCTGTCGATGAGAACGAGTCATCTTGCGGATGCTTTACTTTTCTTGAGCCTGCCGTGACGACGGCCTTGTCACTCATTCTTGAAAAGGAGATGAAGGAGGCGTACGGCGATCAGTTATGGACAGAAATCGTTTATATCAAACCGCCGTGGACTTTGACAGGTGAGAAATGCTATTTGCATTTTCCGAAGTTAGAGCTCCTCGTTGCCTTAAAGCCAGATGGCATTTTTTGTGCCGCCGAATGTAGTTGACTTGTGCTCCAATGCCGTCATGGAATGCTGACCTACAAATCCTACTTTGATCGACATCAGAAAAGCAATAATTGCTGTTGGTGTACGTGCTTTGCGCGTTTTCTACTCAGCCACTAACTTTTCCGGATGTATCCATCATTACGTCAGCTTTGGCATTATTCGTTTTTATTTTGTATCTTTATTTAACAGATGTTTTGGCATGCGTAAAAAAGCACTGGATAGCTGTGTTCGGCATGATCAACACGGACCGCATTGCTTCCCATCTGGTCGATGAGCTCAGTATCGCCACAAAGCGAATTCTTGCTTCGAGATCGGGAAGGTTGCGCAGAGAAACTACAGCGCCAAGTAACTCAGCTGCATGTTCTGCAAGTTGCGTAATTTTCCTTCTGTCGAAGAGTTTTTTAATTTGAGTTCTGCGCTACAGTTTATGTCGATTTGCTCGCCTGTTATGCTGCGCAAAATGTGTATCGCTTCGCAATCTATCGCCCTAAAACGGTTCTGGCCTTTTCTTCGTGGCTCAGCGTATTGAGACACATTTGTTTTTATATCACAATACCATTTTCACGTTTTCCTCCACACTTGTCCGATTTTAAAGAAGAACGTACGTTTTTAAGTGAAACTCGCAGCAAAGAATGGACCATTTTTGCTTAATTTTTCACTTGACCATTTTTAGTAGGTGTTGTGTGTATATGCTTAGCCTGCGTCAAGTGTTCTTATAGCGTTTCAAAATATACTGTGTGCGGCACCAGATCGTAATGCTGAGAAGGAATGGTTGTCAATGTCAACTCAGCTGCTGAAGCTGCTGAACCGCCCTGGAAGATATGCACCCGAAGTTTCTAAGTCATTAGAAAGACTCGAGAACGCATCTAAAGTAGGTTCCTTCTTGTGGTTAATGTTTTTTCGAGAATATTTACTGTTTTGCTATTTGTTGTGTGTGCTATCTTTCTTGGAGCATTAGCCATACCATCTGTTCAAACCATGGAGCAGACAACTTTACGCAGAGATTCTTGTGTCGTTAGTGTCTTACACATCTTGAGCAGGCGAATTACCAATACCTATTCTTCATTTGCATAAATAGAGATATTGCATTTGATCAAAAGGCAGCGATTATGCTTGAAATTCGAAAACGTGTTTTGTCTCTGAGTAATGAGCTACTCATTTACTCGATTCGGTACCTTGCTGATTAATGACTGCTTAATATATAATCACTATTTCTTGTATGTCTCCAATAGCATCATACAGTAGCAGGTCCGGACTAGCCTTTATCCACAAGACACGTTTTGTTGGTAGGTTGCGTGATATTTATGCAAATAATTTCGCACAAGGATCCGTAAAAGCTTTCCTTTCAGGTAAGTTGTCCAATATTTCCACAACAGAGCGATTTAATTCAGCGGTTTGAGTATAGGAAAGTGATAGAATCCATCGCATTAATAAAATGTGGGAAAGTCTGCCAGCAATCTTTACATTTGTTTACAAAACATTCATTTTCGCACACGCTTTTCCTCTTGTTGGTGTTGCGGGAGCATAAGTGTAGGAGCAGACAATTTTTGGGATGCGAAGGATATTTTGCCCGAAAAACTTTTGTGCGACTAACTTTCTCCCTACAAATTTTCTGTAGCTGTTGGTACTAACACTGAAGTTAAAATTAAAAACAGAAGCTTTTCTGTGCTTTCCCGGCGTGGACTCAGCAAATATGAAGTAGGTGCCTTACAACATAGCGCACTCTGTTCCCCACAGTGAACAATAATAAACGCACTTAAATAAAATGCCCTAGTTGCAATCATTTTTGCCAAAACTTTCAAGTGAGTGAAAATCATGAAGTTACTAGAAACAGTTGATTTCATGTATATTGAATTTGCTTTATATGACGTAATAAACTTTTACTCATACATTTAATAACAAAAAGTTTAATTTCATTAACGTTTGAAAAGGTCGAAACTTCTGTGACCGAATTTTTAGACAAATCAAAACTTTTGGGGTGCACTTTCACCCCCACCTCCTTCACCACTGCCTCAATACCTGACGGTTTCCAGTAATCTCTGATAATTTTGCTGGCTTCACACCAAGACGGGACCAAGCTGGGTCGGAGATGTAATCACACCACCTAGTCCTTGGTCGACCCCGGGGCTGCTTTCCAGTGGGTGTAGCCAGCAGGACTTGCCTCGCCCACCTTTTCTGGGGCATTCTGGTCACGTGGCCGAATCAATGTAAGTAGCTGAGATCTCTCTCTTCGGAAAAGTTGGTCGACATTGAAGTCTTCCCGAATTTCACAGGTGCGCAATTCGTCGCGAAGGATCACACTGTGAACTCTTCGTAAAAATCCCATCTCTGCCGCTTGTAGCCAACTGAAAGTAGGCTACCGAAGATCTTTTGGTCATCACCGAAGATTTATGACCATATGTGAGGATCGGAAAAAGACTGATTTAAAAACTGACAGCTTAGCAGTATGTGAAAGCTCCCGTACAAAACATATTCTGCAAAATATTGCAAACGACTATTCCAGAAAAGCAAGTTTGTGGCCCCCGCTTTTATTCTGAAAGTTTCACCGGAAGCACTCAGTTACTGTGTGTAAGGCAGTGGTTCTTAACCTGGGTCCGATCGAACCCCTAGGGTTCGACGGAACCATTTCTGGGGTTCGACGAAGGTCGTCTGAAACATGGCTAAAAGCGTGGTTATATCACAGCAAGCTAACCATGATCACCTTTGTAGTAACCCATTCTTACTTCTGTTATATTGGGCAAAAATGGGATTCGACAAAAGCTAGGAAAACAACGTAAGGGTTCGGCGTGTTTGTAAAGGTTAAGAACCACTGGTGTAAGGTTTCCGTCATAAGTAATCTAATCGCCTATTATGACACGCGGTAGCTGTTTTTATCGTGAACTTTCGCAAAGCATGTGCAGACAACCATTGCTATCATCTTGCTTTTGTGTTTATCAAATAAGTCAAGTTGTACCGAATAGATTTTCATTGATAAGCATAAATATTTAGGTCCAGGCGCTACAGCTCTGCAGTGGCGACGATTGCCGAAGCGGCAAGCCCGCCAGATGAGAATCACTCTAATGTCCAAACGAAAAATTGTTTCTCTGTACTCGTTTGCTGCTAGCAATACGGTGCTGTCTACCGACGGACAGCAGGTTTCGGATGGATAGCAAATGCTCACCGAAATGCAAAGAAACGTGCAGCCTTTGCAGCTCTCTTATGCTGCACTTCCTTACACCGTGGGAATGCCCTGCCTGTGTCGTCATTTTCTTGCCTGTGCATTGTGCGTCATAGAGCTTTCATTGCGTTCAAGAACAAATTGCCAAGTCCACATCCGAAAACTGTTTTCGTTTTCAAATATTTTCATTGCCGTGTTCAAGGCTTCACTAGAGGTTTGTGACGCAACAGGCGTATTCTACATTTCGTGCTCTTCTGAGCTACGTTCCCACGGTTGATTTTCTTAGAAGACCTCGACGTCACAATGAGAGAACCGTGCTGCACTTTGCAGCAACACCAAGGTCACGGTGTTGCGTAAGTCGGAATGCTGCAACAACTCACATCTCCGCCGTTCGAAAAATTTCTGCTGTCCGCACATGCTGCAGCGGCACGCTCCCACAGCATGTTTGAGCACATGCCCTGTTTCTCGCGCGAACTCCTTTCCGTGTTACGGTATATGACCTCTGAAAGCAAACGTTGTTTTGCTGGTCAATTTAATCATAGTACATTGCAGCAGTGGTCGGTAACCTGTTTTGCTCAACGGACCGGTTTAAGATAGGTATTTATCCACGGAAATGCCTTCAAGGTGTGACAGATTAATACATCAAAAATGAAATAATGAATTTTGATTACATGTAAATTTAATGCAGCATTCTCTAATCCTGAATCAGTGGGAGCCTTGAGCTTGTTTTTCTGTAATGAGATGGTCCCGTCTTGTGGTGATAGCAGACAATGACACTCATAGTGCATTTACGTCCAGTATGCTTCATGATATTGTTGTGGCTGCAGTTAATACAGAAAATAGCGCTTCACAGGACAACAATTTATTCTCTTTGCGGACCGATAACAAATGCCTCGCAGATCGGTGGTTGCCGATTCCGTCAGTTTTCAGCTGCGTGCACTAAAGAAACGAAACCCCTCCAGAAACCCAGGTCAGTGTAAGGTGGAGAATTTCAAGTTATCTCGGGGTGGTATTCACGATTGACTGAAGGCCAATCATGGTGTGGAGCCAGCGGAGCTATCAGAGATTTCTGAAAGCCGTGAGATACAGTATTTCTGGATCTCTCTGGCTGCCCCCCCCCTGTGACCTAAGAGGAAAAACGGGTGTGAAAAGTTAATAATTGAAAAAAGGTTTGGGACACCCAAACGCAAGTGTTAACGTCATCGTCGTGCTGACACTGAAGTTCCTTCATAGTGTCGTCGCATTTCAGGTTCCCGGGCTGAGGCGGAATTCGTCTGACTTTGTGCAGAATTAACCTTGTTATCTGTTACAGCCATCTACCCACAGAAACGAGCCTGAACCTGCCTACTCGCAAACTAGCTCTGCAAGCTGCAATAAAGGTAATGCATTACTGTGTGAAACTTCGAACAAAAGCGTCTCTGGGCAAAATCTTTGTACTGAAAAAGGCTTTGCCTATATGGCGATAACTACACCCGAAATTATGGATGTTGGCTGAAAAAAAAGATGATGGGGTAGAAAAAGAAACTTTTGTATGTGTCAGACATATGGAAATAAGTTGATCCGAAAATTCACTTAGATTTTAAGAATTTAACTAGAATTTATGCTAACATCAATACGTAAATCCTTGGGTTGGCGAGTGCACAGCTGCAATGTATTTGCTGGTTGTTCGGCATGCTTACGCGCGCAACAACACTGAAACAAACGCAAGTCGCAGAGCACACTGAATGAAAAATTTAATGGTTGCTGCCAGAGACAGTGATCTAAAAGAGTTAAATAAATCCCTTTGGAATAGGTGCTATGTGCTCAGGCCCGTAGCCAGGTTTTAAGGTTTGGGAGAAAAAAAACATTTAGGGGTGACAGATTTTTGTTTTCATTATATGTTTAAAACATTTTTTTGTGAGAAAAAAAATTGGGGTGCATTGGCCACAAATGCCTCCCGTGGCTACGGACCTGTATCGGCCAGAGATGAAAATAGGACCGGGCTTAAATTTGTCTAAATGTTTCGAACGTGCATAAAATTTTTTTGTAATATTAAGAGCAAGGAATGTTTTCGTTCGTGACATAGTTTGGTTGTGGTCGGTCGTTATTCATCTAATTCTAGGATTGCAAACACAGCTGAGTTCATTCGTTGTCTGCTCGGATTAGTTTGACACGTTTTTTGAAAAGATTATAGCAGTGTGGAAATCAGCACTCGATTCTTGACTAGTTTTAAGAAACGATTTCGCTAGATTTAGTACCAGGCAAGGATTATGATTTCCTTTGAAGTGCTAAAATGATCGATGTTTTGATTTTGACAATCAGTATGTTTGGCACTGCTTCCGAAACAAACTAGGTGCGAATTACAAGCGAATGTTTTTTTCCAGAAGTATCAGCTAAACTTGCTACTACCTCTT
>JGI24159J19872_10005613_pt1 | contig 16243 bp, 8 predicted proteins | sample Ectturendosymbi4_FD_19872 | JGI IMG/M metagenome (IMG submission 19872) | reverse complement strand
TATGACTACTGTACGTTTTCTCTGCTTGATTTTCATTTTACGATTTCATTCTTTCACTGACAAAATTGCTTCACACGTGGCTGTTAAGTGACTTAACATAAGTAACAATGAACACCAGAAAAAAGCCTCTGCTAGCGTGAGATTTGAGCCCACAAACTTCAATGAGCGTCTTCGATTAGCGATACATGTCTAAAACTTATAACATCCGAGCATGCACATAGGTTTATTTCATGAGCCCCGGACAAAAGTTCAGTTTTCTGTCTCACTGGCTAACAAGTCTCGTAAAAGCATTATACTAAAACTTGTTTCCCGCATGCACAAAAATGCGCATTTTTAGGTGCAATTTTGCAAAATTTTCCCGGGGGCATGCCCCGGACCCCCGTGACAGTTTAGCTGTGGTTGTTTGGGTGCCCATGCCGCACTGCCATGGAGTGGTAACGACATTGCAACTGCTTGAAACATGTGCGCTTGCGTGTCAACCGAAATGGCTCTTTTCATGAAGAAACTTGAGTACGTGAAGGCGTCGTATTACTGATGCGTGCTGTTGTTTCGCTTTCCGCTCCTTATACAGACCGCAAGGCTCCACTAAGATACTTAAATTCGTTAGTCACTTTCACATTACCATCATCCAATTCAATTGGACATCGAGAGTGAACAATGCTATCATGCCTAGTGCCCAGCCGTTCAATTTTCTCTGCGTTCATCCGCAGTCCAACATTTTGTAAGCAGGACAAACGATGGATGAGGTTGCGCAGAGTTTCTTCGGTTTCCGCAACCAGTGCATTATCGTCTGCGCAGTGTAGACGATTGATGATATTCTTGACTTCGCTACGCGGATTGGTCAACATCTGTGATATTCCCAGGGAGAACACAAACTCGCGGCAGGCCGCAAACTGCCTTTAGCACAGCAGGGTCTACAAAGAAATCAAAAAGCAGAGGCGGCATTACGCATGCTTGGCTAACTCCACTGGTTGTTCCAAAAGACCATTTTTTGCTTCTGCATCCGTTCACGCAGACACTCAAACTTATCTCCCCGTGTATTTTTGAAGTACTTGCAACAACTTTGGATGAGTCGTAATGTTTAAGGATTTCTCACATTCTCTCACGATTGGCACAATGTTATGTACAAATTGGACACGTTTTTCAATACTGCCAAGCAGTGCCGCAGAAAGGGGGATGGGGAGGTGGCAGGCGGAATTTTCTGGGGGGCGGCAAGTTGTTTATTAAAAATTCATTTCAAAAAGTCGTTTCAATTCTTTGAAGTTATTTTGCTTAGAATACATGGCCCAATAAACTTGGAAATTTGCTAGTGGAGTAAGCAAATCGTTAAAATGTACACTCAAAAGTCTGTATCAAACCCAGGGTGCTAAATGACCCCCGTTTTGTCTTGACTCAGGATTTTGTAACATACTTACTGGGGGACAAATGACCTCCAGTCCCTGCACCTTCCCTATCCACCAAAGACCATTTACCTCCCACCCCTAGTCAAAAGCTTTTTGAACAAAGGTCAGAGATGCCATTCGACAGCAGATTATTGGTCGGGTAGTTCGAGGTTTATATTGTCATCCCACTCAAAATCTCATAAAAAGGCTGTACTTGAAATCAAGGTAAGTCAAAGCTATCAATCTTTTTTCTCCTTTTGTTCGATCCGAAGTAAAGCCCCAACGGCACACCATCACATCACATGACACACATCGGCATTGGCGACAAACATTTATTGGCACGTCTCATGCTACTGTTTGATGTTGAATGGTAGATGTTCAATAAAATAGTGCCACAGGCTATAGCCTAAACATTAGGTCGCCTGATCAAAACCAAATTTTTACGGTGAAATGAAGAACTCTGCAAATGTTAATGTTGCTTAGTTTCAGTAGAACCAATGTTTTTTTGTACGACGTAATGGTATCACAAAATGACGTTTTCAAGCGAGATATTGTTTGTGTGGGTAATTTAGATCTCAGATTACATGCTTGAACTGCAAGTGAAGTAAATTAGTGCCAGCCCATACACAAAGTGGTTTTCATAGAATGTTTAACTCCTTTGATCAACGGCACACGTAACATTTACATCCATAGAAAAGTCATTTCAAAAACAAAACTTACAAAAGGTTTTGCTGTCATGTTGATAAATTAGAGGCGATGAACCTTAGTCTGAAAACCTGACACAAGGGTGAACAATATGTTTAATTATGATTGAGGTGAAGAGTTTTATTAGAAGGGACCTCAGCTCAAATATTATGACAACTTGGTAATGCCTGCACTGGATAAAGTTGTTCAGTGCCATTTCCTTTGAACTTAAGACGATGTAATCACTACTTATCACTAAAAAGGCGGATGTTCCACGTAGTAGGGTTTGGTAATACAGTTTTCGAAATGGGCGTCTGTAATAACGGACAAAAGTATTTGTCAAACTCAAAGCCAACAGGGAAGAACATTTAAATATGCTGGGTCCGTATATGCATACGTAAGAAGGCAGAAAAAATAGGAAGAGCAAATGATGTAAAAGGTGACGGACAAGCAGAAAAAGCGAGATCAATAACCGAGATTGAGAAACAAGACCAATTTCAGTTTGTGACTGTTTGATTATGATGTTGTTTTATGTTTCCTCTTATTCTTACTAAGCATCATATATGACCTTCGTTCATTTTAAATTCTTGTAAGAAAACTTGAGGGGCAGAAAAGACGGCACTTATGTGTTTGGCCCCGGGTGGCACTTACATGGTCGTTTCCAGTGAAAGTCAATTGCAGCGGGTTAAGTTGCATCAAGATATTTTTACTATTAGACATAAACTCATTGTAAAATAGGGTACGTTTATTTCAACATCGTTGGATTTGGGTAGAATTGCATAAATGTTCGGAAGAACAACAAGCGTAGAAATTCAATCAGTCGCAACACCTGAAAAGGTCAACGGTATAACAAAATTCCTCGAGGGGCTGTTTGTACAGATTTCACGGATATTGCTTTGTCACTGAAAAGCCTTTTTCGGCCTTCATCCAAGTGTATAACAGAGCGTCAAGTACATGAAATATGTTAGAAGCAAAGGACTGCGTGTTGACAAAACAAATCCTCAGCTTTCCTCAACCTAGAGTACCGTTGCAAAACTGGATTAACTTGAACATCTCTGAAGCACCCACAAATAAAGCAATTTCAAATGCATTTTTCTCCGCTATAAGCCAAAGCTCATCTTTTCATTCTTCAGTGTGTCTCGGCAATATAAGAAGAATAAAAGCACTAGAAGTTTTCTCTAGAAACTTCCAGATGCAGATTGTGGGATTGATGGTGAATGAACGACAGTTTAATAAATATTTTTTGCCTAATCGCTGTCAAATTTTCNAGCAGTCTTCTTTTATTCTTCTTATATTGCCAAACATTTGGAGAAAAAGATAGATTCTAGCCGTTTGCGCACAAAGAACTTTGACAACAATCGCGATGCAGCTTCATTTCTATATATTTTTCAGAGAAATCAGCTCAGAACTTGACATTTGATGAATCACTTTCAAATTTTTTAACAACTAATTGCCAATGGAGACGAACACCTTTCACAATGTGCCCAGTCCACAACGCACTTACACAACCCAGTGACTCATTTTCCAAATCACTGCAGATAAAGAACAAAAGAACTTGAATAGATTAACCCGAACAGAATATCAAAGATAAACTTTCATTGGTTGAAAAAAGGCATATTTTTGACAATAATAAAAGCTTATTGATTTATGCCTTGATGAGGTTTCAAAGCAATCACAATACAGATTTTCACATAATGCATAACTTGTTCAATTGTTGCTTTGAAGATTGATCAGAAATCTCAACATTGTTTGGAACGTACGAGTATTTAATGAGAAATATTTGCTTTGGGAAATACTGTTTAATTTAAAAAAAACGCACACAGATTTCACGTATCTGCGATACAGAAATTGACAATCTTGAATCGAAAATCGCAGAATCATACTGGCATGAACTAACTTCTAAAGTTAGCATTTTAGGGCATCATAAACATGGATGCATACATACACGAGATGTCAGGTCGGCAAGCAAAATTCATAATAAGACTTTTTGCAGAGCTTTAGGAGCCTTGCCTTAATCTCAATCATTGTGTTTACTTGTCACGGGATTACTTTCCTGCGTTTACGCGGTATTTCTTGGCATCGATTTAAGTTTATTGATCGTTGCAGTTACGTATACCTCGGCGCATTGCTTCAAGCAGCATTGTCAACAAGTGGAGAGTAGTTGCAACTGATTTAACGTAAGACGCTAACTTTAGTGCACGATCGACCTTTGAGCAGACCTTTAATCTGACGCCATCTCCATCACACAAAAGTGAATTTCCCGGAACAAATCTAATGAACAAAAAACACTGCTTCTCTCAATCGATTGATCGGCGCAGTATTGATTGGGATGCTTGTAACGAAGTGCGCCAAACAAGTACACAACGAGAAGAGGCAGCAGTTAATTCAGTAAAATCCTAATGAAGCCACGTAAGGCATCGCTATCGATTGTTTGTTTTGGAACAACAGCCCGTAATCAAAGTTGTCGTTTTTGCCATGCCGTGTAAACACGTAAATCCTATACATGTGGTTTTACGCACATTTGCCAGGGACTTGGTTGTCAAAAATGCCTTTAATTACTGCATTCAATGAGCGTTCACATAATCTCTGTGGCACGCTTTTATGCTTGGTCAAAAGATTTCACACATAAAAGGTATTTCGTAAGCAACACTCGGGCAAGCGTGAGCTAATGTGATGTTTCTGTTCTTCCAAAAAATGCCATCGGATTAGTTTAATGAAGACAGATTATCTTGCGAGACTTGATGCAGATCACTGTGAACTTTGACGCATTTTTTCAAGTTTATTGATGCGTACTTGATCCAAGCAATCCCATGTAATCTTAGAATTATTTTGGCACTAGTTTCGTGTAATATTTCGTTGACGATTTGGCTGACGCCAAAGTAATGACCGCGAATGTCGGTTAATCTCAAGAATGCGTTTGATGTTTCGTACTAATTGTAAGATTTTTACCTGCTACTAAGATTTCAGTTGTTTAGGTTTTTGCAACACCTTGATTAATTAATGTTTTTCAAATAAACCGGATATATGTTTCAACTGCTATGAATCCCATTATTAAACCCAAGTACAATTTTTCAAAATATATTGTGGTACATTTAAATTTTAAACAGCTGACTGCTTTCCCATCACAGCTTTCCAGTTCTTGCACCTGTAACATTTTTCACGCATTTTCAGATTGAATCGAATGTAAGTTCGAAATGGAGTTTCCATCCAATATTTTGTCCGATTCGCAACTTTCTGACCAACCTTTCTGTGGCTGCTGGTATTGCAACGATATGCGTCCTGGCTTGGATGAGAGGTTATGGCGCGCAATCACCCATGAAGTTTCAACGAAGTTTCGTCATATCTACACGATTCGGTTTTGGAGTAACGTTTGGTTCCTGGCTCTTTGCTGCTCTATACGCCCTGCCCAGTGCGATATTTGTCCAATACGTCCATCTCGGTACGAACTAACATGTTATGTCTAATTTTAAAAGTTATGTTTCGCTGCATGAATTTTTTTTAAGTGAATCATCATAGCATGTACCGTAGTTATTATTGGAAGTATTTTCAACGGTGGTATAATCGGAGAGGCAAACACACCTTGCAAGCAAGGCCTCAAGCAATCAAGACACTCTATGTAAGGAAAATAATTTGGGACAAACCTTGAAGTTTTGCCAAACCTCGAAAAAGTGAAAGAACTGCTTTTGATTTTAAAAAATCTGGTTCAATGCCACATTGACCCCAGATTATGACGCTGACAACGAACGTCATAAAATACTGCAGCTCCTGCCTTTTTACTCTTCTTCGTTTCTGCTTGGTTGTTACAGAGCTAAACGGCAATAAACTAAAAAAACTATGTGCGTACTAAACTTCTAAACTTCCACAAACCTCTAAACTTTTGCACTCAAAACAGTATTAATAACACATACCTTTCTGTGGCGTATAGTGGAGGCCAGGAAAGGAAATATTGCTTGGTGGGGGCAGAATTATCAGAGGTGACAAAATGATTTTAAATAAAGGCACCAATAAAGTGCAAGAGAGGGGTATGAAACTTTAGTAGGACTATGTTGCGATTCAACATGTCGGTAAAAGATCTAGAAAACGAACTTGGGCAATGTTAGTTGTCGAAGCACTGCTACCATTGTTGACTTTTCCCATGAAATCCTACAAAAACACCAATTTTGTCACTCTAACAATACACAGATTGAAAGTTTTACAAACACGTAGGTAGCTACAAACACTTACAAACGACCGGATTAAGTGAAGTGCGCACGAAAGGTATTTGAGGACCTGATGGAAGTAAAATATTGTACATTGGGAGAGTTTAACGTATAGTTCAATGAAAAGTAGATTTCCACTCATGAAAACTAGATAATTATTTTCCAAACACTCTTCCTGATATTTGAAATGTTTGCTGCTGATTTTGAACATTGCATAAGATTGTTTGTGTGATTTGCGCAGAAGTTGGTTTCTGTGGTAATAACGTGTTGAACCGCACAACTTTTGGTATTAGAAGATTTTTTGGAAGTTGTTCATGTGCGAACAAGAAGTCTTTCGATAGAATTTGCCCGATTTGTTGTGCCCAACTGTAAAACGAATATCGGTCTTAACACACAGATTTGATGGTCGGTCAGTGCGAATGGACAAACAAAGCAGCAGAAAAGACTTACGTGTTTGTGGCGTTTGTGATCACCTACCTGTCGCCTTTGGTGGTTTTAGTGTGGTTCAACGTGATCGTTCGAAAAGCCATCGTTGGAATGAAAGAAAGAAACAAAAGGTTGGCATTCAGCACCTGATTCTGGAATATCATACGTGTTTTGTGTGTACAGATGATATCGTTGGCAGAAACGCAGCACCATAAAGTTTCATCAATGCCAAATATTACTGCTTAATTCAACAATCAAAATTTGCAATTTGTCAACGCAGAAAAAATCACTGCAATCGAAACTTTTTGGCATTATTACAATAAACTAAGCTTTTAAAAAGGATAAGCACTACACGATTTTCTTAACTTCCGTGATTTTTGTACGGTGTCGACGTTGTGTCGGAAAACCGGGCGATTTTTACACCTTCAAAGCAAACGAGGAAAAAGTTGGAATTTAGGAGTCTTTAATATGCACCTGTATATGACAAGAAGATGCTATGAACAGATTGCACATCACGTTTGAATCATTGCTATCGGATAGTCGAGACATATAACACCACCAATACAAACATTTAGCATCCGAAGATTGTGCTAGTAAGCATTAAGATGTACAAGGTGTCCCAGAAGTCGCGCACCATATAATAATTTGTTGTTTTTTTTGTTTAAGTCGCGCACCATCTAATAATTTGTTTTTTCATGTTTCAGATTTAATTAGATATGGGTGAAAAACTAACAATACCAGAAAGAGTTAAATTGTCTTTTAAGTTTTATATGTAATTTCATAAAAATCTGCATGGTGCGCGACTTCTGGGACACCCTGTAGAAATGTCTTTTCAGTTACTTTGATTCACTGAACATGAATGTAATGTGCAGGATTAATCTTTTATTGAGGATGAATGAAAAAGAAAAAGATTTGGCAGAGTTTGCAAATAAATAAATGCCCTTACTTTCAAAATCGCCTGACTGTACAACATCTCTAAATTTTGGTGGATTTGTTAATTTGTATAAAGTGCAGGGAAAGAAAGCTCACTGCGAAATCAACCGCATGTCCCAAGGCGCAAACAACTGGAAATGGGCGCCGTAAAGCATTCGTGACACTCCGAAAGCGTTGGCGTAACTACATGTTTGAGCCAGTGGGGAAACCCTAGCTGAAAGGGACCCACTGGTCACTGTAGGGGACCCACTAGCGAAAATCAGAAAAAAAACGTGAGAAATTATGGTGAATCCCTGTGTGGACGGTTATACTAAAATCCAAAAGCATAGGAAAATAGCCCAAAAAACGCAAAAATAACAACCTACTGAAAAACAAAATAATACTGAAGCCGAAATCTAAGCTATGTGGGGACCCAATTTTTGCAGTTACTTTGCAAGGAGGGGGTTCGCTCCTCTGTTCCTCCGTCAGCTACGCCACTGTCTGACCGAGTATAAACGCAACTGAATTTTAAATAAATTATTGGATCGGCTGGTGATTGTATTGTCTCTTTTCTGACATGGAATGCGTTTCAAATTTTTTCTGACAGTGATGAGATTTCTTGATATTTTACAGACGCATTGTTTCTTCAAATGCAGAAACGCTGATGAATCGCACGATATTTGCCCTCATCTGTGCTTTCCTCTTACTGTGGCTTCCGCACCATCTCTACCGGATCATCGTTGTAAGCAAATGTATATGAGGCGATAACTTACAAATTATTCTATAGTAACTTTCAAAAAATATCATACGCTATATTCTGCAAAAGAAGCACCAATCTCGATTAGGCATTTCTTGTGATCAACTTTGTGATTGGACATTTAAATCGAATTTTTCTGTAACAAAGTTTCGGTCTTATTTTTGCAGGAATTTTCACAACATTTAAACAAGAACATTGTATGTTTTTGCTTAGCTGAGCCTGAAAATTGTCTTCATTTTTTCGTACTTACAGTCATTTGTTATATATTTGCCACTTACTCTTCTTTTGACAAAACAAAATTTTACGCGCATTGTAGCATGCATTAGTTACAATATTTATTTATGAAAGCTGATTGGGGCACAGGTCTTCAAGATTTATTTTGACCGAAAGAAGTTAATTGGTCATAATGCCCTTTTCAGTGATGCAAAAAATTCCTAAATTGAAAAAGTGACAGAAAGTTTTCAACGTATTTCGGACAAATGACCGAAATGTCTCAGCGAAAAAAACAGTTTGTGGCATGTCAGTTTTCTTTAGGCGAACTCGGAAAAAGATAATCATATTACTTGGATATCTTGATAAAAACAGTTACCAATTTGACCTGAACCATTTCCAGATGAGAATGCAAGTATTGTGTTTTTAGTGACATTCAGTTTCCAAGCTTGCAATGTGTTTGCAGTACATTTTCACTGTTATGTTCTTTATTTCTGCCCAAAGTGTCTTCTTTATTTCTGCCCCAAAACTATATACAATATTGGAAAATAACTAGCAAACCTTTCTTTCTAAAGCAAATAATTTTCTTTCAATCTGTGTTTCTTTGATTTTGCCACCTTTTATATCACCGCCTTACATCTTTACTTCCGAAAACCTTGGAACATTGTCACACGTGCTTCAAAACTCGCTGATTTCAACGCCTTTATCAACTGCTGTAAAGACTAGTTCCATGCAAACTTTTGTCAACATATCATTCTTTCTGAATTAGACGTTGCAAAAACACCCACTGTGTGCCAGACGTTTGTTCCTTTGAGTGACCGCTGCTTTCTTATGCAGTGCTTCTCTACTGTCCCATATGCAGAGAAAGCCTGAATACTTCCTATACACTCGTTTTTCACATCGTGGAAACGCTATCATGTGCAATTACACAAATCCAATTGTGAATGGTGCATTTGATGGTGTCAAACGACATTTAACAAAATCATATTATTCATGTGAACAGAGCGACCGAAAAGGAACTGATTGAAATTGGATTGCGATTGTGAAGAAACACCACGGTTTTCAACTCTTTAGCTTCAGTGGTTAGCGGCTTATCGCATAAAACGTGCTGCTAACCCGATATATCAACTTCTGCGGTCCCTAAATAAATAAACTGTCTTCAAACAAGTGCCGCTCCCAAGAGCCATAATCTATTTCAATCTCTTTAAAAAGCGATCTCTTCAAAAAGAAGGACCAGCATATTTGAGCAATAGTAAAATGAATGAGGTTGTGAGATTAAGAATGCGCAAAGCTCAAAGGAGTTTTGCTATACAGTACTTAAATATTAAAGGTTCACCAAATGTCATCTTTTGAGGCGTAAGGTCAAGCTTTCTATATTTCCCTCGTTCTTCACGAGTATTTACAACAACAACAATTTTGTTTTTTGTCCTTAACGCAAGTACACTTAACAATACAGACACAGTAAGGCCGGGAGGCGGCAAAAAGACACTTTGGTCATCCCGTCTGCCACCACCCAATCACTTGTTGTCAAAGACCCTAAACGAACGCGCTCAACAGCCCTGAACCACCCAGCAGAAACGAAAGCAAAGACTAGAACATTGTTTTAACCTTACTCAATACTTGTACAATCCAAATGATGAGCAAGATCAAGAAATAATGGATACGATCCACATGCAAGATAAGTTTCAAGTAAACGTTGTTCTGCAACATCGCTAAACTATAAATCCATGGATTGCAGGCATCATCTGTTTATATAGTTGCGAATTAAATGATTGGCGTATTTTTTTAAACAGCAGTAAAGGTTTTGATTTGATATCCGGTGGAACTTGCCAGATCTTTGGGCCCCAATAAACTATTGATTTTTTTCCGGTTTCCGTTCTAATTTTCGGTAATACATAGTTGCCTTTGATGGAGTGTCTGGTGTTATAATTGTGTGTCCAATTCACTATCGATCATGAAAGTGAGACATTTTGGCAATAACCTTATCTGAATCGGCATCTGTTCCTTGCAGAAGTTGACCCTAACACACGTGGCTACAAAGATATTTAAAAAAATAAATCGTCACAGTGTGGCGCTGGAGCAATTAAAGATAAGTACACAGGGCTTTGAATTTTTCGCTTCTTGTATTGGGAGAAATCTATCACGGAAACATTGCAATCAGTTAGGTGGTCAGTAGGTTCCCGAAAAAATGATGGAACTGCAACGGGCATACAGTTTATTTTGCCTCGTAACCATCTTTCCAGCGTCGACCAAAACATTCCATAACCAAAATGAGACCAGACGAAATTGAAAGGACCTTTGTGTGAAAGCCGTGTTCTCGAATCATCAGAGCTTCGAGAATCTGCAGCAACCTATTTATTGCCATAGCCAGTGACCTCGGGTTTGAGAAATCAATCCGATTAACCGATTATCTAGGTTGGACTGCATATGCCTGCAGACAGACAAGATGTTTAGGAGTCGAATTTCCTCAATACGATATCGTTGCATATGGCCCGGTGTAAGGGGCAACGCAAGAGCATGTGAGCCTGTAAACGACGGTGTAACGGTGGAGTCAGTTTACCGATCTAAGACCGAAAACCAGCCTTGAAACTATTGATCGTTTTGAGAACAACGTAGCTTCAGCTTCTCTACAGCAGTGTTCCCAAACGTTTTTGTAACCACGAACCGGTCAACACTTGAAAATTTTACCGCGGCCAGGTTGTACTCTATTAGGGTTATTAATAGTTATTTTTCAATATCTGAAATGAAGCTAACAGTGTGAACCATTACATAAGGCTGTAGCATGTTTGTATACCCACTAAGACTCACAAGCTCTGCCATTCTCCTCTTCCTCTCATCCCTCTGTTGGCAACCACTGCCCTAACGCTTTCTGACTGTAGTCGCTATGGTAACGCTTGTGGTGTCACCGCCAGTATACATTTTGTAATTTCGCGGCCCAGTAGCAATTGATCCGCGGCTCAGTACCTGTCAAGAACCACTACTTTACAGCATTGCGCTTTATAAAGCCATTGAATTCTTACCCTCGTTTGTTACATATGAACCCTAAATACGATAGCAATACGAAATATATGTAATAAAACAAAACTGGATGAAGCAGGCAGTTCATCTGGTGAAACACGTTTTAGTGTGGCAACCTGCTTTCTGTTCACAAATGCTGGATGCAACGATGTAAAAATTTTTACGGTGACCATTGCGAGACAACATTCACTTAAGAACTGGCGATGTCATATGCGCGGAGAAGTGAAGAGTTAACAAAGTTGCGTTTCAAATTCTCTGCATTGTAATATCGACTGTTTATTGGAAACAGGTTTAGTTGTTGGAATCCAAGTCTTTTTGAAATTGTTACAATAGTTTTTCAATAATTCAAGTTGTCTTCGTCACAATCAATCACATTTAAGGTTGCACAATAGCACACTTCACCTTTATACTGTAGTTACTGAAAAAGTGATGTCATATTTTTCATAATCTAGAGTAATTTTCAAATTGCTTAGTTGCTACCATTTTCTTTCCCAAATGTTTGCTTCAACCGTAGTCAGTATGGTTGCGCAAAATTTTTCTAATTTTATAAGTCAATTTTTAAAGTTTTTAGTATTCGTACATTATTATACTAATTTTAAATCTTTTACGTTTTTTGCTGTCGATATATTCAGGCAATACCTTCTTCCGGGTGTTGTGGGAGAGGGAAGTATAAAGCAATCATGAGCTCTTAGCATTCGACAAAAAATACCCTCCCTTTGAAATCAATTTGCAAACTACCAGAAGATACATTTTGTGTTCTTCCTAGAACCGTCCAGCGAACGATTTTCACTTGTTTAATCTGTCACTATCTTCTGCATGTATTTCTACGTCTAGGCTGTTAATTCGCAACCTTCCTCTCACACGTTTTCAAGTAATCCACTTGACGAACAGTCTCTTTGATTTTGTTACGGATAAAAAAATAAACCAAGCGTAAAGAAGCAAGCGAGGCCAATAACAAGGCTGCCTTTTTTAGATCCTTGCGTAGTATCGTATGGATAGAAATGAATGGCAAGCTGCCATTATCTAGAAATACTTCAAAACGTTATTTTCACCCGTTCTCAAATACGCCATTATCTCGAAATACTCCAAAACGTTATTTTCACCCGTTCTCAAATATGAAACAAAGTGCAGTCATTGAAATTTTCTCTACTGACAATTTGGAATAGATTTCCAAATCGATTTACGGCACAATTTTTTATTAGCATATTGGAAGATTGCAAAAGAGGAAGTACAAGGTTTGCAACCGACCAAATATACACATGTGAAAAATATTTTACGTCTTTTTCAAATAAATACTAAGCAAAATTCTGCCTTTATTTTCTCATTGCTTCGAGCTCATGATTGTGCTAATGAGTGAGACACGTCAACACTTCTATCGAGATCTCCTGATAAACTACAGAATTTTGCAACTCTTTTGTAAAGATGTAATGCAAATGAAAACTACTAAAATTTGTGCTTATATAATTATTCAACAGATATCTGGAAACTACAACGATACGTCTTACGTTGTAATGCATTACACCTTGGAAACGATTGGTCAGTGTACTTCCTACGCACACGCCTGCATCAATCCGGTTATCTACACGTTCGCAATGCCCAAGTTTCGACGTCAATTGTGCAGCGACTTCTGGGTATCGATCGTCAGAGGTGGAGGAATACCTTGCTGCATCTTTAGAAAAAAAACACAGGTTACCAAAAGAAGAAATAACCACGCACGTCAGCCAGTAGTGCGAGCTGCACAAACAGAACCGGTAAAGGTTAATGCAATGAAGTTGGCCGAAAGTAGTATGGAACCAGAAGGAACTTTGATAAAAACCGCAGGAGGAAGAACGTCCACAAGTGAAACTTGGAAAATCACACACATCCGGTTCGACAGAATGCTTAGCTAAGAGTCTTCAGAGAATACTTTGCCAAAGAAACACATTGTCACACACAAACTACTGACAAGTAACGTTCTGTACACGCTCGATGCAGAACTACAGAAATATTCTCTCACTGCAGCTTGTTCATACCAAGTGACAAACGTGGTGCATCATACCGTTTACCAGATTTTGCTGATAGCATCTTGCCCCATTTATTTTATACTGGATTCTTGCAAGTTGTTTTCCACCACGAATGCCTTTTGCAGAAGAGTGGTGCTTGTATTCTGTGTTCAAATTTCACTACCACCGAGTTGGTACGCAGAATAATGACTGTCAGTCTTCAAAAAAGACTGTTGAATGTGCTTTGTAACATTTCATATATAGCTGCGGTTGCCAGCTACTCTGATTGAAACAACTGGTTTACCCTTTAAATAATTTGCAGTAGACATATATATTTTGTTAGTTTAAAGTAACTATATTTGCATTTCTTGGGTTTATTCAGCAATTCCCCGAAAATAGCTGATACCAAGAAATCGACCACAAAGCCTTTCCGTCTAAGCTTGAATGTCTAGTAAGCTGGTGCCGGTCTTTCTTCAAAAGTTTATTTTGGAAAGTTTTCTTTACTTGGGAGTTCAAATCAATAACCTACCAGAGTTTCGTAACTCTATAACCCTAACCCCACTTAGATTCTTAAAAAACGTGTGACCCAAGACAATCCACAACATGACTGTTCTAGCTACGGTGCATACTACATATCAAAAACCTTAAATAAATTTTGTTGACTGCTTTCTTTTATTGCTACTCAGTATAGCAGAAGCCCTGCGCTTGTGGCAGTTTTGTTTTTTCATGCATTCACTTATGTCAGTTTCAGCATTGAACCACTGCATTTCGTGATTTCTATTCGTTTTTTTTAATTTGCAGAAAATTGGTAGCAACACTAAACCAACATTTGACAAAATAAGATGATGGAAATTTTATCAATACTACTTTTGCTAAAGCACACGATATTGTGTAATTTTTCGATTTCCTTGAAGCTAAATTGTGATTTTTTTAATCTTGAATAGAGTCATCGTTGACTCATCTTGTTGCAACTAGTGTAATATCTGTTGGTATTGCTATGGCGCTTTAAAAAATCAACCAGAAATCATTGAGGCAAACAAGAAGCGAACTCTATGAATTTCATATCATAAAATCTCTTGTCAGGAGTTTCTTGGCTTTGTGCTTTTCTATAATGTTCTAGCTAAAATGCTGCAAGAGCGCGAGATGCGATTTTACTCCGCAAATGGTCAGGTGGTACTGGGCACTTGCGCACCTTCAGGTGGTACTGGGCACTTGCGCACCTTCAGGTGGTACTGGGCATTTGCGCACCTTCAGACGGAGCATTGGTTGCAAAAAAATGCGCTTTGTTGGCAACAATGCTTCTTTGCACATAGTATAAACTAAGGGTGGGCAAACGTGTTCAATGGAAAAGATATTGGCAGATAACCAAAAGCAACAGCGAGCCGCAAAACCAGTTTGTAATATCAATACAGATACGGTACAGAATGCAAGTTTTACATTAAATGATGTAATCGTCAACATCAAGTTTTTGTTTGATTTTCTAGTCCCCGAAAATCTGAACAGTACACTGTAGCTGTGCGAATTAATTCTACCAAGTGTTCATTTTTCATTAGGGTTTCACGATGTTTTTCGTTTTACGAACTTCATTACAGAGAAAAAATTCACAGCAATACTGTTGTGCTATACACAGAAATGAGTTGCACACTGGTCTTTTAAATTCTGCGTATTTACTTGCCGGAACCTGTTGCCAGAAATCAGTCCCGTCGCCACGTGGGGGCTTTGATGGAATAAGCCGTCCCATACAAAGCTTCAAGCCTCCCCACATTGAAATATGAAACACTACAAATTAGCGGATTTTTTGTCAAATTTCAATATCAAGTCCCCCTTGTACGAACGCAAAGCCCCCCGCACAAACGTAAAGCTCCCCTATTGACGACTTTCTGGCGACGGTTCTGCCAGAAATTAAGTGTAGAATGGCATTGACTAAGATGCTGGAGGCAGAGTTTCTTGCATTTCGGCCAGTTTAATTTCTACAGCAGTCAAGTTTGTGACAAACGGTTGGTGAACTGGACAGCCATCACCGACTACATTAATACTGAATGGATTTACAAGGAATGCAAAGCATGGTTTTAACACGTGGAAATGGTCAAATTTTGCTTGGAACTCCTCCAGTAGTCTTACAATTTATTTTAGTATATTTTCGCTTTGTGTTCTGCAATTGCCTTTTCTCGAAAAACATTCGTTCTCATTCTGACATTAGCAGATTGGCAGAATCCTTTTGACAATATATGTCTTTGAAAAATTTTAATTGTCTTCCGGGAGCTTAGTAGCCTAACTTGCGATTTAGGTTCACTGTCGTTGTCATCAAATAACACTTGATCGCATTGCGTCAGCTGTAAAACAGTCGCAAACAAACTTTCGCGATCACTAACTTCACGAACTTGTGTCGACACATTGATAAATGAAACAAAAGTTAAATATGAGGTAGGCCTAACGACTCTCTATCAATTTGAGATATTGCTATTCATCTAGAAGAGCCATTGGTATGAACCTAAGGCACACAAAATATGTCGGTGAGTCGCAGTTCGCCCACCATTGGTATAAATGTACGTGGCTTGCCGCTATTAGCAATCGCTGTCTCGCGGCATTACCTGCCAAAATGTCTGCGTTCAATAGTTACCGTACATCAGTGGTGCCAAGTTGCTTTGCAAAAACAAGCAATTTGAAACAAAA
>JGI24159J19872_10005611_pt1 | contig 16247 bp, 10 predicted proteins | sample Ectturendosymbi4_FD_19872 | JGI IMG/M metagenome (IMG submission 19872) | reverse complement strand
CCATACATATATGTGGCGCGAACAAGCAATAATAGAGTGATCATGGCATGTGAACTCTATTGTTGCTTGCTGCCACAGTGCGAAGCTTTGCGCATGCTGCTCGGGATTTCCAATCGCAACACTATCATCAGCCAATGCCTGTCACGCAATCAAGTGCACATACATAAGAACATACGAACAGTGGCAAGATCACACACAACAACGCCAAGGCAGAAATTTGCGTGAAGTGCTGCAAAGTTTGTCTGTGATTTAGCGGCGTGCACTCTGCCCTCGCAGGAAGCTGTTCCGATAGCAAGGCAGATCAAGAAGACCGATCTTTACAGAGAGTTGCATGTCATATGTCCGAACGGACTTGAAAGGTTTCCTGCAGCTTCAAGTTCAATATACAAGGTCTTGGTATGACCTGACCTAGAGTCTGACAGGAGACTTACCAGCACTGAAGCGAACGAACTAACCAGTGGACTCCATGCTATCAGAAGAAAAGATTGACGTATGATTTCCATCGTGTTTACCTTGCTTGATAATCATTTATGAATTCTTAAAAGCATGAGAACGTGAGAAGCAAAACCTACTGCTTGATAAAGATACAGTGTAGTGTTCGCAGTATAGTTCTCTCTTAAATTATGTTTTGGTTGATCAAAACTTCAACAATCGCTATGTGCCCTGTAAGCTGCTCTGGTTTCGAAAAAATGTTATGAAGGATATTGCAGTCATCAGCTAACGATTCGGAATTTTTACAAAAAAAAACTTGAATATAAAATAAAACAAAAACTTCTCAATAGGTAACATGAAGAAATACGATTTTTCAGAATATTGTTTTTGAAGTTGTGGTAACTGTCGAACTGCAACTTCTAACTTCGCGTGCAATTTCATATAAATTTACTTTCTCACAAACAACGACAATTTTTCACGGGAAAGTTATTTTCAAAGTAGAATTCGGATATTGTCTTCTGAAAACAAGAATTTGTGACTTTCTTTGTTTTTTCAAAATTCTGTTAGAAGCGCTTCAATTGCTTTCCAAAATTCTTCTGATTCTTCATTCACGTTTGGCGCTAATGCTGTGTTCCACTTGCTCAAATCATAACAGATTTTTCCTTCTACCAGGGCATCTTAAAACAAAAGCAATTGTCAAATCTTNTTTCTCTAAAAATGAAAGCTTTACGCAGCACTCATTTATTGGAAAGTAATGATTTTAGTGGTTTAATTATTTTGCNGTAAAAAAATNTCAACTCACAGTAAAATCCTGAATGTCCACGGTCAAGTAAAAATTAACATGGGTAATGTTGCTAAAAATTCGNTCCATGAATGTCTCATGCAGCATTTTTTGCGTCAAAAATCTTTTTGACTCTTGTCTGTATTCTACACGTAAGGGAAGGTGGGGCACAGTAGAACTGGGGCCACAGTCGTCTCTTTTGATTTATTCAAAAAGTTGAAAACGTTGAACTTCAAAGTTTCCATGGTGATTTGGTCTCATACCAGTCGTAGTACTAAAGTGAAATTTTCGTTGATAGGCAGTCGTTGTTTTACGGGTTACAGAGCAAGTTGTGTTTTTGCTACCCAAAAGTAATTTATAAAATCGCATTTAGATTTGGGTTTTGCCCACGTTAATCAACACCTTCCGTTCTGAGTTTTTGTGACGTTGTAGTCAGGGCAGTGCAACATTACTTGATAATGCCAGATTTTAAATTCTTTTTAAGTTGAGTTAGTACTTCTTCATATAATTTTTTAGATATGCATGGGGCACATCTGCCAAAAAATAGGGCACACTAAACACATTGCCACTAGGTCAGTCGAAACAAGGTAAAGCTTGAGAGGTGATATTGAAATGCAGTACAGAATAATCATAGTCTGTGAGCATTTTTAGGTTTATTATGTGCTTAGAGGCACATTATATTTGTATGTTAAAGAATGATTTTCAGCATACTGCATTGGTTTCATTTAATGTTTGGTAATCATAAAATTTGTTTTGCCATGCAGTGATAGTGGGTAATTAGAATGTGAAGAAAGTGGAGAGGCAGTCAGTAAGTGCCTATTTTACATGGGTATCACGTGAACATTATGCAATGCATGTAACCTGACTTTTTATTGACCGGGGAAGTGTATCCCATGCTCAAGTCGAGTATGCACCAGGCATGGGGCGCATTCGACAGAAAAAGCACTCTTTTTAAAATGGCTGTAAATCTTTTTCTGAAGGGCATTATTTTTATGTTTGGCATGATATTGTGTATATAGAGTTGCTTTATTGTGTGACAAATTTTGATCTTGTTTGGACTTGAAATAAAGTAGCAGTGGTTGAAAATGCAACAAAGCGTCGACTGTACCACACCTTACCCTACACTTTTGCATAAAATATCAAGTTCATGCGTTACTATTAGATCCCTGACAGACCAGCTGTGCTGCACTGTCCATACTCTTAACTGATTTTGAAAATCTGAATCTATTTGAATATATACCGGGCAGCGATCGTCCAGATTCTGAGACTGTAACTCACACTCTTGAGATCTTCTATTTGACCTTCGGTGATGGCTTATAAAGAATATACCAACGCCTTGACAAAAGCCTTATTTTAACACGTTATGATGTTTGAAGACCTTGCAGTAACACACCACCAGCGCACATTTAAAAAACAAGCAGTATTTTACACTTTTTCATGTTATAAGACACTATTTATTGCGATCACTACTTGTCGGAGAAGTATTTCAAAATGTTAAATAACGGTCACGTGATCTTGTAACAGATCAATTCGTAACTATCAATTCAACAAGAATCAAAAACAGATGTACACTTAAGAAAAGCATGTTTTTTATTTGCTTATTAACAGCAAGTTATATGCGAAGGTATTTGAACTAGCGAAGATTTAATGGACATATTTCTAATTGCTGGAAAACTTTTTCATTGCTGGAAAAGTTTGCAAAATCTTTATCCTTGTTTTTGTTTAGTTTGTTTTCTGTGTAGCAATTGTAGCATTCCTTTTGATAAACGCTACCGTAGAAGCTTAATACTTACGAAGCCAAGTTCCGTATGGGTCAAAGTTTTCCACAACTTGAATAATGATGATTTTCTTTCTTAGAAGGAATGCTTTGCTGATCTGGGATTTGCATTCGTCGTTGTTCAGATATCCGTCAGACACAAACGCAAGGAAGAAGTCGCATGTTCCAGTGTCTTTTTCAACGTTTTCGCTTTTGATTGTTACTCTGCAACCTGCGTCGCCAAGGATTTCTGCAATCTAAACATTCAAACTAGTTTGAACTTTCTCCTACATACAGTCGTACGAAGATGGCAGCAACGAGATGTTAAAATTTTTGAGAGTTGGAATTGAGCTGCTCAAAATACACGTCAACTCCAAGCCAGCTTGTACAATGCAACAACATGTTATGTAGTCGACAAACCCTATTTGGGAAACTTGTTTTGGAAATTTTAACTCATCTTTGAAATCTTTTCGGAACCTATCTCTGACGTGTTTCGCATAAGTGAAACGGCTCAATTTCTGCAACGGTTAATTGTTGATGACGTTTTTCCTCATTTAGAGAATTAAATGCACGTGCATTAAAATATAAATCTGTCACCTAATTCCAGAAACGTTTCACTCGTAATAAACCAATCTGAAAGCACGGATGCAAGAAGCATAAAACACTCCCTTTTCCCCCACCAAGTAAATTCAGCAAACACTCGTGGAATCGCTCCTGAGGCCCTTATTTGACTTGTGAACCGTGTGTAACGAAAACAGAAACTAAACATGATTTATCACCTTTATCTAAAACAAAACGTGAGTAAGTATCTACGACAAGTATTAGTCATTTTTTGAAGTAGGGGTGTAGAAAAATCATTTAGCTTTATGAAAATGTAAAACTAGGCTTGATTTTCTCTAACTCGTTAAAAGGACCTAACCACGTTTTGACTACTTTCACGTGGCAGAAACTATTTCAGGTAACAAAGGAAAGCTGCCAATCATGTTGTTAGACGAACACCTGCGCGTCTATTGCCCCATGTCAGTTGTGATCAGTGTGCAGTCACCACTTGTGTTACCTTCGTCGTGCCGCCGCCGCCGCTGCCGTGCATTATATCGTCCCCCCCGACCAGCCCGTGGCCTGGTGGTGTGTCCACTTCAGTGCTGGTAGGTCTGCAGTTCGACTCTCGGCCTGGTCTTGCCAAGATCTTTTTAAATTGGTACTTTAGCCTTCTTATCAGACGCACTGCACTGTGTATGGAAGTGCTGCGGGAGCTAGCCAGTCTTTTTGGTCAAAACCGGGTCCAATGTTACCAGACCTTGTAAAACAACTCAGTCCTGACGCTACAAAACCGCTGTTGTTATACAGCGCCATCAAAACACTATCTCAAAAATATATAGAGGCTTGACTGGGGTTGTGAAAGGATGGTTTTTGTTCTTGTCTTTTTCATGTAATGGTCTTTGGTTGTTTCTTCATGCAACCGCGTTTATTATTTCTTTAGGATGTCTAGGTTGTCTAGACTAATAAAACCTAGGATGTTGTAAAAGATTCCCGGCATGCGAAAAAATAGCAAAGAAATAGAAAATGAAAAATCAATCACTGTTGCGAGTCGTAGATCACAAAGCTAAACGCAAACTGCAACAAAAGGTATCAGAAAAAAACTGCAGACAAAAAAACACAAATTTTGCCATGTTGTTTATTACCTGCACTGGAATATGTGAAATATCTATTCCATTCTGCATTGGAGCGTAACTGATTATGATGCTTGTGTTAAGTTTCAAATGTGCAACACCGTCCTCATCAGTCAATACATCCTCTGGGAAATCAATTTGCTCATCTATTTCTTCTGAAATCTCCTCTGTTGTATCACAGGCGTTGTCTGAATTAAACACATTCTTTTCTTCACACGCTTTCAATTCAATTTAACTGACAACAATTTTCAGTATGGCGCATACTGACATTTGCCTCTTCCCGGGATTGAGGTGTACGACCTTGACCAAGGACTCTATGGCGATTAACTCAGTAGGTTTGTATCGGACAAACAAACTATCGATGACAGGCGGACACTAAACTACCAAACCCTCCCCGTACCTAAAGTTTTTGTTTTTTGAAAAGGTGCATTTCCTTAAATCAAATGTTTCCTGTTTCAAATTGCAATAAAAATGCAAGCAGACGGCTGCTTTACTCACCTCCAGACAAAAGTCAGCTTGTTGCCGTACATCCCAAATTTCTTTCCAAGTTTTCGAAACAAAATCACTGATATTTTGAAAGCATTTTTATGACAGGGCCACGATCAGCATGGAAGGTGAAGATCACTTCAGTTTACCTCAACAGTGCTGCGCTCATTACTTTCAAACAATCTCAATTACCTAAAGAATGATTTGACCATTGGACGTTTTTAAATAAACTTTGACCCATGCAAACGTTCTGCTTCTAACAAGAACTCTGTGTCATGACTTCTTGCAGAAAAAATGTTTACTGAAACGAAATTCAATTTTTTTAAAACTTGAGCACGGAGGTGAAGAAGTCCTTGGGTGTTAATCATGTAAAATAGAAGGAAAATCATCTGCCAAGTTATTTTCTTCTGTTTTTTCTTATCATTCATACGCCACTCTTTGCAACAGATCCACCAGCGATTGCGATCTCGGCGATCTCGGCGATTTCACCAGCGATTGCGATCACGTACACAAACCAGCGATTGCGATCTCAACTATTGTTGTAAAGCAAAAAATGAAATCTGATAAAGTCTTGGAAACACAAAATGCAACTTACGGTTTTGAGTTCTAGATTTTGCTCAAAATCAATCAAACATTTTGTTGTTCTCCAAATATAATTTTCAATGGAGAACTTCACTAATGCAAAATCTCTATTTCATTCAAAACTGTTAGATGAAATTTTAACTGCAGAAGTTAACGAATCGAATTCATCAGCTGATATTGTTTTATTTTTTAAATGTTAGCGGCGTTAAAATATATTTTTTCTGGAATTAACCTCTCAAAGAAAGCATGACAGGTTTTTAGGACAGGTTTCTTGACTCTGAAACACCTCGGTCATTAGCTGAGGCTTTCTAAAATAAGTAAACCTTTTAATTGGAACCATTTGCACAAAACTTACAACTATTGCCATTTACAGATGAAACCATCGCAATCTTTTTAACTGGCTACTCGTCCACCCCATAGCCCGAAACAAGTAACGCAAAAGACAAGTAGTTCATCTTTTCAAACCAACCTCAGCTTTTCTTCTGAATGCTGAAAAAATCCCAAAAGTATTTGGTGTTTCACGCCCTACACAAAGTTTTTTAATACAACAGTATTTACCTGCGTAAAAAATACTTGGCTGTTTTTTCAAATCATTCGACTGAAAAGCTGATGTTTCTCCAGATGTTTTGTGTTCTTCAAACAGCTTATCTTGAAATAAAACATTTAGATCTTTTCTAAGTTCGTCAGTAAGTCTCGTTGCCAACACGAAATCTGATTAGACGAATAAAACTAAATTTCAGGAATAGTTACGACATATGTAGTTAAATAATATTTACTGAACTCATGTTGTACCCATAAATTACTCTATGCGTACCACAGTTTGCTGTATGCCTCCTTGGATCTTGAGACCCTAGGCTTAAGCCTACTAGGTCAATAGATAAATCCGACTCTGTTTGGATCGATGGGTCCATTCATCAACACAACGTGCCAGCTAAAGGCTTACAAGCATCCCCACTTCAGCCTGGGAAAAACTTTCTCGAACAATGGAGTGGAAGAATTTCTGCCCATGGTCCAGCTCAACAGTTTTGTAAGCACGACGCTTAGTAGAAGAAAAGACAATAACATCCAGGGAATATTATTTGGCTTCCTCGACCAGTTCGTGCTCTCTCTCAGAGTGACGTGATGTTCCAGTTTCCAGTATCTAGCTCGTGAGTCAGCAACCTACGTCCCGGGAACCGGATCCAGCCCGCCAAGCAAAATCATCCGCAGCTCCTTTACAAATTGTAGAAACTGCATGGCCCGCCTAGTGGTATTATATTTCATGAATCTGCCCTCCTTGCAACTTCTTGTGTTACATATTTTTTGTACGTATGAGGAACTATTTATGAGAAACCGCTCTGTGCTATAAAAGTACTGTATATCGTATTTTGGGCTTTCGTTATGAACTGTAGGATTTAGGAGTTAATCTGAATAAAATTCCATAAATTCCCAAGTTTTATCCATATCAAAAACAACAAAGAGAATGGAATTGTTGGTGGAGAATTAGTACGACCCGCCATACTTTGCAGAGTTTGGTTTTGACCCGCAACTAGAGAAAGGTTGCCGACCCTTGATCTACCTTATGGCAAGATTGACGTTTGCGCGTGACTTTCAAGTATCCCAGAGTAGAAGCAATCTGCGCTGACCCCATTCGCTTCCTCAAGTGCATAGCGGGCGCAAGGTATGGCTCGCCAATGTTTCGAACTGGCTCTTCTGCCTAAAACCCAATCGTGGTCGTTGGTCACGCGTGCGACGACCGATGCGCGACGCATGGACTTGATTAATTTGTTCATTTCATGGCATGATAAAGTACCTGCCCAAATTATAACGTTGAACAAACCGGCAACGCCATTTATACAAAAACGTTTGCGATATCAGGGGGGTACCGCGGAGGGCGTTGCTGTGGACACATTTGCGTAGTAAAGGCCTTGCATTGCGTCTACTGCAAGTGCAGTCGTGCAGCAATCACCATACGTGAAAGGAAATACTATGTTTTGCGTATCAGTTTGGGACAGAGTGGACGAGGTATGCGCAGTGTATTCACAGAAATCATTAGAAAATGATTAATGAAATGCATTTATCGACCGACTGGACATTAAAAACTGTTTTCTCATTTTTAACCGGCGATTTTTTAAATCAAATGCTCCATCCCACAGAAAATTGAATTTAAAATGCGCCTGAATTCATCTGTGGATTTATTAAGCGAACTCAACCTTATATAAACAACTATAACTCACACTTAATAATGTAACAATGCCTTGCGGATTCAACTGCGACTTTGTTTCAATTTATTCTATCCAGTCACAAATTCGCCTAAATGTTTACATTTTCAAATGTTATCAAAATTTCCTGAAATAGTATATTTTCCCCTACTTTGCTGCCCGAGAATTAATTGTTAAATAAAGAAACATGACAGCGATTTTATCTTTTTCTCTCAAACCTATTGGACAATTGTTACGTGTTAACTGAATCGATTGCAAAGTTCTTGCAACACTCGTGTGTACTGTAGACAGAAACGCATGCTCTGCTGTAAAATGTGTGTATCCCTTCTTTTGCAGAATGCAGATACCTTTTTCGTCGATGTCACTTGAAACGACACTAAGTTTTTTGGGACCAACTGTTGCGGAGTGAGGCGTTTCATCAGATCGTTTGCAATCTGAAATGCACCACAGCATTCAATCAATTTGTACAAAACAAGGCAAGCCACCTACTAACATCAATTAGTTTGAAGTAATTGAAGTGATAGAAGTAGAAATTGATTGTAATTCAAAAAAACATCCAAATATCGACTAACCTTTCTCTTTTGCTTAAAACAAGTGAAGTGTTATCGTAAACCTTTGTTTAAAAGCCAAAAATGATTGAACTTTTAATAGATTCAATTTCACTGTGAAATTAAACTTCCAAGAGTTTCTTTGGCAAATATGTCAGTTTTAATAAATGATTTGTCTTCGAGACTTGGGAAATCCAAATGTTCTTGTTAATTTTGCTGCCATGTTTACGTGTATTTCAGTCAACTCTTCAAAAATTTGGTATTTGCAAACAATCCTTTTTGTTAACATTTCCACTCTGCTGTGAAAATGTTGTTCTTCCGTCCATCAGTTTATGTTTCGTATTGTGATGGTTGCCACGTGAAATGCAAAATCATTCGCAAATTGGGTTTTGTTTTATATGTTGTTATGCTGCCTGCTTTGATAGAAAGCAGGCTTTTAGTAATTTAGAAAAACAAAGGGCATAGCAAAGATAAACACAAAGAAAATGAAACGTATGGATCCAATAAATGTACGCTATGCCAAAATTAATTATGCATAACACCTGTCCACAAATAAAACTATGTTGTCTGTTTTTTTCGGAAAGTTTAAAAATACTTTGAAATAGTAAGTTTATACTGAACCAATGCTCATCAATTTAACCTTCTGTTTCTTGACAAGAGTGCAGTGAAGAACATTTGTTTAAATCCATTTCAGAAAACAGTTTGCTTGATACTTCATCTTCATCCGAATCAGAAGACGTCTCTGCATTAAAATTGTCGAAGCTCTTTAGGACGGGGATATCTGAAAATGCAAAATATTCGCACCTAATCTTTGCCAATTGTTACCATGAAAATTGTTTTTTATTTAGAAACAATGCCGATAGTCCAATTGTCTATTTCAATTGCAAAAATTTTTGAAATCACTTTAAAGTCGAATACGTCACATTAAGTTTATTTGTCATTAAGAAACCTTCACTTTTTTTCAATATTTGCCACACTTGTACCTTTTTCGATGTGCTTCACAAGCTCATTCAGTTTCTTGTTGAACTCTCTGCTACCCCTGAGCTCACTGACTTTAGTTTTTCTGTTCCATTTTGTGAAATCGTAAATGTATTTCCGGGTAGTGTGCACATCTGAATACACCATAAACATGCCGGACTTAAATGATTTGTTCAAGTTGTGTGACACTTAGCTTTTAATACCAGATAAGAAATATCAATAACATTTTTTTCCGCTTTTTACCTTTTTTTCTAAAGCAAATGCCTTATATTTGAAATATCTGTGACTCAAAAAGTTTAAAAAACTGTTCGGAAAAAATTTTGCTGTAAGTTTCAGCCGAATGTATTAATATATTTTTGGAATCAGATCTGTTGCAAGAAAGCATGGCAAAAGCTTATTGCGTTTATATTAAAGAGCATACAATATTCTGTTTTTAACTGAGAATAAGCTTGTAGCACATAAAGTTTAGTAAAGCGTATTTTTTGGTGCTTTCGCTGTCATTTTTTGCTTGTCTTGTACATTCTGCAAACACATTGTTAAGAGATTGAAAATTCTTTGAGGATTTGTTTGGACTTTTAACAAGTTTGCTTTAATTAAAAAACCGAATGCTTTTGTTACTGAGAAAAAATTCATAAATTCATAAAGTGGCTCCTGGAAAAGGATCATTTTAATGATGTTATGAATGTCTCTTTCGTTCCTTTTTATTGTATAGTTTGTGGTAGAAACTTCTTACATGGCACTGTGTATAACGTGTCGGTGCTGGCAAGCCTTTGTTGCAGAATCCTTCTTTCGTATCTTTTTATCATTCATTGTATTTCCCAACATATTACTGCTGTTTTAATGCTACAAACAGTTTCCGTTCATTTCTTGTTTTCTCTCAGCATTTTACAGAACATTGTTATTTCCTGTTTGACGTCACTTTGCACTTTGTTTGCAAGTAGTCTTTACGACTATAGTAGTAAAGAGATTTTTCAAAAAACTCTAACTTTTCTGTTTTTCTTTTTAATACAACAATTGTTACTTTTTTGCTACAGGTTAATGCGGAAACTGTGTGAAAGTTTCGTTTTCTTTCCCTTGATTTTTAAATTGTTGCCACGATCCTGGCAAGCACGATATCGTTACATCTGATTTTTCTCGGAATACTCACGTAACCATCCATCGGGTTGAAAATCTTGCTCAACTTGCAAAAGAAAAATTTTCTTGTTGCGGTCTTTCGCCATGCTTATTTCGATTCTACAATTGTCGCTTGCCTCGTACGCCTCAGAGATGCAAGCGAGGAATACGTCACACCACTTTACAGCCTGTGCCATGACGTCATCAATGTCACCTCGCATGCCGCGGACGTCAATCCATACGTTGTAGCCGCGTTTCTTAAGTTCAGATGCAATCTGCAATATTTCCAGAGCAGATATTTTGAATGCGGTTGCCTTGAACGTTTGAAAAGCTAGATTGTGCAAGAATTCTTGTGCTGAATGTTACGCGTTGTTGTTTACCACTTATGCAAGTGGTAATAAGTTTCATTAGAAAAACATGCATGAACTTGCTTCTGACCTTTCCATAACTGAAACAATATTTTGTTTTCTTTCAACATTTTTTGGAACAAAACTCAAATTTTCGGATAAACAGGTTAAAGGCACGAAATTCTGTAGTTAAGTTAATATAATAAGCATGGGTAGTAAATATCATTTAAAAAGCCTGAGCAACAAAAAATTTGAACAATTAGCAATTCATGTGAATCCTTTCACATACGCGCTCATAGAGATAATATATTTTCAGTATATATTATGCATTTACAGTATATATCCTATTGCTTTAGTGAAGTGTTTCATCGCCAAACCTTCAAAAATTCAATAGACAATTAAAACATTTTTAGGTTGTTATTATGGTAGTGTTGCTGCTGGTAATCGTCTAAATAATATAAACGAAGTTTGGAACTTTTGGTCATAGATTTTAAGTTTGATTTCCAAATGATTCTTTAACAAAGCAACAAAAACGTTTGGAAAATGAAAACGACATGAACTAGAGCGTGCTTGACTTTATTCTCTGGCAATATTTGAAAACTGGTCGTAAGAACTTAATAAATAGCAAATCAAAATGCTCTCATTTCATATATCATTTTAAAAATTCATGTTGTATATCACATTTCTCAAATAATAGTCGTTCACAAAAATGAAAAAACTATAATTTGTAAGTAATATTTCGATTGTACTTTACCCGACGCCTCCAGACAACAATCAGAAACAGGCAAACCTTGCGCGGAAGGCTCGAGATGTCTTTGTCGCGTTGCTTCCAAGCGTAACTAATCATGATGTTTTTCTTTCTCAAACTCTTTTCTACAAAAATACAAACTAAACACTGTACGAACCAGAATTGTTTCCATAAACACCCATGAGTCAAAACAATTGTGTCAATCATTTGAAATCGACTTATAATACATGGAAATATACAAATATGAAATCATTACGTTATTAAAACACACAAAGATTAACTGATAAGTTTTAAAACCATAGGCTTTTAATAAAGTCGTATCTCCAGCAAGTCAGTATTACCAGGATGAGGTTGATAAAGACAAATTTTTAGTTATAGATATGGTTAGTGAAAAATCGCCACAGATCAACGAAATTAAAACGTAGAAAGTTTCTGAAGCTCAAAAAATAACTAGAGCTGCTCGCAACAGCGGATTACTATTGTCAACTTGTATTTTGTTATGCACCAAAGCGTTTCACAATGCATGTGTCAATAACATTGAAAACTTACCTTCATCCATTATTTCGGTTCAATAGATTCTGCTTTATTTCATACAATTAGTTTTATGCTGTAAAAAGGAAATAACACTGAGTTATTGGACACCAGAAACTAGTGTTTGGCAGATCTCAAACCAGTAGAGTTTGTCTGTTGCAGCACATTTTATTTTGCTGTGAAGCATTAGTAGCGTTTTTGTAACATAGTGATTATATGACATTTGGTGCAGCAAAAGATTTTAGGTTGTAATGTGAATCTAAAAAAATCTTTCAAATCAGTTTCCATGTACACGGTTTTTGTTCTTCCAGATTGTCACGAGTGGTCTGCGACGCCAATCTCCGCTTGCTTGCGCCCTGAGACCACGTGGCTGCATTCGCAGTGAATGCTGCACTGGTGGCGAGTCAGTGGCAGCACCGCGCGTGAACTGCTTCGTCGTACCCACCCATCAGTCGAGAACGAAGCTGGACAATCCGCAAATACCATTTTTCAAATCGTTGGGATGATCCGACCGGGAACCGAATCCTCCCTAACAGCTTTGGTGACGAGTCATCAACCAAATGTATCATGACGCCGGTTAAAAATATATTACGATAAAAAATACGTTATCTTGATTTATCTGTTATTGCGATCGACATACAGGTCTTTTCTATATGTTAAAAGCATATACACTTTTCTTTCGTCATTAACTTTTTCAAATATAGAAGCACTTAAAAAGTTCGTACCTTGGTGATGGTGATTGTGATAAATTTTTATGAGGTTTTAACTGCCTCACATCTTTCATTATCTGACAAACTGCAGAAAAGCCAAATTGAGCAGCAAATTTTTAGGGAATAAAACAGCTCTATGTATGACGCATCATCGCAAGCAAAAGAAGAGCTTGAAAGTTTCAATGGTATTATACTGTAAAAACATTTGTTGCTGAATCAGCTGAATCGTTGTTGTTAAATAGATAAATCATTTTAAATTTTTTCACATTAAGCTTCTAGAAATGCTTTGATGACAGTAGCTTTGCTGCCTATGAATGCATCCATTCATGTGTCATATGTTATAGACGTTTTTTCAGAATACTCGGCACTCAACGTATGTCAAAGCTGAGACGGTTTTATGACAAACAGAATTCTTCCATTTCAACAGCTCGAACATGACATTCCAAATATTTACGTTTTGCACAGTAACTTAATACCTGCAGAATTAATATAGGGATTGATCAATAACTCACTTACTCAATACATGTACAACTATGTTAAAATTCAATATCAGAAAAATTAAAGTTTCGCAAGCAAAAGCAGAGCTACTTACAAACGATGGATAAATCTGATAAAACTACATCGGTTCTATGCAAGATACAGTAATTTGCTGATTTGCAGTTCCTTAAAACAATGTACTCTCGCAATCAACTGGAATCATTGCATGGTCTTGCAAGTTACATAGTCACTCACACATAAAAGCTTAACCTACATTAAGTGATTCTCATGTTTTGCACATGGGTGTTTTGATTTAATTTTGATAAATCAGATATGTTGACTTCTTTTGCTTGGAAGCAAGTAGTCACCTCCGACTACATCTATAGTGGCGTGCTGATATAAAGTGAGTGTTGCTACGGTTCATTCAACAATATGAGTCAGTAGATAGTCACAGATTCTTCCGATGCCAGTATTGTGCGACGAGATTACGACTGCTTTGAGAGTTGCTGCCTCATCATATACGCTGGCCTTCTTGTGTGTTCTAGACTGCAGTCTAGAGGCCATGGCCTCTATCCGCTGCCTTTGTTGGAAAATTATCTGAGAATATCAGCGAATGATATTAAAATGGTCGCCGAGGAAGTTTCAAAGTTCTATATTTTTACATTTTATTTACAAATCTAAATTAACTTATCGGTGGAAACGTTGTTGGTTTTGACTATGTCGCCTGTTTCATCATTTGAAAAATTGCTAAACAGACATATTGCAGTTTCACAGACAATTTTATTTCAAAGCATCTAACCATAAGTGCTATCGTATCGCTTCAAGCAAGAGATCTGCTGGCAAACTTCGACGTGGCCATAAAAGTATTCGCTGTGGAACTGAAGCTAAGTCTTTGCAACAACTTCAATGACAATAGCTTTGTTGCTTACGAATCTGCAGATATCTTAAACATTTTGCTGCGGTACTCGTCGCTTTCAGCTTGCCAAGACATGGATGCATTTCTACCATAGGATCCATCAATGCAATAGCTCGAAGGCGACATACCAAGAATCCACATTTCTCTCATCCTAATATCAATACTGTTTTTAAACTAAACCACATGATATTGGTCTTTGTGTTGAAGATATTTTAGTCGAACCAAGGTTTTTGTCTGGCGCTTATGTTTATTGCTTCAAATATTCCCAAGAATACCCTTCAGGCCTTTGCACAAAGCACATGCTGTGACAATGAAAAAGAATGAAAGCTTATCACAACCTTCGTCAAACAAAAACAGTCACATAAAGAAGGTGGTATACAATTACGAACCAATTGTTTTCACGTGAAACTGAACACTAAAGGTGAAATACACGCAGGTTCGTGAAGCGCTCCTGATAAGACCGAGGCCTTTACACGTCAAGCTTTGTTACCCGCTACGTTTCAAACAAATTGCACTTTCCGCATTTGTCAAAATAAACATATATTCTAAAAAACATCACAGCAGGATCTAAATGTGAAGCTTCGGGAAACAGAGTAATTACATGTTCCCAACGTTTTTACAAATAATGCCCAACAATAAAACTTTGCCGCTGAATCTAAACCTGGCCTGTGCAAATTATGGTACTTACGTAGCGACTTGTGTGACATCCCATGAACAGTATTGTGGCCAAACAGTAAAGAAATTTTCCACGAGATGTTCATAACACCGACGTAATTGGAGCAAACCAGATAATATGGATGACAAACACCAAATGGCCTTATCGAAATACTATTCATGGTTTCATGGCATAGTAAATAAAACACCTATCTACGACTCCTATTCCTGTGAAAAAGATTTTGGACTCTCTGGATACCTGTGAAGGTTAATGGCTTAACATACCTAATTCACAGATTAATTTTCAAAACTTGATCTTTCCTCGTGTGAAGTAATTCTTGTGCCTATTTGAGTTGTTTCCTAATTTTTTCCTATACGGTCTTGCCCACTTGTTTGATCTTCTTTACTACAAAAGTGGTTACCGATGTTGGTACGTCCCTAAACAAAGTTCAGCATTTAAATTTTGAAGACACTGCCCTAGTGCAAGTCTTCCAACCAAACTTTCGAACCCAATTCTGCTTACGCATTCTACCCATGCACTGTTTCAAGTCATAGCGGATTGTTTCGTCAATGTGGATTTGTTTCTCCATATTTGGCATCAGGTAGTTTTCTTGTTCTAGTGACAGCAATTTTTGTAAGATGACGTATTTTCCGTTTTTTCGGTTGACACAGCTTGTGCTCTGATTCATTCATTTTAATCTTGAGTTCGCTTGATTTGTCTGCCCTTGCTTTAGCTTTTCAACTTTTCAACCGCAATCACTGCTTGCAAATTTCAGGGTTGAGGATGTGTAGTGTTACGTGAAATCGGTTTCCTGTGAAACAAATTTGTTGGTTCATTTGACCTCGTCACCCTTGTGGAGACCAGTTGTTTAATTCAAACGTGAAGAATCCAGTAGGCCTACATTGACATGGTAAAAATTTGGGTTTTCTTTCATAAAATGAAGCATATCAATTTTTTTGTTTTGCATTTTGCTCATGCTTTTCCGGAGTTTGAATCACATCTGTGTTTTCTTATCTGTATTACAAAAAAGAATCACATCTGTGTTTTCTTATCTGTATTGCAAAAAAACAAACACACTGCATCTATATAGTATGCGTGACGGCACAAAGACTTTTAAGCACAATGTGAGGACCACGTTGCAACTCGCTTACCACGGCTGTAAATATCTGACACACACGAGCAAAATACCTCACGTAAAACGCACCCAAATGGTTGTAATTGTTAGGTTCACGATTCGCGTAACTTCACTCCCCAGGTGAAACAAGCAAGGAATAAAAATCTGTGATTGATTCCTTGCTTATTACACCTGTGGAGTG
>JGI24159J19872_10005605_pt1 | contig 16255 bp, 10 predicted proteins | sample Ectturendosymbi4_FD_19872 | JGI IMG/M metagenome (IMG submission 19872) | reverse complement strand
TGATTAGTCCGCTTATTGATTACATGCCGCGTTGAATTGCATTGCTTTGCCTGGTCGTTTGTATCGCACGTCGATGTCAGATCGTTTCTAGTTTCGTACCAAGCGGTTATTGTGTTGCGCTGCAGATGTTGATGCGTGCTGGTGTTCTTAGTTGAATAAAGCCTGGTGAAAGGTTTCGTTCATCGCTAGGTTCTGTCATAACATGCAGCATCCAAGAAAGCTTGCTTTGTACGAGAAACAAAACACACTCCTGAATGCACAGTGCTGTTTCATCGAAAAAGGACCAGTGCCAATTGTTCAGTTTTGTTGAGATTCTCGGCTTCACCTGCCCACACAGAAAAGTGAAGTGCCGAATGCTTTCACATATTCTGTGATTTCTTCTCTCACCAAGCACACAAATGTGTCAATCATCTTTAGCATCGCATTGCTAGGATGTTCATCCCTTTTTTAACTACTCTTGACTCGTTCAACCAGGGGTGTATAGAGGGGGCAAATGGAAGACATCCAAAGAGTGAAAATACAAAATTAAAATGCTGTAACTAGATGCTTTTTCGTATTGTAAGGCCACTAACACATGCTGCATGGATTTAATTTTTCAAAACTAGACAGTAGTTTTTGACAAAGGGCGGCAGTAGCGCAGTGGTAAAGTGCCCGCCTCTCAATCAGAAGGTTGGGCATTCGATCCATGGCCATTGAGTGATTTGCTGTAGCGCTCACGTCAGCTGCCTCGGCAAGAAGCAAAATTCAGGCTTCCGCTGTCAACTGCCCTCACCAAAATTAACAAAAAAGATAAAAAAGCAGTAGTTGTTACGTATTTCAAATGCCAGTAACTCTCACATTTTTCAATACCAGAGACCTTATACTCTAAATCCGCAGCACACACCCAATTGAAGTTTTTCTAGATCGTGTGATCAAGAGAATATCACAAAAAGGATTGAAAGATAAGAATGGACGACTAAGATTTTCTGAGCCAAATTCAAAACTACCCCACTAAAACCTACCTTGATTTAGCTTATTTTTTATGCATCACTAGTTTCCCATTTCCTTTTTCTGTTGCAGCAATCCTGTGTACGCACTAATACAGCCGCATACCTGTGCCTTATGCTTGCAATATGAGCATCATTTGAGTTTCGTCATTAATTGGCAGTCCAAGCAGATTGGGCATATCAGCTCAAACAAGCCCATATCTGTTCTGTTACCCCAGTGGTTTCATATTTAACAGCCACAAAATAAAAACTGAAAGTTTTCTTGCGTACTTTATGCGTATTCTCAATTCTTGTGTAGTTATGCAAGTTTTCAAACTATCAACCTTGATGTCCGCTATTTCAGTTGCACACCTTCTCTGCTCTATTGCTCCTATTTGACAAGACATTCGCACACCCTGATGGTTTTGCAGTTGTAAACTGCCCTGTTGTAGTGCTGAGTGTGTTCTACTCTCCTGTTTTAATGCGATGCCTGATATTTTTGCAGTTATGCACTGCTTTACTGCCTTATGGCAGCGTTGAGTGCTGTGTTCTGCTCTGGTCTCCTAACTTGGAGCGCTGATAATTTATGTTCATTACAGTGACACATTGTACAACAAGTAAGGAGAGTGCGTGTAGAATAATATGCATATTGTGTCAACAGACTTTGTCAAAACGTTAATTTGGAAATGTGAATATGACATCATATTGTGATGTCACAAAAAGAGCGCACCAATAACAATAACCACCATACGCCACTGATCAATAATAGAATTTGGTAGGGGGCGTAACCAGACCTCTGAACGCCCCTACGTTCAACTATGATCGGAGCGAACTTGAACATTTTCTCCTCTGTCCCCACTTTGAGCAATGCCCTGGGTAGCTGATGTCAACAAGATATTTCTCCTAGTGTTCTAACCCAATGAAGATTTGGGCGAACTCAAAATACGATTATGGGCGAGGAGAAACAATATGCAGGATTGCTCCACTAACATCTTCAATCATGTCCAACAGTGCACATCTACTTACATGCATTCAACAGTAGCAAAAATCTTCCTGTTTATCAGTGCCACTTGATAAACAACAACCTCTCCTCTGCCACGTTTCATTCCAAGTGGGAAGCCTGTTCCACTGACCCTTAACCATCCTGTCTACAGCACAACAGCATTTATGTGCAACATCATGCGCAACTGACTCTGGACTAGACTTGGATTCTTTTCGTTATGCTGTAATATGCCAACTTCAGGCACAGGAGGATGGAGTGATCGTTGTCTCACAATGACAAAAGCACAGTTGTGCACTGCGTATTCGAAACAAGACAAAAGGAAAGCAAACTTTCATGAAGTTTGCAGCTGAGTGTTGTAACTGATAGTCATGTCCCTAAAACCAATTGAGCCAAAAAGTGGTGAAAGCTAATGTTGTGAATATCTCAGTACAATCAGGTACATGATAAGCCACAACGACATTTTGTGGTGAATAGTTTAAGCCCAGAAATTGATTTTTCCAAGCACTTCATGTTTATGTCACAAGAACCTTTCAACAAATTGACTTCAACACAATGTGAGCTGGTTGTTGTTCTTTCCAATATGGATGGATAAGTTGTTTCCATAATGGATTTAAGCCTTTTAGGGAAACAAAGACCCAACCTTAAAATGTTCCAACCTTTGTTCAACTTCTGTCCATGTTTTGCTTTATTCATTATTTCTGTAGTGGTGATAGTAAATCACCCCTTGATTTAAATATTATGACCTGCTGCCTCCGAAATGACAATTAAATTGGACCTGACTCTTCTATCAAAAAGTTCAGTATAAAATTTTACTTAGTTGGTGGAAAGGGTCAGCAATTTTTCTTTCTATTCTTCCAGGAAAGCAGTTTTTTCTTTCATTTTTTAACCTGCCACTTTTTACTTTGTGTTCCATCATGGATGCAAAGTGCAGTTGAATATTTAGCAATTGGCTGTCAAATCTGTATAGAAAGACCTCATTCATATAGCAGTTAATGCAATGCTCAACCTCTTGCAGCAAAGTATTAACCATTAAAGCTGCGGCAACACTGCACCTGTAGTATAAGATTTTTATAAAATGCTTAATGTTCAGAAAAAAATGTAGGAAATGTGTAGTTTCACAATATTATAGAAGTTCGTTGCAGCTACTGACCTTAGCAGTTGCCACCTTATTTAGCTTAATTTTCAAATAGCCTGCATTGTCAGCTAATTGCTTCTAATTACGTATCAACCTGTTTGGATGAATTAAACAGTAACAAAAACATTAACAAAAAATTTAATATTTAATTTAAACCAAAATCTACAGTAACAACTTCTTGTTGTTTTGCTTAAATATATGACACCATACTAGTGAATTCATTGTCCTGTTGCTTTGAGCCAAATGGTCTGACTTAAGAATCATTATTCACAAAACAAAACAATTTTTTGATTTATGCATAACAGACTGATTGCAAATTTTACCCATTGACATAGAAAACTTTTGAACATGGCTGTTGAATTTTTCAAATTCATGCATTTTGTTGAGTGAGATGTTGAAGTTCTTCAGTGGCAACATGTTGACTGCATTTTGGCAGTACTACGTAATTTTTTAAAATCTCAAGTTTCTTAGGAAGGCTACATCTGCATGTTTGATCATCATTTTGAAAACAAATTCTGCAGAGCACCAATTGTCTTGCCTATTGATTACAGCACAAATACACAATTTGTGACAAAACAGCTGAATTAAGAACAAGGTCAGCAGCATAACGAAGTGTGAAACCGTGGAAAGCAAGAAAAAGTTTGAGTTGCGACGCTTTTTCACCCAATTTTAAGCAACTGTGTTATTATGAAGCATTTTTTTTATTACAAGAATAAATGGAGTAATTCTAGACTGGACACTTTTGGGCTTATTAAGCAGGTGGGCTTGTTAATCCGTGGGCTTAATAAACGGGGACTGCTGTACCTCATTTCTTGCATCAAAAACAGTCAATAAGTTTATGAAAATGTTGGTAAAAATTTCTAATGGATAACAAAAATATAGATACACAATGAGAAAAAACAGAACTTTCAAATACATCACTACTTTTAACAAACAACAAACACAAACAACCAGACTTGGACAACTGGATAATTCTATTTGTCTATTCAGACAAATTAGAGCAAATTGCCAGTAATTCTAATTCTGTAATATGTGATAAGCTTTTGTGCTCTAATTTAACTTCTAATTTCTGGTTTTACTGAAAATGTTACTTTGTCCGAACGCATTATATTGATGCAAGAATGCACCTTATGCAGGACAGCGCAAAATAAGATGAAAGCACAATAATATCACATAAACCAGCCACACAGTCATAGTAGGCAATGTGGCAAACAGTAGCTAGTACACATTGCCAACGTTTGACAGTAACATCAGCTCCATTAGAACAAGTTTTCAGTCACCCAGATGAATTGTACAACATGAAATACACCAATCTTGTGTTTAAATCATTGCTATTCTCATAATTATGTGAATGAATTCTGATTTACCATGAATTGAAATTACACTGAACTTGATTTGGTTAAACGTAATCGTAGTTCTGAGTTTAATTTCTTTTCACAAATAAATCTAGTTCTGAGTAGAATTTCTTTTCGTAAGTAAGTTGCTACTTCTCATAAATTAGGTAATTCTAATCTAATTTCAAAAAACTGCGTAGCTCTAATTTTTAATTCTAATATAACCTAGAAAATCTAAAACAATTCTAGTTGTCCAAGTCTGCAAACAACTACCAACACATCAGCTGTGTACACTACATTTTTTTCTATACCTGTTTGTAACACCAACAGAGTAAGTGCGAGGTTTTATTCTGGGAACACTGTCTTCAGGTTCATTACAGTTAACTGTAATCCCACGTAAAGCAGTATAAGGAGCGTGGAGTGTTTCTCTGCAAATTGAAATATGCTAAGCTTTTTCCTGAATAAGGAATCATCGCAAATATGTAGAAAGTATAGCACTTACACAAAAAAATTAAGAAATAAATCCATGTGAACTGGCAGAAGAGAAACATTATGCAGGCATACATGAACAAGCAAGTATAGATGAACACGAAAGCATTGATGCAAAACCATATGCTCCTGAAATGTTATAACTCAAATAATGATCCAAGATTCTAATGTTCTTAAGAAGTAAAATTGAAAGACATTATATCCAGATTTCAACTCTCAACTCAACAGTTAACATTTTGAGAGCCGGCGTATGATATATTAGTACTTCGATTTTGGCCTAAAACCAGCAGTTTTTGGTTGCCTTACCAACGCCATAGCTGCTTTGCCGATTGCGCTAGAGAGCTGTTCAAGGGCTCAAACGGATCGACCAGTCTTCTAGTCTGCATTCAAAAAAATTGTTTTGGTTAGGGGTTGCAGATTTTTTGTGAGTGATGTCATAAGTGAAGTAGTTTTGGGGCCATTTTGGCTCATGTTATCTGGCCTAGGGCCCAACCGCTAAGCCAAAGTATCTCGCTGAAGTTTTTATTGGAAACTAGGCTCAAGTCTGAGTCTTTTGAGCCTTTGATCAACTTTTTAGCTTTTCTGGTTCAAAAGTTATGATCTAAAATAAACAAATTAATCATCTAATTAGGTAATTAGTCAAATATTTTTATTACTTTAGATCATAACTTTTGAACCTAAAACCCCAGCAGGTCATCCAAAGTATCAAAAGACTTGGATTGTAGCCTAGTTTCCAATAAAAACTTCAGCGAAAATATACCATCTAACGATTTGAGCCCAGGGCCAGGTGAAGTGGGCCAAGGTGGCCTAAAAGCCCTCCACTTATGACATCACTAAGAAAAAATCCATACCACCAACCAAAAAATTTTTTTTCGAGTGCAAGATACAAGACTTGCCGGGTCTTTTGAGCTTTCAACTGGATTGGTAGCGCTTACCGGACCAGAGAAATTCCCACGCAAAGCCACGTGCATTTTGGTGGTTGTTTCTCGAAAATCCCTGATTTCGGCTGGACGCCAAAGTGTTAAAAAACCTCAGAACCAAAAAACAGCCTCTTTTTGAGCTGCTATAAAAGCAAGACATGATAAATATAACAAGTGCCATATTATAAAAACATCAAACATTTTACACAGCGGAAAAATATATATAATTTTAAAACTAATCAAGTAGTCAGTCTGCACTGTTATTATCAGAGTACCTGAGTGACAAGCATGCAAAGCTTCACATTGTTATAGCAAGAAATAAAGAGATCACCCGACAAGATCAATCTAATCACCACCATTAGCAAGTGAAATCAACTGTTCAATAGGTTCACAAGCATTATTCGTGGTCACTTACCAAAGTCAATCTACTGGGATCACTCCATTATTGCTTTTTCATGCCACGTATATGTACATATGCTATTCTAAGCGCACATCTTGTTCATGGTGCATCACACATTCAACGCCGCACCTATTGAATGGTTACAACAGCATAAAGGAGACAAAGCTGAATGTATCAGCAACTTTTTTCAAAGGAAAATTGATATTGCGTATCTCCATGCATCTTCAATCCTGAAATCTTATTCAAATAGAATAGACTTTAATCAAACGATGGTGCGTCACTTTTGTGGAGATTAATTATTTGAACACGCATATGTACCAGTCCAAATTATTACAAAGTCATGATAGCAGAGCCTAGTAAGTTGATTCCTCAAAACAGTGTTCCCTCTAAGCCAAAAAAATGGCACTTTTGGCACTTTTTTGGACGCCAGCCAACACAAATTTTTAAACATGGCACTTGCAAAATTTGGATGCAATTTCCTTCACAAAAGAAAATTTCACAAAGCACAGTTTCGTAATTTTTTCAAAGATGTACAGGACATATTTTCACGATTTTAGCCATTCTCAGGTCACAGCAAGGATATACAGCAGTGAGCTGTAAAAAAATCTTCAGAAACATTTTGGAAACGTTGCACTTCCAAAGTTTACAGAAGTTCCAGGCGCATTTTCACGATTTTTGCGTCCAAAAATTAAAAGTGCTTGTAGTGAAGTTCAGATGCATTTGGAAGTTTTCGTCTTGCAATGTTTATAAAATTTGTTCCGGACATATTTTCATATATTCTGCATGCTAAAACAAAGATGTTCACTGTGAAGTTCAGACGCATTGTGGAAATCCTCTGTTTGCAAGGTTCGCAAAAAAAGTTCTGGGTGCATTTTCAAGATTTGTGTGTACAAAAACAAAGATGTTTGCTGTCAATTTTAGATGCATTTTGGAAGTTCTCCACTTGCAAGGTTTACCAAAAAAGTTCTGGGAGCATTTTCACAGTTTGTGTCCAAAAACAAAGATGTTTGCTGTGAAGTTCAGGCGCATTTTGGAAGTTCTCGGTTTGCAAGGTTTCCCAAAAAATTTCTGGGCACATTTCACCGTTTATGTGTCCAAAAACAAAGATGTTTGCCGTGAAGTTCGGACGCATTTTGGAGGTTCTCCACTTCCAAGGTTTACAAAAAAAGTTCTGGGTGCAATTTTCAAGAAATTTGCGTCCAGAAACAAAGCTGTTTGCTGTGAAGTTCACATGCATTTAGGAAGTTTCCGCCTTGCAAGGTTTATTAAAAATGTTTTGGGTGCATTTTCACGATTTATGTGTCCAAAAATGAAGATGTTTGCTGTGAAACTCAGATGCATTTTGGAGGTTCTCCGCTTGCAAATTTACAGAAAAAATTCTGGGCACATTTTCACGATTTATGTGTCCAAAAACAAAGCTGTTTGCTGTGAAGTTCACATGCATTTAGGAAGTTTCCACATTGCCAAGTTTGTGAAATATGTTCTGGGCAGATTCTCATGGTTCATGTGAATGAAAATGATGCTGTGTGCCGTGCAGTTCAGACGCAGTTTAGAAGTATTCCGCTGGCAAGATTGATGAAAAGTTCTGAGCGCATTTTCATGATATATGTGTCACGCAAACAAACATTCTTGACTTCCACATTCTTGTGGAAGTTATGTAAAATGCTTTGGGCACGTTTTACATTTTTATGCGCCCATCAATCTTTGTTGCATTGTTCAGGTTCATTGTGAAGTTTTTGACATTTTATAAGAATGCTTTGAATCTGGACGCATTTTGACTATTGGTCCCACAAACTATGACGTGCACTGCGTGATTTTATAGAAAGCAATTTAAAAAAGACTTGTACTGGAACAACAGACATGTTTTGTGAAGGTATGAACAGCTTTTGTGAAATTTGAGTAAAAGTAATTTGCCTGGCAAAATTAAGTTAAGTTGTTCATAGAGGTCTTTATCTTGACTTCTACTTGTATTTTGAGTGTAATGTATTTTTTCCAGACAGTAAAACTTGTTTTTTTCGGGCTTATCAAGACTGTTATCAAGTTCCACTATCAGCTAATGTCTCATCACGTGGCTGGTAAACGGCTGAGGCCATGAAGTTAGACGGAAATATTTTGCGATCATTTGTGATGTATTAAAGTGTGAAAGCAAACAAGCCTGCAACAGGCGGGAAGAATTCTGCAGTAATTGTAATTAATATATAAGCTTGGTGAAATATAGGTACGACGTGCTTATTTTGAAAAGCAGTTAACTTGCACATGCAATAAATTGCTAAAGAGGTCAGTGCTTGTTTGCGAAATTTGGCTGAAAAAACTATGTGTCGATCAAGTCAGTGTAAATAGTCAAAAGGCTGGGAGAAAAGGTTTCCGTCAATCAATGTTTACGAATGATCTAAAACCGCTGTGTTCAGTTAAGATAAGCAGTATGTCTAGAATTTTTACATGAGAAAATAGGCCTAAAACGGTTGTGCAGAATGCTTTCCTATATCTGGATATTGTTTTCAGTCTGTGGCAGTGCTGTTGCTTTTTTCAAATAAACATTTCAGGCAGTGGACTGGACATAATCACATAACTCATCCAATGTGGGTGATTTCCAAGTGCATTGTGGTTTAATGCATGGATGGTTGTTGGAGAGAGTGTAAACAAAATGATGTTTACTAATCGTTGGTGTCCCTATACCACAAGAAAAACAAACTGTAGCTTGCCCGATAGTCGACACCGAAATTAAGACTTAACCTTACCATAGTTAACAAAGACATTTTGGACACATTTTATGATATTCATTTATCATAAAATGGCAAAACCTGTTGACTGGTCGTCGTTACTTTTAGACATTTTACAAAAGGCCTAATTTCTTGATTGTTCAGGTTTTTCAAAATGTTTTGAAAATATTTTGCCGATATTCGCGCATTATTGGTTGCTGGCCTTATGTTGGGGCGCATTGCAAGTTTTTATTCTGACCGAAATCATGGGCGTTGGAAGCATTTTTTTCTAGGGGCCAATAGTGGATTTTCCAGGAGTGGGAGTACATGCAGGTTACGTGAGAGTTAATCGTTTTGCCAAAATGATATAATCAGTAACAGTTCTGTGGGTGGCACAATCTTATTTTCACTGTTTTGATGGTGTAAGGTTGTTCCCTTTGAACAGTTACCCACAAGATTTTATGATGCACCTACAAAAAAGCTAAGTTTACGTCTACAATACGCAATGTATCCAAAATCGATTTCATTGCAGTTCTATTTTATGTAGTTAAAAATGATCTAGGTTACGCAGCCAATAACTATTTCAGAGGTCTGTTTGAATATCGATTTTATTTAGCTTTCATCAACACTACTACATAAAAGAGTTATATCTAATGTTTGACCCTTACGTCTGTTGCATTACTTAAGATTCTACAGGAACAGCAACATGGTTGAATTGCAGCATAGTGTTTGGGCCAAAAAAACTATTCCTGAAAATGGTGGATGGCGTTTGCGCAATGTTCAAAAACACATTGAAGTTCGTTCACAACACTCATCAAAGTTTATCATGAGAAATTGCGCGTAGAGGCGTGTTTTTTCATTTAATCTTATAACAATTTTGAAATAACCTAGAATTAAGTTTTTTGTAAAGCTTTTATTGTAACTTTTTAGATTCCATGTTGTGCATGAGCACTAAAAATCTAAGCAACCTGAAGATTTTTCTTGAGCAATGAAACAATGAGGGTTTGTTGGTGATTGGAATCACTGTATAAATCTGAAAAACACTTTCAACTAATTTTTGAGATATATTGCAACTTTGCACGTAGATGTAAAGAAATATTTTAGTGGACGTGTAGGCGACTGGGCGTTAACCGTGAAATACGTAGTAGTTGTTTCTATTCTTGTGGCATAGGGTAAGGAATGTTTGTTGCTTAGGCTATTTCTGATGTAGTGCTAACCAACACACTGTTAACTCAGTCATACATCAGACAGTTTCTACAAACAATTTTCAGATTTCGGATGCATAGATTTAGTTGCTAGCCTTGAAACCAGTCTGAGGGAAAAGAGACAGACTAAGTAAAATTCCTTTGTTATTTGAAAATTGATTTTATACTCTTTTCCTGAAATCTGTCAAATAACATTTCAGTGCAGTCATAAACATTCATGCATTGCAAATCGACTATTATGAAAGCAGTTGGATGTTAGCCTTCACCAGTCTTTGTTCAAGTACAACCTACTCTATGCCTTATCGATGTTAGTTTGAAAGCTTTCAGGTGTGAAATTGTACTCTTTTTTAAAGGTCAGCAAGTATTTATCAGCTTCAGATCCAGCTGTAGAAGCAGGGCAATATCCTGGTTTTAGAGTTTTGGTTGCGATTGTGACAACTTTTGCAGCCTGCAATGCTGGAGCTAAGAGAGGCTTCTCTTTAATGAACATCATTAAAACCAAACAGAGGTATGTAAATTTCATGCAGGAGACCTAGATGCTTCGCATGTCTACAGACGACCAAATACCTACAATTATATTTTCATTTAGGAACAGATTAAACGTGGAAACTGGATAAATTGATGCACTGTAGCAGCAAAAACGGTCGGCTGAAAAAGCTGACAAGCTTATGCAGCTAAATGCTGGTCACTTTTTCACAACCATTTTCTGTTAAATCAATTAACAAAAACTTGTACATAAATCAACATGTTCACTGCCAGTATACAAATATATTGTACCTAGAAATCCCACATTAACCACTATTTTCACGCCACTTTGCAATCCAATAACTTGCCAGTCGATTATGCTAGAGAGCTGCTCAAAAGATGTGGCGAGTCTTCTAGTTTGCAACGAAAAAAAATTTGGTTTTGGGTTTCAGGTTTTGTGGGTGACGTCATAAGTAGAATAGGTTTTGTCAATTTTGGCTCAGGTTATCTGGACCTGGACCCAACCACAAAAGGGAAGTATTTTCCTCAACTTTTAATAGGAAACTAGGCTAGAGATTTTGATTGGCTTTCTATCATTTCTGGTTAAAAAGTTATGGCCTAAAAACAACAAATTAATTAATTATCTAAATGTAATTATGGAATTAATCAATTTTTTGTTGTTTTTAGGACATAACTTTTGAACCCAGAAACCTAGAAAGTCAAAGGCTCAAAAGGCATTTGTTATGCATGCAACCATGTACACTGCACAATAAAAGTATATCTGAAAAAAGCACACACAAAACTAGTCAATCACGATTACTTGGTTTATCAATCTTTTCTGTCAAAGAAGGTAAGGCTAGCAAAAGTAATGGACTCAAAGTCATTTACTTGCACAGACCCTGTTCTTTGTTTGTCAATTACATACATTTGAAATATAATATATTTAAGATCCTGGTTCAGCTCAGCTAAAACATAAACTTCTGACATGCCAACTTGGTTGTCAACATCTTATCCATTAGGCGAGTAAGCACGTAACTTTTTCAATAACTGCAACAATGTTTAAACAAAATGATCATTGGTAACCAACATAACATGCAACAAATAAGAAATTCACCATGCTGGCGAATGATTTATATAAAAGTACTGCATTACATTGTATAGTTCAGGATCCGCTTCGGTGGTTTTGGCAGGCACGCTGGCATGTATGGAGCAGAAGTTGGTACTGATGTAAAAGTTGCAGTAGCAGCTGTCATTTTTCAAAAAATGGACTCTAAAAACTACCATAAAAGTCAACAGGAATTTAAGTCAGCAAAGTTAACTAGAAATTGATATTGTTGCAACCTCTCTGGTAGCATTGCATTGATTGTGTGATTCACCATGAACGGGATGTGCGTGAAGAACAAAAATATATGTGGCATGAACAAGCAAGAATAAAGTGATCTCGCCGGGTGATCTCTATTGTTACTTGCTGCCACGGTGCGAAGCTTTGCACACATGCCACTCGGGATTTCCGATCACAACAATACCATTTTATGAAACACATGAAGGAAATGCATATAACAATGGCCTACACTTACTAGAACCAAAGTAATAATTTAGTGGTGTGAACTACAGGTCATACCATGTCAAGTGCTCTTGAAGTTACACAAGCAAAAAGATCTCACCATTCTGATTTCAAAATACTTGAATTTTTCAAAATCAGAATGCATTCACAAAATTATTGCTAGGTGAAATTTGCAGTGTTCCCATAATTTTTTGACAATATTTTTAATGAATTTAATGCTTTGAATAAAAACTGTGGTATATCCTCTGTCTATCAACATTAAGTAAGATTATTCAGGAATGCATCAGAAGATGTGTTTATTAATAAAAATCAATTTATGGCATCTTCATAGTGATATCTGAGCTTTTGTAAATAAAGGCCAAATCAAACATATTATTTGTATAAGCACTCATGCTATTTTTTGCTCAAAACTTACACCATATTTCACTTCTCGTTTACTCAAACAGGATGACAGGAAGTTCACTTTTGTCTCATTTCAAAATTCTTGAATAAAAAATGTTTGGTTTCATCAAATTTCAGGCTTATTAGTCTATTGCAGTGTTTTTCAACCTTTTTGCTGCAGTGGAACCTTCTGCAAACATATGCGTAGCTTATGGAACCCTGTGCAATTACCTAAGTGTCTATATTGCCACAACCGCATAAAACTGTGGTTGTGAATTTTGGCCCAGACGAATTCTCCCTGGCAGCCACTTGCACTACCCTGAGGTTCCGCAGAACCCCGGTTGAAAAACATAAACCTATTTAATACATTTTTGGGCATTTTAAGTAACTAAGTCAAAAATTACTCATATTTCATGTACATTAAATAAAGCATGCCACAATAATATGATTTATTAAACTATCTACATAAAACTACCTAAGAATGCCATAAGAGTTTTCATACATCTCTTGGACATAATACATGTTTATTAACTTTTCATATGAGATTCAAAATAAAACATTCATTATTAAAAATTATGCATTAGCAGTCCACTATAAAACACAGAAATTTGAGTTCATTAGCCTTGTTATATGATTTTATTATTTTTTCTGAGGTGGCTACTGGTTTAGTCTGTTAGATGCTGAGAAATATGCAAAACATTAATTTTAAAATGTTCTACAAAAACAGAACTTCCAAGTGATAATAAGCAACATCGTGCTTTTATAAAATCAAAAGAGGGAAAGACTAAAAAGGATGCTTTTGTGGTCATGCAACAGTTGGAAGTAAATGCAGTCAGTGACATCATAGTTCAGCCTAAAGCAGGGGTTTCAAACTCAAATTGTCCCAAGGGTCAAATGAGGATTTTAAATATAACATGGTGGCTAAATTATGAGAACTCTTATGAATATGATAAAAAATCAATAAAAACGATAACAGTATTAGAAAGGTGTTGCACAGATGCTGTTTCATTAATTTTATACAGGTCTGCAATAAATAGGGATAATAAGGTAAAGGTAAAATATGGCAAGCAAAATCATTAGCTCAACTGCTAAATATTTAAAAATTCGATGCTACTATAGTGGGAGGTCTACCACCATATGTCGCCTACCTAGGTGCAACCTGAGTCTATCGCATCAGTTTCCATACCGTGAGGTGTGAGGTCTACCACCATGCCCATATAAAAGGAAGCAAAAGTTATTCTGAGTCGTCTGAAGAAGTTTTATAGAAGAGTGAGTGTGAAATATTAGAATCAATATTTTTCTTCGTATTGGATATACATACGTCCACAGTAACAACTCTAACAGGACAATCTGCCAATACTGTAATTGACTGGTTCAACATGTGCCAAGAGGTGTGTACAGCTATAGTTTCTAACCCACAAAAGGGAAAGATGGTTAGAACAACAGATAATCCCATCTAAATTGATGAGGCAGGATTTGCTGGTCGACAGAAGTACAACGGAGGAAAGATGCTAAATGAAGACAACACTTCTCTTTGAGAACAGTTACACAGATCAAGAAAAAAACAGAACTGTGGGCATAGAATTGATGAGCCTTGGGTATTTGGTCTTAAACAAGGCTCAGACTGTCAATACTTTTGGGTGGAGCGGTATACTGTAGGCTATTTCTCCAACGTTTTGATTGAAATCCTCATAACCCTTTTTTGTTGCTTACTTTTCTCACCTACATATGAGCATGCCTAACCTGGGGATCTGTACATACCTCAACTCTCTACCCATTTCTTGCCCACCATCATCTGTGTTATGTAAATGATTGTTATGTCTATGATTTAGCATTTGTGTTTTTATAATATATGTTGTTCAATTGAAATGTCTTAGAATTATTTTGTTCATGTCTACGTTCATCCCTTTCATTAGTTATTTTAGATTTTGGGTCATGTTGCTTACTTTTCCAATTTTTTATTTGCATATGATGGTACGTGACGTTTACGCTACTTATCAGATCCATGTGTCACTTCTTTAATTGTGATTGCTACTTTTCACCAAATACTATTGACGTTATACTTGTACCGTTGCGATCGGAAAGCCTGAGCGGCATGTGCGCAAAGCTTCGCACTGTGGCAGCAAGCGACAATAGAGATCACTTGACGAGATCATTCTATTATTGCTTGTTCGTGCCACACATACATGGTGTTGTTCTTCACACACATTCCGTTCGTAGTGAACCGTGCATTTCAGCGCAACGCCAGCGGAGTGGTTGCAACAATATCCCTTCCTTTTTACTACAAACCGCACTGATCGTATGTTCGTTGTGTGAAGACTGAACCCAGCACAGCCTTCACATCCTAGTCACCGCACCATTTTGTTGGGATTGGAAAGCCCGAGCAGCATGTGCGCAAAGCTTCGCACTGTGGCAACAAGCAACAATAGAGATCACCCGACGACATCACTCTATCATAGCTTGTTCGCGCCACACATATGGTGTTGTTCATCGCACACATTCCGTTTGTGGTGAACCGCATATTTCAGGACAACACCAGCGAAGTGGTTGCAACAGTGCATAAACTTTGCCAAATCAAGAAAAAAAAATAACTTTGCAAACAGCAATCTTGAAAAAAATATTGAAAACTGAGAGGACTAATGCTTGCAATATGAAAAACCAACATCAAAGTTATGGTGTGTCCTGCCTGAACATCAAACATTCAAAATTTTTCTGAAAGGAAGTGGCTACAGATCCGCCTCGTATGAAGCAGTTCAAATAAAATGCTGAGTTTGTCATTCAAGCGGCACTGTCCTGGTAGCATAGCAGTAGCATTTACATCTGCTGTGCCAAAGGTTTTCACTTCAGCTCTCACCTTTGTGACTTTCGGTTTGGTAGTAGTGGTTGCATGTTTCAATTCATGGGACTAGTTTTTCTTTAGGCAGTGGCTACGGATGTGCCTGTGGATCTTGAAATTTGAAAACTAAATTAATACACCACCTGTGACATCACAGTAATGCACGACGGGAGTGCAGTAGGCTTGGTAGGAACGAACTAAACATAAAAGATAACCTAACACTAACCCCTAAACGTTAGACCTAACCTGAAAAAAAGTAAAGAAAAAAAAACAAAGGGAAAGTTGGCAAGGTGAGAGTCGAACCGAAAACCATTGGCTTAGTAGCCGTAGCGCATAACCGTTACGCCACAAGATCCACACAGTTTGAGTGACAAACTGACCCTTTTACTTGAAATGCGTCAGGGCAGGCGCATCTGTAGTCACTAAGATATCAAAAACACATCGGCAAGCCAATTTAAAAAAACGGAGAATGACACAAAAATAGAAACAAAAGAGAAAACATGTGCACAAACAAGCCAAAATGGAGTCACAAAGAAATGTAGCATATAGCAAAAAATAAGTAAAAAATAACACAATAGACATCAACATAACACAGATGATGGTGGACAAGCAATGGGTGAAGAGATGAGGCATGTACAGATGAGCAGGAGAGGCAAGCATATAGGTGAAGGAAGCAAGCAGCAATAATGGTTATGAGGCAGAGGGCAAGGCATTTGAGTACAACATTTCACAGCAAAAACAAGTAGCATGGGCAGAAAACAATGTTTATAAATACACATCATGAAGAAATGTAGATTTACCCACAGACCATAGTTAGGTGGGTTGCATGGATGAGTTGTTCCCAACCAGATGCATNGTG
>JGI24159J19872_10005604_pt1 | contig 16258 bp, 9 predicted proteins | sample Ectturendosymbi4_FD_19872 | JGI IMG/M metagenome (IMG submission 19872) | reverse complement strand
CGGCTACGGCGGCTACCCAGGCTACGGCGGCTACGGTGGCTACGGCGGCTACGGTGGCTACGGCGGCTACGGCGGCTACGGCGGCTATCCAGGTTACGGCAAAGGATATGGGTATGGGAACGGACCAGTTGGTAAAATATAAAGAGGTGAGTAAAGTTGTTTTTATGGCAGGTAAACAGTAAAATTATATATAAAGTGCACAGTTGCTTGCATCACCGGTACTTTTTAAATTAACCTGGTTGAAGTCATGTTTTCATCTGGAAATGTTTGTGTAACCGCAGTATATCAGTACTGCCACACGAAATCTTGCAATGCAAAGCATAAAAGTGACGTTGAGAAATTTGCAAAAGTTCAAAAATTTTCATCGTATATTTTTAGTATACCGTCATAAATGCATTACACTCAAATTCTACTGAAAGGTCTACTCGAAAATGTCACAAAATAGCTTCAAAATATTAAAAGCAAGTTTAATGAAAGGAAAGCACATCAAAAACTTATACTAGCGTGTTTACTAATTGCGCAAGGCCTTTTTTTCAAAAAGGTTCAATCCAGCAGGGACTTCGCAGTGCGTGTCAACCTGTTCATATCTATCTTCACAGTTTAGAAACGATTCAAGGCTTGCTATGATCGCCTTGTTTAGGTGAAGCGATCGAATCACGACAGAACATCTCTTTTTCGAATGAAAGCACTGCTAGTTTTGTTGTGCGTAAATTATTGATGGCAGAAATATCTGCAATGTTTGCTACATTTTTAGCATAGCATGGTTAGTAGACCTTTTTGCGAGGCATCGAAGAAATTGCTTTTATATTTCTATGAAGCAGAATCAAGATTTTTTTCTTTTCTACTTTTTTAATGAACAAGTAAGCGGTTTCAAAATGTCTAAGAAGTTAATATTACAGAATTCATCTACCACATGCATTTCGAACAACTTGGGGACCTTCTGCATTGCATATCTAGTCAAGAAAAGGACTTTCTTTAGCGCTGCAAAACAAGTTGCAAAAATTACAAACAATCGACAAGCAAAAGATTTACTTTGAAGCATCAAATGAAATAAATACGGGGGAATTTCTATAAGACGATGATCGTTGGTGATGGCCACTAATTGCAAAATGCGTGTGAAACTGTAAATTTTTTTTTATTAAAGTGCATCTGCTTGCAAAACTTCCCGATTATGTTATGCGGGTCACTTGGACTTCTGTTTCAGTAACAATGCGGTTTGATGCTACTTTTCACATAAAGTAAATAAAAACTAAAAATCTTTGACAGTGCAAAGCACAGAAAGGACAAAAATCAGAAACCACACTTACTTATATTTTTGTTCACCTTAATAAGTAAACATAGTTTACTGTAAAATTTTGGTAGACACTGGTTAAAGCAAAAATGGTTACAGTATCACCAGCCTTGATTTTGTTACTGTAATTTTAACAAGGTTACTCAATTGTGAATTGTTTTAGAAAAGTGGTAGAAGTTTCAAAAGCGCAAGTAATGTGAAAGGAAGGCTATAGTTCCAACGTGCTTTGTGTTTGGAATTTGAGAGTAAGAAGTAAAGCCTGCTATTTGCGAAATAATTGTTTGCTATAGTTCATTGCATGGCGACTACAGAAATTGCAGGCAAGCAGTAAAATTCCTTTGGTGATTAAAATATTTTTGTGAGCAATTTTTTTATTGTTAGGTTGCATTCCAGGATTGGAAAAATGTTAGTAACCAGTCAATATAACCGATTATGAGATAGTTTAGTAGTCAGGCTTTGGAATTCTGAAGAAAAACAAAATTTTAACAAATACATTATGTTTCAGGTTAAGCGACGTTAAGTGAACTGGATGGATAAAGTGTTTGGAACTGCTCTGCAAATAACTTTTCTGTCATTTTTCATTGTGCCTGTTGCACCCATTTTCCTCGCTTTCTCAATAAATATTTGTGATAACAAGGTTCACATATGGTTTTGCGTCCTATTCCTTTTGAAATACTAGGATAATTATTATCTTTGCAGAAGTATGTGTGGCTAAGTCTCTGAAAAACTAACTAAAAGCAATTAACTATTCTAAAACACGGAAGATTCTGGTAAAAAAAGTGTCTGATAAGCAAACAGAAAACAACTGAAATTTAACTGATAGCAACGTATTTTCATGGTTCTAAATTCCGGGTTTCAACTTGTAACAAGCCTGTTAATTTCTGTTCAAGAAGATAGTCGCATTTGTGAAACTAATATTGCTGTATAGAGCTCAGAGATTAGTAATGACATAGTTTCATAGTACATTCAAAAGTTGCTCAGGAGTCAGGACCAAACCTAAAAAAATTAGCTTCATTGCTTGAACTACTTGAATACACAGTAAGTTGCTTTCTGCTACATGAAATACTTTCTGATCTTAAAAACTGAACACATTTAGCAAAAAGTTATCAGCCACATAATGCAGGTAAAAATTCTTTGAAAGACTGATGATATCAAAAAATTGTGAAGTAAAATACTCTTTTGAATAGATAACCAAGTCAGTAGCGCTTCAGTCATCAGCTAAATTTTTGTTGCTTGAGCTGATCAAGGAGTAGCGTGGACAGGGATCTCATTAAAAATGACTGTATTTGAGATCGGTTACAGTTGTCGTTTGCCAGCTTGACCTTATTAAACGTATGTTTCCACTACTGCAGTGGGCCACTGAAAGTACTTTTGAGTGAGCGTCCTTGAAGAAATTGAAAGAATGTTAATCACAATGCGTCTACAGTAACTACTTACAGTACTCCACCTTGACAATATGTAATCTAGGAACTCTGTTTTCTGATTACTATTTGAATCAGATAGTACAAAAATCTATACACAGATACATATGCTCGACATGCAAAGTTATTAACATTTCGACATAATGCGGTAACTGGCACACTGCACTTAAAAGGCTGGCAAGCCCTGCACTGGTATCTTGGAAGACGTACTATTTATTGCTTCGCTTAGTGACCACAGTCCATGGCGTTTCTACTATTACTGATAAATGTAGTAGGTTAAAGAGCGGAATTTTAACGTTGTTTTGCTATATTGAAGATTCTGAATTACTTCCCATGCCTCAGGTTCTTGAGAACACGTGATCTATTCATGAATCTGCAGAGCAACTGTGCCAGTGTGTTCATAGAAAATAAGATAGCTCTTCTACGTTTGCCTTACTGCAGTGTTGTTTATTTTTTGTTATGTCACTACTCACTGCATAATTTGTTTTTCGTGGTTGTTTACTGTCATGGAACTTTCCTACGTGGCGTAAGACGGTAGATCCATTCTAAATTTTTCTCATTTAGACGTTTTTGTTTTAATGCTAGCAGGCTTTAAAACTATTTTCTACTTCCATGGACTGCGCAGATCCGAGGATGCTTAGACAGTGGGCGAAATGCTTTCTCTGAACATTAAACTGGTTGACTTTTTGCCGAGAAAGGGTCCCATTCCTTAAATAGAGTTGCAAGTAACAAAAAATGTCAAGATTTTGCTGACTTTTTGCCCAGGCTGACTTTTTGCCGAGAAAGGATACCTTAGGCTGACTTTTTGCCAAACTGGCTGACTTTTTGCCGAGAAAGGGTACCATTCCTTAGATAGAGTTGCAAGTAACAAAAAATGTCAAGATTCGAGGGCGATAAAATGTCATTTCAAGCAGAATTTGCTTTATCCTGTCAATATCATTTTGGGCTCCCTTACATTTAGCTCCGCGTTATCTCCTGAGGTTATATGTAAAACCACCTTCACTGCAACACATGCAGCTTCGAGCACACTTGCAGAAGTGCGTCATAATAACCTCACATGCGGGATTGACGATCCAGTCACAGGACTCGTGCGGAATTCTCTTTTGGAAAGCGATACAGACAAATACTTCAGTGCATTCATGGAACGCGAAATAACGTTTGCGTCGCCAATTGCACATGCACAAAATCAGATGCAGCATATTTCTACAAAGCACAATGAAAGAAAGCGCTCGCGCAAGTAATTAGCTTCTGTATGTCTTGTCGTTCTGTTGTAGCTTTCTCCAACTGTAGTTTCTACGGTGTGATTCGGGAGGTAAGATGAGCTGCAACAGCAAGGGACAACTCCCATACGCAATGTTGTCTCATGCACATTACGAGACTGTAACTGCAAGTCATTTCAGAACAAACCACTATCTCTACTGTATGAAGATTTTGCACTATGATGCATTATTGTCTCACTTTTAGTTGTTAAACATTGTCTATAAAATTGAACAGGATGAATTAATTCCAACGTTTCTGATAATTTTGCAGTTTTTTCAGGTCGTTGTTAATTGTTGTTAGTTTTTTTCAGGTTGGTACATGCTCAGAAATAAAAATCCATGCTGACTAACTTCAACTCCCGTTTGTGGTTTTCGTTCTATTGCAAATGTCATTGATCGTTATTTTAATGTAAAGCGAACTTGTAATTGAAAATGAATTTACACTGAGAATGAGAATCGCAAAGAGAAAAGAACAAATTGGGAGAAAATATTTTTGTATTTCACCAAATAAAGTTCCAGAATTTAGTATAGAGTGACAGAGTTCAGCTACCACACTATTGTTCCCAGGTTTCCGTGGTATATAAAGACAAGTAGTCTATAAAAGAACTACTTCGTTGACGCGTTGCGCCTCAGGACGATGAATTGGTAAGAAGCATACAGTTATACAATTTCGCTGATAACATTACGAAGTTTCTAGAACGATTTACTTTCTTCATGTTAGAATTCACAAACGGGGCTCTCACAAATGCAACTCCAAAAATCGCAAGAACAGTACCAAAAATCCCTATTTCACATAAAAAAATCTCTAAATATGTGGTAGTGCAGCATAAAATCGGAGAGCCATGATCAGTGTTAAAAATAGAACCAAACATGATTTGCAAAATAAACTGATATGGTTCATTTTACACATTTTCAAATTTTTCTGAAAATCTTTAACAAGTCCCTAAATCCCAATAAAAATCCCTAAAAAGGGACAAAAGTTCCAATTTAGGGACAAAGTCCCTAATTGTGAGAGCAAATGATTTACAAATGATTGACAACAGAGCGCAGTTGCAGTCAGGAGACCGGCAATTTAAAGCTGTCTACATGCGAGGCAGCAAATAATGAAACGACAATAAAACAGCAGGAAGACAATGGAAAGTCGTACGTATAATACATAATGAAAAATAACCTTACAGCGGAAGTTCACGTGCACAAGAATTGAAATGCAGTAATGTGATCGGTCAACGCTAAAGTTAAGCTGGCTTGAGACAGCAAGGAAAGGAAACGATAACGATTCTATAAGACGCAAACCAGACGGGTTCAATTGCGAGATTCTTCAGAGCACAACACTTCAGCAAAGCGCATGGCTTCAAATGGCGCTTCTTATACAAAACTGTACGAAAGTCCAGTCTGCTTCTTTGCAAAAATTCGAGTTCACTTTACCGGGATTGATTTCAGCTAGGGCACCGCTAAATGGTTCCGTTCGTTTTTCTGATTCATTAGTGTCGGAGATGGCTGAGCCAACGAAAGTTCTCCCACAACAGCAACTTTGATCTCTGACAACAACTTGGTTGCTTGTTTGCGTTGATGGCAACTGGTGTCAACCTGCCTTAGGTTGGCTTGGATTTTGTTGGAATGAGTTGCGGACGACCAAATGATTCCAGCAAGATTAGGAAACGTTTCATAAGACCTAAAATTCGCAGAGAAACCAATGGTTGGCAAGGGAGTAACATGCACGTGTTTTGGTGGGGTAACGAGTAGTGAAAAGAAACCACAGGTTCGTCAGCATGGGTGTCCGCACCCTGGATTGTGGCATTAGGAGCCAAGCGGTTTTGGAATAACTGGAGTCATTTGCTTTTTTTCAACTAAGTGACTTAATTCTTGCAATTACAGTGTTTTGCCGGTATAAAAATTACATTACTCAAGAGGCAATTTCTTTGTTCTTATATTGAGTGATGTAATGGCAGTTTACTCATGCTCGCTTCTTCTGCCTGCAAAAGCAGTTTGCAAAACTTGGGAGTAGATTGACTTACTTTCGGTCATTATTTCGTAGCAATAACCTGATCACAAATCTTCAGAGATTCACTTCAAGTTACGGGAATGAGTTTTTTAGTGCATGACAAAACCAGTTGGTTTAATTTATACCTTATATCAGGTTATGCAGTGATACAGTGAATGATGATAGCGATAAGCCACGTAATTTCATATTGTGTGAAAGTAAGCATAAGAGAATTTGTTGCAGTGCTGCACAAATCTGAAAATCACATGCTAGTGTGAGATTGTGAGTGTGACCTATGCACATGAGTGAAAAATTGTCAAACTGCGCTTGTGCAAACTTGTGGAAAATAAGCTTCTATGTCTTAATCATCATTGTGTAGTTTTGACTTCTGAGTGAGAGCAAGACTATACTTTCTGTGGAGAGTTTTCACAATTTATCTGAATCGGATGATCCTTTCAGGCCTTAGTGGTGTCCTAACTTTAATGGTTTGAAATGTGGAGAGAAAAAAGCATGAGCAACATTCCGCAGATGGAAAGCTTCACGGAATGCTGAAGCGCACTTGTTTGCTACCTACTGTCCGTCATGCTGTTAGTATGGCACTAACTCTTCCAGTAACAACCTGCACGGCAGAGAGGTTGTTTAGTACTTTACAAAAGGCTAAAACATGGCTTCGGTTGACAAAGTCAGATAAACGCTTGTCCGTTTCATGTGTGATGAGCGGTTATCTTGAGAAAACCAGCAAAGACAAGCAATATTTTATTAAAAAGGTGATCGATCGCTGGACTTTATGACGAGATTTACAGATGCTGCCAACCAAGCCCGTAACCAGAGGAGGCGCAGAGAAGCGAAACCCCCCCTAGAAAAATTTTACCCCCCCTCAGAAAAATGTGCTGGACATAATTTAAAACTATTGGACATAGTTCAAAAATTTTGGGCCCCTCTCAGAAAACTTTTCACCCCTCCTGGTGTCCCAAGCTGGTTACGGGCCTGCTGCGAACTCTTGTTTCAAAGTGGCATTGACAACTTTGGCTACGTAAAACAAAACGTTCTAAATTGTGGTCTGCAAATACACATGGAGATTGAATATGCTTCCTGCAAATACAATTATTATTAAGAAATACCAAAGAGTGATAAACTGCAAATGCTCTATTGTATAAATTGTTGATGCCAGTATCACTGCCGCCTGAAGTTAAAGCATTTGTGTTATGGCGTAGCAAGGGTAAGGCGTTTTGTGAACGTCCTTTTGCACTGTATCGTCAGCATATTAAGAAGGATAAGCAACATATCTACCTTGATCCCCCGTAATATGAATTTCTGCGCACGCCCAGTCAAAATCCACGTCCTGTCTCTCAAGTAACCATCTTGGAGTTTGAAATTACTGTTTAATACATATTTTTCTGATAACATTTACTTCACGTAACGTGAAGGAAACGCTGCCGGTGTGAAATCTGAGGAATCCCAAGAGCTGAGCATTCACTGCGCAACCGGTTTTCAAAATGACGTTAGCTTTTCAGGCTAACAAATTCTTTCGGTACCACCACGCGCTAAACGCTATGACCCGAAGAAAATTTTTATGATGGTATCAATTAAACAAATATAAAATATTTTTTCCGATAACCTAAGCCTCGGTTGACCTGAGAGAATAATGGGCGGTGCCTGTCGCTGTTGTCTCTGCGCCGCAGGCCATGCAACTACTTTCAGCGGGAGTGTTGCTATGAGTTGAGTTGAGTTTATTCGGCGAAAATTAAGAATTTCAAAGACGAGAAAGAAACCACAGCAATTGCAAAAAAGCCAGGGCATCGAAAAAAATATTTCCTGTATTTTTGCTTTATCGTTCTTGAAAAAAGATTTATAATGAAAATAATTATGTTATGATTCCGCATTCCCAATGAAGACGCTTTGTTTGTGATTTTCATACGTTGAGAGTTGAAAAACATATAGGTCTTTAATATAAACGCAGGTGCAAGAATTATGACAAGACTTCATTACTAAGAAACTGTAAAATAAAATGTTTCGATTTCATAATCTTGTTAAGCGTGTATCATACATTGCTCGCGTGTTGGATTGGATTTCCAGCTTCAAAGGCTGTTGCATGTGATGTTGAAAGAAAAGCTCAAGTACAACAGACAGAAACTTAACAGTAGTACAATCCGTGGCACGGAACTCTTGTAGGTCGATCGGCACACTCTTTAATTAAGTCCCGCGCAAGCCAAAATTTTGCGCAAGGATTTTCTAAGGATTTTCCCCAACACTTTCAACCATAACTCGCCAACCGATTGAGATAGAGAGCTGTGAAAAGACTCCTAAGATCCGGTTAGGTTAGTACCTGCGAATAAAAAATATTTGGAAGTTGTTTGGGGAGTGACATATTAAGTGGAAGTACAGGTTTAGGCTTGTTTGGCCAAGATGACCTAATCCAGGGCTCCACCCCCTAGGGTTAATTTTTTTTAATGAAACTAAGCTGAAATCCGCATATTGTGAGTTCTTGATTGGCCCTTTAGCAACTGTGGTTAGGAAATTATGGCCTTGAAAGAACAAACAAAGATTATAATCCCCTAGGGAATTCAAATAATTAATTAAATATTTTTTGACATAATTTGCCAACCACAAACTCTAGAAAGCCATCAAAGGCTGATAAAATGCGAAGTCGGCATAATGACTGTAGCAGAGAAACACTCCAATGTGGATGCAATCTTCGTCGGAGTCCGGACGTGTTGTTTCCTGCCTTCCCATCGAAACAACTTCGTCGAAGAACAAGCGCGTGCTTTTGACAAATGGGCGGTTTCTTCGACACCCTAAACCAGGGGTCGGCAAACACCGTTGCCGGTCCATTGAAATACTGTTAACGGATCGTGTGGAACCAAAGCCAATTTTGTCCGAAAATGACTGGAACGATTGACATAAGGAAAACACGGCGGGTGCCGTAATCTCTACAGCTCGGAGCATTTTTTGCAGCAAAGCAAGTCCATATCTCTGATTGAATCAATGCCATGATGACTTACGGGTTGTAAAAAATTTGCATGTGCCGAAAATTCATTATTTTATTGAGGGTCGGTCCGCAAAATAATGTCAGCCTGAAACCGGTTCGCAGTGCAAAAAAGGTTGCCGACCCCTGCCCAGAACAAATCCCAGCCCGGGCGATCGTCGAAGGCTCTCGAAGGAGAATTCTCGTGTTGTGCATTTACATTGTCTGTAACCTTGCACTCCCAATTGCTTTGCGTGAGAACATTCCGCAAATGTTTTCGTGTCTTCGCCGTTCTGATCGCCGCGAACGCGACGGCATGGTAATGGATATGTAATAACCAGTGCTTTTAGGCCGTTTTTGGGTGTCAAAATGACACCCTAAAACTTTGCAATGACACCCAAAATTCTGAAAGCCAAGGTATGGTTTTACCTTGTATTGAAGTAAAACGATTTTAGGAAAGGATGTTTTCCTGCACGTGGCTATTGCCACAGACGGCTGTAATGTTATAGGCCGACTCAATTTTCTGGCGCAGAAATTGGAAGCGAAAATTGTGAATTTGNTAACTGTGCATTGTCATGCGCACCGCCTCGCTTTGGCCTCTTACTATACTGCCGCAGATTTGTACTGTATGATCTACGAAACTGCGGAAGCATTTTAATGCAATTATGGAAGTGTTTCACTGTTTTGACGTTGCGATCGGCTTGTCTGGCGAAGCATCAAACTACAATGAAGACAAAAGCTCAGCAGTATCAGCGCGCATGCAAAACAAGGTGGTTGTCGAGTGAGGCAACAGTGAGAGCAAGGAGTGAGATTTTGGCCATTTGTACCGCACTGAATCAGCTGTCACAAAATCAAAATGATGCAATGTGCGTTGTTTTACTGCGACTTATGAAAACAAAAATTTCAACGTGCTGCTTTCCTTTTGTCAACGTTGGCACCTCACCTGATAGAACTGAGCAAAGTTTTCAGGCGGGATGTTTTAGCTTTGCACAGATGAAAACTTCCGTAGAACTGTGCATCAGTAAGCTCTCTGACGCCGAGCTAAATCCGAGCTTTAAGCCAATTGCAAAAGTTTGATATTGAATTAGCGGAACTCAGAACGCTGTATGGTTTGGCTGACTCGTGTGTGTCAAGTGGTATGGCGTTTTGTCAGGGCACCGAAAGATTGGCAAATTAACCATCCGCATACACAAAAAGGGAGACAGGAGTGAATGAACCAACTACTGTGGCATCCCTGCCTAGTCTCCTAGAAAGCGTATATGCCAAGATGTCGCGAAAATAATTATTGAACCAAAGCTGGATAATACCCAGTGCGGTTTTCGTCGCGGCCGTAGCACTACAGACCAAAGTTTCAACCTCCAAAATATTTTCGAGAAATCTAGGGAGTATACCAAAGATCTTTGCAACATGTTTTGTCGACCTCGGGAATGTATATGGCCGGACACCTCGTGCAAAGTTTTGGGGCGTTGCGGGAGTACGGTGTTGACGGGTGCCTCTTCCTGGCCCTCATGTTAATGTATTCCTGCTCAGAAGATTGTGTCCATGTCGACAGAGTTAAATCACAATCCTTCAGTATTGTTGTTGGACTTCGACAATGGTGTGTGTCGTGTCTTTCACTCTGTCAATCATGGGCGTCCGCAGGGGGGAAACGGACATTTCCCCCCTGGAAATTGGAACTAAGAAGCAAAAATTTCTAGAAAACGTGAAATCAGCAGTTTAATTCTGACCAGTTGGGTTAATTCTTGCAATAACAGTTTGTTTGCCAATATGAAATTCACACTACAACAATCAGGTTCACTGTTCTGGTAATATGCAGTGATGAGCTTGCAGTTCAATAAATTCATAAATTCACTTCTCCGCCTGCAGAGGCAGGTTGCAAAACGCGGGAGCGAATTGTTCTACTACTGGCCTTTGTTGCGTAACAATAACATGGCAACAGATCTTCGAAGATGCACTTCAAGTTACGGTGGTAGGTGTTTTGCTGCATGCAGCTATTGAACGCAGACTTCTTGGCAGGCAATGTTGCGAGACAGCGACTGGTGATAGCGGTTATCGTTTGTTTCATTTATCAAAGTGTTTACACAAGTTCGTGAAGCTAGTCACCAGCAAGGAGTCTGCGCGATTTGATAACAAGGACAGCGAAACTAAATCGCAAATTAGGCTACTTAAGTTTCCAGAGGAAAATTAAAATTTTTCAGACACCTACTGTCAAAAGCGTTCTGTCATTCTTCCAATGTCAGAATGAGAACGAATGCTTATCGCGAAGAGGCAACTGCAGACCACACAGTGGAAGAATGCTAAAATAAATTTTAAGACCACTGGAGTAGTTCCAAGCCAGATTTGAGCATTTCCAAGAGTTAAACCCATGCTTTGCGTTCCTTGTAAATCCATTCGATGTTTAATGTAGTCGGTGGTGGCTGTCCAGTTCACCAACCGTTTGTCACACGCTGGACTGCTGAAGAAATTAAACTGGCCGAAATGCAAAAAAATCTGGCTCCATAAAAACTTTAGCCAATGCCACTCTACAGTTAATTTCTGTCAACAGGTTCCAGAAAGTAAATGCCCAGAATATAACAGACCAGCGTACAACTCATTTGTGTATACAGCACGACATATTGCTGCGAATTTTGTTTTTCTGTAATGAAGTTCGTAAAATCAAACCATTGTGCATTGTGCAACCTTGAAGAATGATGAATGAACACTTGGGAGAATTAATTCGCACATCTAACAACGTACTGTCCAGATTTTCGGGGACTAGAAAATAAAAAAGACAATTAATATTAGCAATCACTGTACATTATTTGATGTAAAACTTGCATTCTTTACCGTATTTGTATTGACACTACAAACTGGTTTTGCGACTAGCCGGCGTTTTTGGTTTTCTGCAAATGGCTCTTCCATTGAACAAGTTTGCCCACCCCTGGCTTGTACAATGTGTAAAGAAGCCAGAACCGTTACTAGGGGCGCAGGGGGGAGAAGCCCCCTTGGTCATTTTTTCGCCTGCCCTGGAAAAACGTGTTGAAAATATTTAAAACTATTGGACATGGTTCAAAAAATTTTGGCCCCTCTCAGAAAACTCTTGGCAGGCCATGGTGTCCCAAGCTGGTTACGTGCCTGAAAGAAGCATGAGTAAAAAAGAAGCAATGCTGCTAAAAAGCGATTTTTGGAACCAATGCTCCCTCTAAACAGGGGAGGTTTCAGGGGGGGATCGCCCACCCTAAATACTAAGAAAGTAACTTTAGTCGCCGTAGTTTTGTACAATTCGGGAAATAACATATCAAGACCAATTCCGAATAAGACTTTCGTCATGTTCGAATTACCTTACTATTCGTGATATAAGGCCATTCTGTCGTCCATTGTTTTGTCACAGCAGTGAAGTGAAGTATACATCATCTCTTCTTATAGTAGCGAAGCTGTTATGAAACTGACTATCACTGAAAAATCCCACCAGAGCCGCATCAGCCGCACTCCATACCTCCCAATTGGGGGGCCCACGCTGCCACAGTGGGCCCAAAATTCCAGTCCGGTCGCCACTTAGCACCCCAGAGAAAGCTTCGATCCCCAAATGGAAATATGAAGCACTAGAAGCAGTGAAGCTAGGGGCCTTTTGAAAGAAAAGTGCACTACGGTTACTTTGGGCCCCTTTGAAAGCAAGGTTTTTACACATTATAACTGCTGTTGGGAGCCCCTTTCAAAGCAAAGTGGCCACTGATAAATTACAGTTGCTTTTGGGCCCCTTTGAAAGCAAGGTAGGCTACTTTACACATTACATTTGCAAAGGGGGGCCCGAGGCAAGTGCCGCGCTTGCCATCCCTTAAATAAACACACCACTGTATATAATCCTGACAATGATCTTATGTGAGAATATGAAACCGATTGAACACGTTCTGCTTCATCCGATATGCGTACTTTCTCACCTGGTGTGCGCATGTAAACACTGTAATGTTCTATTTGAATAAGAGCTGATGATGCCTACTTTGTAGGCGAAATATAAACTCTGTAAGATCTTAGTGTCTGATTCTGTGCTGAGAAAGGATTTTTTTCCACAGACACTGTAATGTAGAGTTATCTTTATGTTGAACACATTGAAGTTGCTGATGAGTTTATCACTTCAAAGAGCACAGATAACACGCGATTTTTCATAATAACCTAGACATACAGGTCGACAAAAAAACAGATCTTGGTGGAAAAGTCCTCAGTGGGAGCCCTGGTCACATGCGGTAAAATTCCTACTCTCATGACTTGAAGTGAACATTTGAGGATTTATTTCCGTATTATTGTTACACTGTAATGACCAAGAGCACAACTATGCGCTAGCAAGTTTCGCAACCTGCCTCTGCTGGCAAAGGACGGAGTGAACTGCACACTTGCGCTAAGCGTGTCGGAAACCTCGCGGTCACGACTTTGCCTTGACTGGCCTCGTGTTCATTTATCCGGCCCTGCCTACATGCCCAGTTGTATACGTCCAGAACATGGGCGTCGGAAGGAGGGGCAGGGGGGGTATTGCCCACCCTGGATTTTGAAATTATTGGCAAAAAAGTTGTTTCTTCAATGTCGAGGGGTAAAAAACTTATTTCACCACTTTTGGCCCCCCCTTGAAAAAAATTTGGGAAAATCCCCTACTGGCCTCCCACTGGAAGAAATCCTTCCGACGCCCATGGACAAGAAGCCAAATTTCTACTTGATCAACGTATTTTGTGTAGTGATTGTTGTACAAAAATGTAGGCTACTATGTCAAGCCCAGGTGTCTTCTCTTATTTTATACTGCATAGCAGCAAGATACCTTTGGTGCTTACGACCAAAGTTACACATTTGCGCAGCTTGCTGTTCAGACAGCCTGATTGAGTTAATTGCGTAGTTAGAAGAGTCTATTCTTGGGGGGTGTCCCAAAACAGAGTAGTGCAGTTACTGGGTTATAGATGTTAACCGTTGCGTCCACGTAGGCCTTAGTCTATATTTGTTAACATTTATAGGCGATTTGAGATACAAAATATTATTAATCCAGACATGTGACATGCACCAGGAAATTAACAGCCTAGACATCACCAAGGTTTATACATGCGTATTTCGGCCAGTAAAAGCCCAATGCGCACGCTTTACAAGCATATTTCACTTAGCTCTTGGTAAAATTTATCAATTTGCGCTAATGAAAGAAAACATGCTTTGATCGGCGTCATGTTTGCTCCTCCGGTAATAATGTTTTCATAACTGAACGATAGGATTGATTACGCTTTCCTGCAATTTTTTTTATATTTGCATTTCATTACATCTTCAAATAATCGCCGTCAATTGAATGACAATGATTCACGGCGCAATTCCTTTTGTTAAGCTGGTTCAAACATTTTAGTTGGAAACTACGAGCCTATTGTGCGTATTTGCGGAAAAATATTTATGATAAATTTGCACAATCTGCAAATGCTGTTCATGTTGTGAATTAAAAATAAATTTTCAGGATGTCTAGCCCCCTGCACAAACATGAAGTCCCCAAATGGAAGACTTTCTGGAGACGGTTCTGCCCAGGCCCGCAGACACGGTGGGGCATTCGGGGGCAGTTACCGACAAATCTTTTTTGTGCCCCCGAAATTTTCTTGTGCTCAGAAAAGTTGTTTCAAACATATGATAAAAATTAAAATCTTTCCCCATAAAAATGTATTTTTCCCCCCAAAACTCAAAACCTGACTACAGGCCTGGTTCTGCCAAAATTGTGTCTGCAGTTAGAATATTTTGTTTTATTCGGCCTCGAAATGTAGCATAACATAACATTTTTTATAAATCAACCATTAAGGGGGCCCTTGTAAGCCTTTTGGGGGGGGGGCAGACTTGGGTTGATACGGCACTGTATCCCACCCTAACGTTACTAGCTGGACCCGCCCCTGCCTCTAAAGTGCGAAACTGCGCAGTACCACCAGACCATTTGCACAGTGAAATCTCAATCTCACGCACTTGCAACCTTCCAAAACATTGGAAAAACACGAAAACAAGAAGCTATTTTAATTAAATGTGTATTTTGCTCGTATTTTGATAAGATTTTGTGCGTATTTTAATAATTCACAAAGTTTGTAATTCATTTAGAACTCTGCTAACTCAGGTTTGAAATATCCATTCTCACTAAAACAAACATTTTCTCAGTGTAAAATTTTCTTATAGGGAAAACACTATATGTAACTGTTGCCGTAACACTGAACTTTTTCCTTTTTGTATACTCCATTTGCGTTGCATCGCCAACAAACTGAAAAAGATCAGCAAAATGTCGACTTTGCTCACCCCTGGCAAAATTTCTGCCGACGCCCATGCTGTCAATGCGTGCTTTTTGAAAAAAAAATCAGCTACGAAACATGTCATGACGCCGCATTTTTGCGCACGAAATCGTTAATGATTGTCTCCAGGTCCGTATCTCTAAGAATCTCATGCTCCCTGCTCATTTGAGACAGCATGCCTTGTTTTTCTTGCCAAATTGAACTTCGAAGATAATTCTTAATTCTGCGCAATTTAGAAAAAGACTCTCCAGTACAGCTAGAAACCGTGAGGCAAAAGTATACGGGAAGGGCAATTTCACTATTTGGAAAAGCAGAGTGCAGCTCGTTTTCCACGTTAAACATACACCATGTTTTTTTAAGGCGTTTTAGGGACCCGATTCGAGTCCCTAGAATTTCAAATCGGTCCCTAGAATAAGAGAAAATCGGGTCCCTAGAGATCCATACCGGGTACCTAACATTTTCCTTAAAAAAAAACTGCAAATAAATTCGCAATTCTGTATATTTTTCGTCACTGTGATCAAGATTAGATTTTGCTTTTCCAAAATTGCGTTATTGTACGAATATGGATTTTTTATTGTGCAATCTGGGCTTATTTCAAATCACTGAATGGGAGCCATGCATGTGACTGCTGAACACCGACACCTTGGCAGGTAATGCAGCACGACAGTGACACTGCTGTTAGCGGTAAGCCACGCATAATTTTATACTGCGTGAAATCAACGTGCCCAAGTGAATAGCTTAATCAAACGACTCTTATGCAGGCTTTTTTCACACATATTAAAAATGCGTGGATTGTTAGAATACGTCTATGCAGACTTGTGGGAATACGTCTTTATCGTTAAGGTATAGCTCTGACTTCTTCGTGAACACTGTAAGTGCAAAGTCATATTTGCTGTGGCGAGTTTTCGCAAGGCATCTGTTCAGTTTTTTTTCAGCCTGCATGCAGTGGCGAAACTAGCACATTGGGCCAGGGGGGTCAAATCGCTCTTGTAGGGGCCCGTGTTAAAACCGTAAAGTATATGACGTCATCGTGCTCATTCAACCTTGGTACGACCTTTCTGCAACATTCCTTTCCTTGCAAGTT
>JGI24159J19872_10005602_pt1 | contig 16262 bp, 5 predicted proteins | sample Ectturendosymbi4_FD_19872 | JGI IMG/M metagenome (IMG submission 19872) | reverse complement strand
AAATCTATAGTCACCAGTTATTGAAGTATAACTGGATAGACTTCTCAAGCAAACAAAGAAGTTTTTATTTCACAAAATCATCCCGCGGGCCGGATCCAACCCAGCAACGGGCCGGATTTGGCCCGCGGGCCGTATGTTTGACACCCCTGAGATAACCTGTTTATCTGTATATATGAAGTTTTGATTCTACACTGGCAAACCAAACTTTCTATCTCCTTTTCAGGTTATCAAAACGGGTCATTATAATAACCATTATAATGACCTATTTGGGAAACATTACTGCAGCTTACTGGGAAACATTACTGCAATTTCCTTTGCACTTTGTTTTCGTGAAATGCGTCATATCAACGTTATGTGTGATTTGACCCTTTGTCGCAAATACTTATAAATTACTTAAACGCTATTTTGCACGTAAAATGCAACATTGTGAAAATAAACTTTCAACTGATGTTGCCTTGACACCGTCATAAATGCTTCGATTTTTATTGGATAATCAAGAGGATATTGAAAATATTATTGCGGAAAAGCAGACAATTCGCAACGACATGGCCATTTAAACACTGGCACAGAAATTAGTATAATCTTGTAGTATCTTAAACTGCCAAAGTTCAAAATCATTGTGTTTTATTCCAAATTCTGACGGGAACCAGATGTAAGACAGCTATCTATGCTACTCTTGTTCATATATCTGACGAAAAATAAGTCGCTATGCTTCTCTTGCAGGCCCGTCGCCGGGAGTCAGCAGCAGGGGGGGCCAAAAACCAGAAAGAGGGACCAAAAACCAAAAGGAGGGGCACATTTTAAAAATACAGTATTGGATGTGTGTAGCAACCGGGGGGTCAAACGTGAAATGGGGGGGCACCGATTTCAAATGGGGGGCTGAGCACCACTGGCCCCCCTCTGGCGACGGCCCTGTACTCTTGCTCATATATCTGACGAAAAATGTGTCTCTATGCTACTCTTGCTCATATAACTGACGAAAAATGAGTCGCTATGCTACTCTTGCTCATATATCTGACGAAAAATGAGTCGCTTAACGTGCTACACACGACAGCAAGGAATGTGCGGCAATACAGGCACACTTGCCTCGAGGTTGAGTTTTGCTTTTAGTTAGAAACAGTGTGTCATTAGCGTTAGTACATGCAGAGCGTTTGGTATTGCAATTACCGGAAAATAGCGTCACAGATGACGCACCGTGGTTGCTAATCAGACACAGGAAAGTTTATTTCAACACCCACTCACAAGCATATAGCTACACACTGCACCGGAAAAATGCGTATACTATCTACCTACGAGATGTTCAGCACACAAATTTTATGCTAGTCTGCTGTGGCAAGAGCACTGTTGAAATTTCCATTTTCCCTTATTTATGAAAAAAGGAATTAAAATAAATATTCTTCAGTCGTAACCTTGTTTAACGAAATAAATAAGTCCTCTCCAGTGGCAACTTGCAATTCAAAACTGCAGATTAGTTTGCAATTATTGCTATTATGTACTGCAGCCCCAAACCAGGCAGAGCATTCTTATTGTAATGACCTGCAGTTTGACCGAAATCTTTTCACGGTAATGCGCAGTGTAGATCGCACACTCAAAGATTTATTTTCAGAATCTTGCCCAGACCTCGCTTTATTACTACACATCGTGGCAAACAGCAAGAATTCATAATCTATTTTTTCTAAATAGATGACAACAACCTCCAATTAAATTGTTTACGTCCAAAACAACAAAATTTAATCGGTCTCGCACTTCCCAGAAGTGTCGAAAGGATCACACGAAGAAGGTAATTTTGGTCAAATCGTTAAAGTCCAAGTCTACTTCAACCCAACACTTCTTCATCAACTAAGAAAACACTACCTTTTGTACATTTTAAAAGTTAGAAACAAGTTGACCCCACCTGGTTTTACTCTTTTGTTTAAGTAAGCAAAACTACCATTGGTACGAGAAACCTTTGATAATTTTTTAAGAAAACCTATTGCAGAACACATAGCACTGTATCCCAAACTATGTGTTTGCAGTTTCTGCTTTTGCGTCTGCGTCTTGCTGTTCCACTGGCAAGATCTTGTGTTCGCGCCCTCCACGCAACATTTTGACGGAACTGCATCGAAAAACACTAATAAAGAGTAAGACTCAGCCTTAATTTCACAAAATTTTGTATTCATTGAAAGGAGGGTTGCGACAGCGGGTGTGCATAAACTCATTGAAAAACTGTTTGAAATGATGCCTTCAAAGGTGGGAAGAAAAAAGGAGGGGCCATGCGTCAATATAAATCTTTCACAAAGAAATATCAAAAGCAATTGTTATAAAAAGTGCCTGGTTTGCAAAGAGGTTGGATAAGTCAGAACCGTCGCCAGTGAATCTTCAATAGGAGTGCTTTACTTTTATGCAGGGGGTTGACATTCTGAAAATACACATCAACATCTACAGTACTACAGCTGAACTTTTTTAGTAGCTGAAATGCACTGCAACACTACCGGCATTGAGAATCAGTTCAAGATTTAATTTAGAACAAGGTTTATCATAAAGGGATAATACATTTTTTGACAACAATTACTACATAAAATACGTTGATCATTTGGCAGTCTGACTTCTGGACGTATACAACTAGGCGTATAGGCCAACTTCACGTTGAAGACCCCGAGTAATATATACTGACACTAATTGCTATCAAGCCTGAAGACGTTTATTACGTCACAAACGTGTCAGTAATGAGGCAATGTTAACTTAGGCAACAGTGGCAAGTAATGCCCTGTCTCTAAATCACAGGACAGTACAGAATACGAATTGATAAAAATCCACCGACTTCTAGTGTTTCATATTTCATCTTGGGGGCGCTAGAAGCTTTGTTTGGAGGGATAAGCCCTCAAAACACCCTGTGGGGCGTGACGATGGAACTGGAATAAGTTTGGCTTTTGTCAAAAACCGTTATTTAATCCCGAAGACTCCGTAGGGTAAGACGACAGTCCACACAAACTAGTTTAGTCCTTCACACACCGCTCGTTAGCGAACAACGCATTTAAAGGATTGCATATTTGCGATGCAGAATAGAGCAAGCACTATACATCCTACTACAATTTCCCTGAACAACCGTCAGTCTGCTAAAGGATTTACAACATGAAGCGAATTGCTAATTGGTGGACTAACAAACAAGAACTGACCGAGCATTAAAAGTGTATTTTCAACTTAGGGCCCTATGCTGTCAACATGCTACAGACCCCGCGAGACCTTAATCCGGCACTGGATATAGGCAGAACCTTCACCAGAAAAGTCGTCAATAGGGGGGATTTACATTTGTGCGGGAGGGCTTTACGTTCATGTAGGGGGGGCTTGAAATTCAAATTTGACAAAAATTCCACTAATTTATAGTGTTTCATATATCAGTTTGGGGGTCTTCGAGGTTTGTTTGGGGGGCTAAGCCCACCAAAGCCCCCCGTGGCGACGGGACTGGGTAGACTGATCTAAGAAACCTAACGTAGCGACTTCAACATTTAAAAAGTGGTAAACCACATTAATCCTTTAAATCTGTCCTTTCAAAGTGTTTCACGTTTAACTCGTACATTTTGTTAATACTCTTGGAAAATAAGCTATCGCAGCAACAAACTTGCTTTACTGGGAATTTGGACGAGGGAGTAGTTGCTGACTCACGTTGACTAATAGGTCGAAGATGGATGTTCATGTTTAGTCTACAAAATCGACCACAACAACCTAAAAATACCAAACCTACTGAATTGTTTCGTGAAATGTCGGTATTCATCAAGAAAGAGAAGCTGACCTCGCATTTCGCGGCGATTGAAGCAAATGCGCTAGCGAACTATCGTGCCTCACACGTAGAAAATGCGTTATTTCGATACTTTTACGGTGGATTTGATTTCTGCAGAGAGATTTCATAATATTCACATAATTTAACAAATTTACTGTATGTTTGCAAATTAATTTCAACAAACCGCGAAAACACGCGAGCGTTGTATGCGACACAGTCCACTGATTACTGTACCAAATTACCTCATTCTCCACACGCATTAGGCAAATTTTTCCATCACAGATTTATTGATGCACGCGTTACAGTCACTAATGTGACGGAATAATTTGCCATTATAAGACTAGCAAGAAGTACACGCCTGGTGCTCTGATCATGGAGGAATCACATTGCTAAGCAAGAAATAGCTCGAGGCCAACGGTTTACTTCATCCAAAGGTGTGTTCAAATGCTGGGGATTGGCACAAAAATTTGGTTGCAAAACACGCTTTTGCAAAAAGAGCAATGCAGTCCAAGCCATTGTAAACTTTGGAAACCACAGCAAATGTCTCGAGTTAGTGTAATTTTGATGGAAAACGAAGGATTTTTGCTTTTAAAAACGTGTTGGTGACCAACGGAGAGCTGAACAGTTCAACAAGCACTGAGCATGAACCTGTGGCCACGGGGAGGCATTGATGCACTGCCTCCCAAAATTTCTTACACGCTCCCAAAATTGTTTTGGATATTTCTAACGACAAATGCGCAACATAAGCTTATTCATTGCGTTGTAGAATTCTGTACTTCTCTTACTAGTCTCCTCATCTCGCAGGCGTAGGACAATATCCTCGGTCTCATCATTGTGAAGATACATGATTAGGCTGTATGTCTGGCTGCAAAAGTTTTAGCATACGTGTGAAAAGTTCAAAAGTTGCACTTAAAGTACAGATTGAAGGTTAACAAAGTTTCCAAAGATCTTCAGCAGCGCATGCAGTTATTGTGGTTTAATGCTGAGGTATAGCTGTTACGCACGCAGCATAAGCGGCAGAGATTGTTTCCGCTCGTAAATAGAAAACGTTGGCTGAACTTAAAGAATTATTGAATGATAGAAATTCGATACCAGTGAAACAAAATTGCTCCCCACATTTTTATCTGTGGATACCGACCTGTTGAGCGACAAAGTAGCCTACACCAGCTTAAGCCTTCTACTTCACGTCCTTCCTGCAGCGAAATGGTAAATACATTCTATGAAAACAGTATCCCAAAGAAACGTGTTGGACTTTTCAATCACTGTTCAAAGACCTTTGTTTGTCAAGTACGTATTTTCGCTCACTTCTGAATAAGACGCAAAAAGCACTAAGTAGCTCTAAGAGCATCACCGATCTTTCTAATAAGAAATAAGTTTCTTAACTCAGAACAAGCATAATACAGGGAGTTTCGCAAGTATGCTTTCTTAGACAAGGCGTGTTTTCCATCAACTGTTACTTTTACAAGCAGTACTGCGATACAAGAAGTCAAAAAGAATTGTGATGATCATTTGAATCGTTTTTAGAGTTTTGCCACTGGACATATTCAAAAAGCTGAAAGTGAAGCCCGTTTGCTATTTAGTGGTTTAAAACTGGACATAACAGCAACTTTAACAGCACGTGACGGACAGAAATTAGCAAAACGCGTTGCGATTACTTGAGGATTTAAAGAGCAAAGTCGACACATTAAATTTACACGTCAGAGGGAAGAACGAGTTGAATCGTATTTTTCGTGGTAAATTTTTTCATTTTTGTCGTCATATACCATTTGGTTACTTTTACGTGATTTCTTTGTAGAGTACAGAGATATAACAACAGTCTGCATGACCACGGAAATAGCCATTACGCAAAGGGCAGCAACAACCCACTCAGGGACGTGCTGTGTGCATGGCTGATCCTCGCATGTGATCAGATTTGCGGTAGTGGTCGCGGTGCTCTGCTCTTTGGTGGGTGATGCTCTAGTTGTCTGTTCCTCGGTGGTTGATATTGCAGTTGAAGGCTCATCCCCTGAACCACTGAGATTGCTGTTCATTCTTGTAAAGATATAAGGCGAACTCTGCAAGGAAGTAAGCACGAGATACTTTTTTCTGTCCCATGGCAATTTGTGATTATCCCATCCACGGGATTTCCATAAAACTAGTAATGCGAAGTACATTACAAATCTTGTCTAGCCTCTTCCGAGCTGTGGCTAAGGCACTCCTAACCTCCAATCAGAGGACGACGGTTATGAGGAAGTCAATAAAGATTGGGTGGCTCTTTTTTAGTTGTCACCTAAAAATGGACCTAACAACCTTATTTTCGAGGGCCTCGGCGTCACTGCGCCATGGCACTGAGCCTCTACGTCTAATAATTACAGTACTGTACTGTGCTATGAGCATATAGCATGTTAACGTTATTTAACTTCAGAATGTTCCTTTTATATGATGTTAGAATTACTTAGGATGGGACACGGGACAAACTTCAAGTTCATTGTCCCATCCAATGTTCCAAATACTATGGCAAAGCCTGGCAATCGCGCCATGATTACTTTTGAATGTCACAACCGTACACACAGTGCAAACACGACGAAGTCAAACTTCCTGTTCAAAAAGCTATTTTTTCCTTAATAACGGCATAAATTTTAATAATTATTCTAAGGATGAAGTTTAAGCTGAGTAGTGCAAATGATTTGAAATTGTCTTCGAAGTTACTGGAAGCATGGATACAACAAGGTTGTTCATTGTAATTTCTTTTCTTTTTATGACAACAAGCATGGTCTTAACACCTGCATTCTACAGTATAAATACACCTACCATAGTTGGACATTTCAAATCAGTGATATTCCATGTTGTCGACTTTTCTCCTTCTGGTTCCAACTTCAAACGAAAAACGAGAGGTTTAGTTGTTGCAAAAACAATACGCTTCAAGCGTCAAGCAGGAAGGAGTGTTTCGCTCAAAAAGTGAAATTAATTCTTCTAGTAGCAACAAAAGTATCAGCGTCATGCCTATCAAGCCTGTGGTCTTAGTCTCTTAGGGTTCATTCAACCAGGATGGTGAAAATTTTAACCACAGCTTATTATTCTGATAGAGTGTCTAGCAAAATAGGGGCTTACTTGCATTTGATCGAAATATGCAACTTCACAAAGCGATATCAAAGGTATGACACCAACCTTCTGTATTGGCACTTTTATTGCAATTGGTCAAGTCTGTCTGTGAATAATTTCAGCACGCACAAAATTCTCTCGCAGTTCTAATTTTTCATGCTAGAAAACAATTTAAAAGCATAGCAGCAACGTAATACCCGATAAATTTCTGGTTCCTTTGCGCTCTAAAAGTTTTCTGGTTTGAAGTTGGTGAAAATTTTGGTTAACCTAACTTTTTGCCGCATTCGCCTCTAAAATGAGAAAACGTTTTAGATAAAAGTATTTAAAGCAATGTTGGACAAGGGCAAAGCGAGCTTTTAAAAAGCTTTGCACATTCTTGCCAACGAAAAAAGTATTTCAATCGAACAAAAGCAGAATGTTTTAAGTGATTAAATTAAGTATGACACCTTCGTTTTACTCAAAACGGAGTATTATATGATAGAGATAGATAAAAATTCTTACTTCCACAAAGTATCTTATACTGTAATTATCGCATTAATTGCAACTTAAATAAGCCCCTCATTTGACACCTGAAAATTACAATTCGTGATAAACTGAAAAGTTAGAAAATTGTGAAGCGCTAAACCAGTGTTTCTCAAACTTTTTTGTTCCATCGCCCCCTTTTCACCTCCTGACACATCGTTGTTGCCCCCCAACACAATGGAGTATTTTTAAATAATTTTTTAAAGAAATCGATACATACCATGGTCCCCAGTTCAGTGTTGTGGATGTGCTTGGCGGCCTTCACAAAGCTTCGAAATATTGGGGAGACATTTTAGTGAGGTACAGTCGTAGATCAGCTCGCTAATGAATCAACAAGCGGTTTCTTTGCTTTGAGAACATTAAGGTCACAGCCGAAGTTGACTCAATGATTGTTAACACGAGGTTTACCAACATTTTTCTACCCCGCCGTTCACCGTGGTGTTCAAAATGACACCAAAGCATTTACAGCCCAGTAACAGGCAAACAATGCCGTATTTACTAAATTTTGCAAATATCCATCCACATTAGCTATGTTTTTATGGTATTGGAGTTGACACAAAATGCATTGCATTGCCATACTTCAAAATGATCGAACATATGACTATCTCTGGCAGCTGATCAACTAGTTGAATATAGCTAGCGAGATGTTGTGAGACAGAAACAGTTATTTACATAACTGTAATGTAAATAGCTGCTAATAGTGAAAATAGTCTTGGTACAGTAATGCAAATCACAGAGATACCATCGAAATGAAGCACATTTACTGAAATTTGGAAACAAAATTGCAAACTTTTTTTCCTGTTTTCCAAACCTAAGTGCTTCAAACATGGGGGATTGAGCACCCTTTGCATTTTATGCAAGTTATTTTTGAAATGCCAGCAGAACATGTGACACAAGTTGGTTTCTTGCATGTGATGCACATACACCTTGTTGCATCTTGCTCTATGACATTTTCTATGTTTTTGAGGGAGATCTCAGTTGACGGAAGAGGGATTGGCCTCAACATTTTCAAATGAAACTTTATTCATGCGCAAGTCGTGTATCAAATGAAGAATTAATTTTCGTCTACCCAATATTTTGCCAGTCAACTTTTGAAACAACTCTTTTACTTAATGCCGTATTTATCGGGTTTCTTTGGCATAAATGCAGTGAGAGGACAATGTGACTTTAGAAGCATCAACTGGTCATGCACTGCCAACGAAAAATTTCACCTATATTTTCACTCAAACATGAATGCTAATGTCTGGAAAACAACATGTATTGCTGTGAATCGGTCTGCTCCTGGGCAGGAAAACTCAAATATTTCAGGATTGTAGTAAATCTAACATGTGAAATGTTTTCCGAAAATATCAGAATACCGCAAGTTTTATTGTAAAGAAAATGAAGAAGGTGAGTCCTCAGAGATACTGGAGACAAACAAACGACTCTAGCTTCTGGTGTGAAGTGCTTCTATGCATTGTAGGTACTGTAGTCGGCTCCCTGTATTTTTAGAGATAGGTGTAGGTACAGCGGTGGTAGCAGTAAACCTGTTGTGTCCCGAGGTTCTTCCTACCAATGATGATCTGTCATAAACAATAGAGCTTGCAGCCAAGACACCATAAGATATTCTTGTATATGCATCAACTTCTTCATTACTGATGTCGTCTTCGTCTGAAAAACTGCTCAGCTGGTGTGGACTGACCAACAGCAGATACAACTACATCTTCACCTGATTCATGTTTCTGTTCCTTTTCATATGATATGTCATCATCCGTACACCAGTAAAGGGCCGCATCAGCAATATCCTTCACTGTCAGTCGAATGTGCGACATGACAGGAAAACAACCAAACAAGTTCAGCAATAAGAAATAACTTCACTAAATGCGCCGTGTAAACGACCACTACCTGCATCACTGTACAACGGTATCTCCAATATACACCGTAAAACCTGTCAAACAACATTGAAGTCCACACAAAACAGCGTGTTTGCCACCAGATTGCAAACAATCGACTTATTTAGGTGTGAAAAAAAGCACCACGAGAAACAAGTAATTAGTTTTGCCTATCACCAGGCATTGGGTGTCGAAAACGACACCTTAGTAAACGGCGGGGTGCAAAAACTAAAGTGATCAAGTAACTGTCATAAAAATGAAACAGAATCACATCAACCATATTTTTGAAAAGTAGTAGGTATTTAGGAAAATTCAATAAATCTCAAACACACAGGATGTGCATATTTTGCAAAAATTGAATTTAAAAATCATTTGGTGTCGAAAACGACACCTTGGTAAATCTAGTGTTAACTGAATTTAACGCAATGATCCATCATTAATGATAGTGGTTGAGCGTTTTCGCCCCCTTTGTGGTGTTTTGCCCCCCTATCTCCCGCTTTGTTTTGTTCGCCCCCTTGCCCCTCAAAATTCGCCCACTTTGAGAAACCACTGCTGTCCACTTTGAGAACCACTGCCCTAAACAAAACAATTGCATGACGTTAAAAATGTAATGTCATAAACCTATAAAAATACCATGTTGTTCCATATATTGATTGCTCCCATGGCGTGGCCTTTTGCGCTGAAATGAAAACAATCGGGAGCGAAATACGTTGCATCAACCTGGCCGTCCTGCAAAAAGCCAAAGTTTTCAACTAATATTGCAGTGTTATGACAAAAGCTTATGGCAATATTGGAAACAAACGCGGGTCGTAATCTTTCAGCCAAGTTATTGGGATCCGTACTACTGTACAAGGTTATCAAAAGTTTCAAGTTTGCTTCAGGCAAAATCAACCAATAAACGTACCACCATCTGCGTTCAGTCCAGTAACCACAAAAAAAGTTTTGTGACAAGATTTGTGCGCATATTTCGAGGGTTGCTCCTCTGACAAAACAAGCTCTTCGTCGCCATGGGCTGTTTTACAACAAGTGCTACTCACCTCTGTGTACGGCAAAACAGTGTTTCGGAAAAACGGTTGGATCACAACGGTGAAGTCAGGTTTTGTATCGTATCGTCCGCTTTCTATAAGTTCTTGTACTTTAACCTGCGATCGCAAACATACTATCAACTTGTCAGAAAGTCATATCCTAGAACGTGTCATCTACTCAAAGTCCTAAGTTATATATTTTTGTAAGGCAGGGCCGTATTTCACTTGGGTGAGATGTATGAAAAAGTATTTATAGCAACGAACTGCCTGACCAGGCGCGGACACAGGGAAGATGCATGCAGGAGATGCATTTCCTTAACAGGAGAATAAGAATTAATCAGCCAAGCTTAAATGTTACTTTTGGTGTTGTCGTCCATTATTTCAATTTTGTCGTGATTGCAACATGCGTGCGGGTCCTTGTGTCACAAAATACTACGAACTTGCAACCTATGTCAAAATCGGTCAATTTCCATGCCTAACCGCAACTGCAATAGGACGTTTCATAAAATTCTGGGTAGAGCTAGAGCAGTGGTTGTCAACCTTTTTCATACAGCGACCCATTTTGCAACCGAATTTAACTTAACTACCCCCTTCTGAAAATTTCCAGTCCGGCATGTGAAATGCACTTGTGTTTGCACAATAGAAAATCGCAATGACTAAAAAATAACGTATATCACTATGTTGAACAAAAACTCATTTATTAAATTCATGCACATGGCAGCATCAGTGAGAGAGACCCTGCCGTGTACACATCACTCCACAGCACAACTAAGTGAAAATGAGAATAACTCCCAAGTTAGCTACTGCATTCGGATATCTAATACACAAACACAGCACATTCTTACGTCACAAAGTTATTCGTGCGTTGCCAAACGCAACAGTACTGTTATCGTCATAATCACACTCAAAACTTTGTAATGGTCACAACCACGCTTAAAACAAGTTTGAATGAAAAAGGAGGCTACCATTTTTGCCAGGTGATCCTATTATTTTCGCTACGACAAAAAGTGGTTCCATGTGCGAAATATAAAATGGATATCTTTATAAGAAGCTCTCGCGACCCTAGAAAAATGGCAAACGACCCTGGGTGGAAAAACACTGAGCTAGAGTTACGAGATGTTGCCTACTCGGAGATAAAATAAGCAAGTTTAGCATATCAGTATGCAGGGACCGAGTCTGCTAGAAAACTTGGAGGGGACAAACCTTTATTGTTTGCATTTCGATGACGGCACCATGTTCACTCAACCATAGTACGACTTTTTTGTAAAATTGGGGGGGCAAATTATGGAAATGATATATTTTGGGGAACATGATCCAAGTGCCCTCTGGCTACGCCCGTGGTGGTGGTTAGCAACTGGTAGTGTAAATTGGTGCTACATCTAACACTGTATTTATTATGAAAACACACATTAATTCCGAGAGGTGGGCTTATATAGACATAATTATGCTCAAAAAGTGTGATAATCAATTCAAATTTGGTCAGTTCCGAAATAAAATGTGCTGCTGCTAAAAACCACAAGATTCTCACTAGAACAACTAAACCACAGAGATCAAATCAAAAACAAACCACAAGATTTTTGGTAAATACTAGCAATGGCAACCGTGATTTCTGTATGTTGCAGGCTACAGACCAGCGCTGGAATTCGACTCATAAGAACATGACATGAATCAGTCATATCATTGACCGACGTTTATGTACACACTGATTCGGTTAATTAAAATTAACCAACACAGTTATCAACAATCTTGATAATTCAGTTTACATAGTAAATCTGTACACTGTGTCTATAGGTAATCCAGTGATAATGTCCATTTTTCTTATTTATTCTCTGGCTTTATGCTGGGGGTTTCCAACAGTAATAACCATGATATTTGTACAACTACATTATTTTTTATCACAAAGTATTGCGGGGGGGCAAAATATATTGTGTCCTCTCCTGTGCAAAAGTTTGGGGGACATGTCCTCCCTTAAACTCGGTCCCTGTCAGTATCATTAGTTGACTTAAAACAGAAACGGGTGTTGCAGACAATATATAGCAGACAGTGTATCATTATATCACAGGTTGCACTAAACTATGTAAAAGAGAGACAGCGATGCTGGATGGACGAAAGAAAATGCACCATTTTAATGTAGCCTAGCTTTTTATTACTTCTGAAAGAGACTAAATGTACCTCTTAAGAGGGTTGCCGATGCGAGACTGTTATTGCGGGGGTGCAAACAGAAAAATGAGACGCACCATTTTCACACATAATTGCTACAAATCGGACTGAGACAGGAGATACTGCTCAGGTGTGACCACAAGAGGAGAAGATGAAGGTAGAAAAGGTTTTACAAGATATGTCCTAACGAACAACAAAACATAGTGAAACTAACTTCTTGGGAATTTTTTTTGATTTATTGACAAGCAAATGGAAGGCATATTTTGCAGGAAAATTTCAGCAGGTGTAGAAGCAAACAAAACTTATACATGGAATTTTTCGTAGCCTTTTTGCGAAGCAGATGTTCTAGTGTTTCTGCGTTCTACTTACTAAATTTATCAACTTTTGTAAATCTGCTTAATTCCTTATGTTTTGAAAACTTATTACGTTTTTTTAAACCTTTATCGAGTTGGGTTAATAAATTATTAAAACGTACTTCAGATTCATCAATTTCAACTACTGTTTTTGTTTCTTGTTTGCAACGCCATTTGTGGTTACTGACATAATCTGTAACGTTTTACTCAGATCCATTCAGTTCGGCCGGCAACTTATTGCAATGCTTTAGCAAATAAGCCGAATTGAAAGCTTTTACATCAAGGCATTTGCTTTCTTTGATGCAAAAAATAATTCAATTACACAACCACAGCGCTGTAATTTCAAATATATTTGCAGCAAACACAACGACAGTCCTACATATTAGGTGGTTCACCAAAGCGGTTGCATCTAAATGCTGCAACATGACAAACTTTTTTTTTTGCGCTGAATTCTACGCGGAAGCAGCGTTGATTTTTGCCTGATTCAAATGCAAAGAATTAATAGAACGTGGGGCAGTTTTAGTTATAGCAACTGTCCATTGCAATTTCTGTATATGCTGTAGTTAATATTTCGAACATGTTTTCAGGCTTTCAGCCGTTGGAATTTTCTTCAGTGCATTATTGTAGTTGGCATGTTTGCGGAGTCGGAGGTAAAATGTCCTACCTTCCCAAAATTTCCGACTCTGACACCGACTCCTTAACATAACGTGAATGAAGTTTGGTTGTCAAGAATTTTGTAGCAACTAGCGATCCTTGGAAAAAGTGGTACATAGCAAGAATTATCTGCTTCAATAGAAGTTTCAAAATAAATTGTACCATTTAAACAGGAATTCCCACCTTAGGAGTGTGATGTAAAAAATGATTCAATCGGACTTCCGGACTCGGAGTCGGATTTTTTGTCCGACTCCGACACCACCTCCTAGTGGTTTTAGGAATCCGACTCCACCCAAAAACCTCCGACTCCTTTCGACTCGACTCCGCAACCCTGGTTGTTAGGGTGGGTTATTACTGGAATGAAATAACATTTCTTCATACAGGACTACAGATCGCATTTGGTGTCCATACATATCAGCACTTCTGGAAGGCTTCAGTTGTGCAGCATAAAACCAATCTATTTTGGCTGTAGGAAACAGCAGTTCGTTTAGCAACTTGCAACATTTACTAAACAATGTCTAGTTATTAGAAGTAACAAATGTACATGTCGTACTGGAAGTTTAGAACGCAATCGTTTACATCTTCAGTAAATTCACAAAATGACGTAAAACAAGTTAAAATACGAAATACGCATTGTACAGCAATTCGATCCTGTCCCACCTGATACAGTTCGTTTTGTTCCTTGATGTTCTTCATGTCGTTTTCGTCTGCTCCAGCGACGTAATTGCAGAATGCCAGTTGTGCTATGTTGCAAACACTAGAAGCACCAAAGCCGTCTGCCACTTGCGGTAACAAGTAAATTTCTAAAATTTCCACAATGCTCACCATGGCCCTGGGTAACTGCAATTAAAAAAGTGTAAAAAATGTTTCACGCAAATGTGTTTCCATTTGTTGCAAATCCTATTTGTAAATGCCTCCTTTTTATATTCAAGTAATCAGTCTCCCCAAAGGTGAGGCGGTCGGATCAATCAGCAAATTTTTAATAGGAGATCGCTTTCACGTAATTGGACGCATCCTCAGTCCTGAAATCTTATTTAAATAGAATCATTCTATTTTATGAATAAGACACTCAAGACTCTACTATATTCAAATTACTTGAATATAGATATATGCAAGGGCGAACCATTGCAAAGTTACGAGGGCGGTGCCAGCTAGCTGATTCCACGAAAGCTTCCTTTTGTTTTAATATGCATCTTATCTTGCTGAGACGACATGAACATACTTGCCTCTGTAACTCCAGTGCAGAATGTGCGTAAACGCATTGCCGTTGCTAACCATTAAGTGCATCTTCATGTTTCAACTCATTCCATAAAAGCAGTTCATTTAATTTAACGAGGTGGTGATTTAAACTGAAACATTGTCGGTCACAGCTTGCATGGTTGTTTGCAAGTGTCAAGGACGATTTATGGGCTGCTTGCCACAGTAGCAAACGTTTTGCCAACTGATTTTTTGCTCTGGTAATTTATTCAGCTATTGATAAAAATTGGCCTTAGGAAAAACTTGTTGAAACTATTGCGTTTTCAATTTTAAGTTTTTTATCTGTCTTAATATTCTTTCAGTATGGTTTGACTTCTGGTGCAAGTGTGCATAAACAAAATATTCCAGAGTTTGTTTTAGAAACAGTCTGCCGTGTAAAACTGAGGTTAATTTCTAAACTTTTTTCGGTAACAACATACTTTCTTGGTTGTTTTTATCCAGACTTAAAAATTTCTTGGTAAGTTCTTCTATTAATACTGCAACAATGCCCTCTAAAATATAGTTCTGGTTCTCACCTGCTTGTGAAGAATATCAAGACCTTCTCGGATGAATCTTTCGTAGCTGTGTGGTGAAGCATCGTCGTCTCTTTTTAAAGCACATAGGTCATTGCCTCCGATAAAAATTGTCACAAGTTTCCAATCGTTTTCAAAGTCCACACCCTTTTATTTTAAAAGATCGATATTAACATCAGGCGCAAATTAACTCGCAATACTAAGTAATTTAAATATGTTTGTACTTGTCTAAATTGTGTGAATAACTTTCAAACTCTTTGTACATAAACATTGCTGTGAATGCATCGCCAATTTCATGCCTGTTGTACTAATAATTTCATGATTTATGTGCAACAAATTTTTCTCTTTGGCTTATGTCTCATTGCGGAACACCAACTGGATTGTTTCCTTTCTTTTAAACAAACAGCAGTGAGTGATCGGTTTCCGATTCAGTCGAGTTGAAATGGTAGACACCACATTTAGACTTAAACATTCGAAGACCTACTACACATAAAAAGGGCATGCGTTGATCAGATCCAAATATATTTTAACAGATTGTATTCGTTCATTTATTACATGTAAGGTGAGAATCAGTAACTACAAGCATGCCATAAATATCTGCTGTAAAGTAGGCTATTTACTCGACTGGTTTGTGGAAAGCTGCACTGTAGTGGACGCTTATCATCAAGAGCTTGTTATACGTATTTAATGGAGCCAGGGTTTAAAGTTTGAGTGCAGCCATGCTTTAGCCTGAAAACACGATAAAGTTTATGCTTTGTAAACATTATAGTGCAGGATGAGTATGCTTCCGCGCAGAACCATGGCTGCACGTAAAATTTGGTGGCTGTGTCTCCTGAGTGTAAATACAGTCAGTGGTGGGTTTAAGGTTGGGGGGCCCCGAGGCAAGACAAAAAAGAGGGCCCCTCTGATGACGTCATCATACTCAGCCAACCGTTATAAGCACTTTGATCAAGCCTAAGATACGACCACCGAAGCACTCTCCTCTGTAGGCTCACCAGTACCACTTGCTACAACAACAAATCTGTCCAGGAGACCTTTACATTTTTCATCAACCTTTATGCTTTCTTACT
>JGI24159J19872_10005601_pt1 | contig 16263 bp, 9 predicted proteins | sample Ectturendosymbi4_FD_19872 | JGI IMG/M metagenome (IMG submission 19872) | reverse complement strand
TGACCTGCTGGGGTTTCGGGTTCAAAAGTTATGATGTAAGTTAGTAAAAATATTTGACTAATTAGCTAATTAGATAATTAATTAATTTGTTTATTTTGTATCATAAGTTTTGAAACAGAAATGCTAGAAAGTTGATCAAAGGCTCAAAAGACTCGGACTCGAGCCTAGTTTCCAATGAAAACTTCAGCGAAACACATTGGCCTAGCGGTTGGGTCCTAGGCCAGGCAAAATGACCCCAAAACTACTTCACTTATGACGTCAGTCACAAAAAATCTGCGCCCCCAACCAAAAAATTTTTTTTCGAGTGCAATCTACTAGACTGGTCGATCTGTTTGAGCCCTTGAACAGCTCTCAAGCGCAATCGGCGGAGGAGCTAGGGCGTTGGCAAGGCAACCAAAAACTGCTGTTTTTAGGCCGAAATCGAAGTACGAATATATTGTACGCCGGTTCTCAAAGTGTTAACAGCAAGTATTAAGTAGAACCTCAGCAGTTTGCCTCTTTGTGGTATGACTCCCTACTGGGTTATTTTTGGTCACTAATTTCAGCCACTTAAGGATTCAAATAATGAATACGCATTGATTTATCAATAAAATGGTTTCACATTGTTTCCTGACACTTTATATGAATTAAGTTGCAACTAGTTAATGCATAATTCTTACATTGTTCTTCATTTGAACTAATGCATAGTTGTTTCATTAAGTGTAGATGAATTTAGCATTTTCAAATAAAAAAACAAACAAACCATAAACCAATGACGTTGTGCTTCTTACAAGACTTCCCAGTCCTATTCTATTTCAAAAATTTAACTAATTGTTTTTGAATTTCGAATAGTCAAGATCAGTGGTTCTCAAAAGTTTTTTTCACATTCCTCCCTTACAAACCTAAACTTTGTCAATTCTTCCCCAACAAAGATCACAAATGAAAATTGTAAAAATTGCACTTGAATAGGTGGGCGAATTGTTGGCTAATAATAAAATTATTGTCAGAAGAGCTAATTTTTCTGATTAACACTATTTTGTTTGGGATACCACCTCTCAAGGCACAAAATGACTATGTTCTAAAAATTTTGGGGAACCATGGCCCCCCTGGCTGCGCCTGTGCTGCCAGAACAGCCTGGGTTCGGCTCAACCACCTCACCGATGTCAGACGTTTCCGTTCCTGTATGTGCAAATGGGATATGACTGCTTCTGCAGCTTGCAAGTGTGGTGCTGAAGATCAAACTGCCAAACATGTCCTCCAATGTCCAATATACCAACCTCTTGGACTGCATGGCCTGACTGTTCTGGATGATGAGACAATCGATTTGCTGCTCAACACCTGCCCCGAGATCGAGTGCAGCCTGGCAGTGCCTGAAAGAATTGGCTCAAATGATGAAGCAGCTTCTGCCAGCTTGTTCTTGCATACTGCAGACATTCCAATCTAAACCAACCTCGCTGTGCACTTTGTATGTGTTGAATAAACTAATAATAAAAGCTTAAGGTTTTTCACCCACAGCTTTTCCTCCCCTATTCCTCCTTTAGGGAGCCAAGTGGCTCCCCTTTGAGAACCACTGGTCTGGATGGTTATGTGAAGCACAAAAGCTCTCAGTGCGTTTATTTCAAGTTTGACCCAAGATACCTTTCTTATAGATGGCCAATGTGCGTAAGGGATTTTCTACACGTCAGACAATATGATTTTAAAAATATTTAAAACAAAGCCTGTAAAGCAGCAAGTTCCTGAATCTAAAAGCAACAACTTTTGTTTTAGTCTTCAAAGTGTGAACCAAGTTCATGAAGAAATTGCAATACTGTATACTAACGAGTCTTGAGCCAGTGTGCGAGTATATCGTACTTTGAAATCACACATTGAGTGCTAATTTCATGCCACTTTGCAACTTCATAACTTGTCAGTCAATTGTGTTACAGAGCTATCCAAACCATCATAAGACCAGGCAAGTCTTCTCATTTGTGATGAAAAAGGTTTTGGGTTTCGATTTTTGTGGGTGATGTAAGTAGGGTAGGTTTTTGGCCATTTTGGTTTGGTTGAGGTTACCTGGGCCCAACCGCTAGATGGAAGTATTCCGCTCAAGTTTTTATTATAATTGGGTAAATTACCAATTTTATGTTTTGTTGGCCATGACGTTTGAACCAGAAATTCTAGAAACTCGACCAAAGGCTCAAAAACTCAGATTCTAGCCTAGTTTCCAATAAAAACTTAGTGAAATACTTCCATCTAGCAGTTGGGCCCAAGGCCAGGTAACCTGAGCCAAAATGGCCAAAACCTCTCCCACTTATGATGTCACCCACAAAAAAAACAAAACTAAAAATTGTTTTTCATTGCAAACTAGGAACACTCACCGAGTCTTTTGAGGGTTTGAACAGCTTTAGCGCAATCGACTGGCAAGTAATGAAGTTGCAAAGACTTGGCCAATATGGGCAAATTATACCTTTTAGCGTAACTCGGTCAGCTGGCTCCAAACGTGTTAAAAAGATAGTCATACAGAAAAAATTTTGGAGCAACATGTTAGATGGTGCACCACAACCATGGCAAATGTCCACCACAATTTAAACAGAGTAGGTAACTTGACTGTCACCCCATCAGAATAGAGCATGTGTCTCTGTTAATTATGCCGTCTCCCAAAAAGGTTTTAACTCTTTTACATTGTAATTGTTTTCTGCATTTTTAAGTTAATTCATACTCTGCATTATGTATTTGTGTATTAATGAATGACAGAGTTCCCACATGGTATTGAAAGTAATGAAAAAGATTAAATTTCAAAATCGGTTTTCAAGATCTTGAAAAAGTATTGAATTTGGCCAAAATGTACATTGAATATTGAAACATGGTAAGTCTAATTGTAAAATAAATCAGGTGTACAGTATGTTAGCAGAATTTTTGAAATGTCATGGGATTATTATTTCATTCATGTTATATAATGGACATATGTGTACGTTTGTTAAATGTTCTCTCATCACCAACGGTATTACTAAAGTGACTCAATTTATTTTCAGTCATTCCTCTTTCTCATTAATTGTATCAATAATCATTTGGTGCATCTCATGTCTGAATTTTTTGTATTTGAATTTTACTGAAGGCAAAGCAGTTCATTATTTATGCAGTGTTGTTCAATGTGTAAAATTGAGTTTGATGATAAGGAATTTCGAAAAATGAAGAGAAGTAATTTCGTATTGAGCTTTTTTTTAATGAAAGGGTATTGAAAAAGTATGGAAATGAATGTTGAAAATTTGTGGGAATCCTGGAATGGTGTTTTGAACTTAAACCTTAAAATTGGCAATGGTATTTGAATGGCTATTGGAAAATTAGTTTGCATTGTGTTGTGCTGCAGCTTTGAGTAGAAAGTAATAAAGAAAATTGTATCTCCATTTCTCAGAGTAATATCGATGTTTAGCTCTGCAAAGCTGCCAGCTTGTATGGTAATATAGTTATATGGATGTGCCAGTGCATACTGTATTTATCTAGTTGATCAACTTGCGTTTCAGGGGAAATGACTTTGACTTGGATTACACGTTATTTGTACCAGTTCTGAAGCTGCATGATAAGAATCAACCAGTTGTGTTGGACATGAGGCATTCCACTCCATGTCACTCATGGCTTAGCCTGAAGTACGGTTGCAGAAATTACTTATAATGCTTTCATGCGCCCCACAGTAGCTCAGATTTATTGTGATGTCATCCAGTGGTTCCAAATCATTATTTGACTGTAGTGCCTGGTTTTGTGAAAGGCACACTCTGACATGTTTATCTTTGTAATTTACTTGAATCACTAATGTCGCTCCCTGATTGATTGCTTTGAGGTGTTTCTGAAATGTATTCAAGACTGCCGTGGCATTGTGATTTATATTGATTTTTGCTGCGATGCCCGAGCTGCGTGGCTTAACCATGGCTGGTGTTATCGGACTTAAGTGGTGATGTAACCAACAGTTGGCTACGTTTTCTCTATGCTTGCGAAGGTTACGATTTTGAGTGGCACGCATATTTACTTTTTCTGCTTTGATATCTTATTGTATGTTTTTAGGTTGTTGGATGATCAAACTGTTTCCATTTGGGAATCGTGCTGTTGTGAAATTAATCATCAGGATGAATCCAATCTTTATCTTTCTCCAACAAAAGTTTATAGTTGGTTTCATGATACCCTTATTAAGGTACATTTGCTAAAGCTTTATTATTAGTGTTGAGTTATGTTTGATAAAGTGCTATAGTTACGCCAGTTTTAATTGGGTTCCCGTTGTTTATGTATAGTTTCATGACTTTTGTATATAGCCCGAAAGATTCTGTATTTTTGACTTTTTGAAGTGAAAACACCATGATAAGACGCTCATGAAATTAAGAAAAAATCCTACTCCCCAAGAACATTTATTCGGCGATAGATGTTATTTATGATACGTGTTCAATTGAAACTGAAAACCGCTGAAAATGATTTTCGGTTGCTCGCTTGTTTGCAAGCAGTTAGATAGACGCATGAAAATTGAATTATGTGTCCATGACTGCTCCACCTGCGGATACCACTGAAAAGAGATACGGGTGGTCGTATTCTAGGAGCAGAAAGATTCGCGTGTAAAATATGACCTAGAACATTTGACTGAGTCGTTTCGTTTCCAGTGTTTTCAATATTTTGACATTCCGAGTGTTTTCAATGACGAAAAGGGCATGTTCCTGTGTAACGCATTGCTTCCAAAATTGGTTTGGCATATATTTTGTGTTTGACTGACTTATCAGTTGGCAAGTTGCTCTGAATCGTACCCACGCTGCGATCACTTTCCTAAAACATTTATCCTAGCCATGGCCAATTAAAGCTAATCGTATTGAGTCAGTGGTTTCGGCGAAAAAATGAGCCGTACAGAGCAGCTAAAATAACTTAAAATTAAATGCTATTGCATATTTTTAACAGTTCATGACAATGTGTACTTGATCTACTTGTTGAACAGCTTCGGCGAGGAAATAAATCGTTCCCTTCAGCTTCACCTCCTTGCTTGTCGAACTTGTCGTCCGATTTTCGATGTGATGGCGTTGTTTTCTCAGTCTTGCAGTTTCAACAACGAAATCCGTGTTTAGGTGACTGAAACAATAAAGGCAAATCCGAAGCGAGGTGTTCCTAATATTTTAAATGTGCGAAGCAACGGAGTTGCCACGACTATTATATTGGCATGCGGTGGAACTCGGATTATGTACGACTTGGTTCCAGTTGTTTCGTTCCGTGGCTGGCCAGCCGTCGCCACTGGCTGGCTGTCTGAAACGCATTTCTGGGACGGAATATTGTCAGAAGAAGACGGTATGCTGTGATCGTTATCCGAATTTTAAGATCTGTAGCGTGGACCGCGTTTGCGAAAAATATAAAGTTGGGATTTGAAAGATGCATGCATGTCTGCCTAAAGCCTCGTGTTGGTCTAATCAAAGCACAAATGAATTAAGTTGTACTATTTTGTGAAAAATCTGATGAATTGTATTTGTTTATGTAAAAGGGTATACACTTGCGAAAGCTTGTATTTGAACTTTTCATTTTTGCATGGAATGTGTAACTCAGTATGTCTTATTTTAAATCAAGTGATCGGTTGATGTGATTTCAGTTTGTTTCGCGATTTTGCCCAGTTATGACGCTTTGTGGAAAGTCATTTTTTTTGTTGACAGCTTAACTCGTGAAGGTTCAATCCTTTGAATTATGACTCGAGGCAGATGCCAGGTTTAGCGCTGTAGTTCGTCAACTGGTTAGGTAACCAGTCCATAGCAACAACAACAATCGCAGTTTCGCATCACATGCTGGCACGGTTTCCGTTATCTCTGATTGTGGCGTTTCGCTTGAAAAGAGTTTGCACGTTTGTAGGGATGGCAGTGTAAACATTTTACGCAGCTGACGTGGTATGGTGGTCCCCATCGATGCTGAGGTGTTTCTCGTTAGCGGATTATGTGACATTTCACATGCCTATTTGATGTACTCGTGTAAACTATTTGTTCCGTGTATTTTTAGTTTGTGTAACGTGATGTGTTACAGGTATCAACTAATTTTATTTGGCTTTAAGAAACATATAACGCTGCCATATCTGCAAAGCATAAAGTTACGAAAAGCAGTGCAATTAAAGAAAGTGAGCAGTTCATACGATGCACGTCTGAAAAAGTTCAGAACCCAGGTGATCGCGACATACAGAATCACCAGCTGCGCGGGAGGGTACACTATTACGGCGAACACAACACACAATTTATTGTGTACACAATACGCATTTCGCAACATTACGCTATACCGCTGTCTCTGCATGGTTGGGAAAATAAATATAGGCATGTTTGTTGATTTTTGCTGTTGGCCTATACGCGTATTGAAGGTTACACAATGCAGTGATAGTGGATTTACTGCGTCCTCGCAGCACAAATTAGAATCCAACTTAGTATTTACGCCACCGATTGGACCTGATCCTAATTTTGTACCGTGTTTTTCGGACCATAAGGCGCGCTTAAAACCCTATAATTTTCTCAAAAATCGAAAGTGCGCCTAATGTATGAACCTGGTTGTGCTTTCTCATTTAGAACCAATTTTATGTGGTGAACGGTACCATTTATTTAATTGCTAGGTACGATTTTTTTGTAAACAGACGTAATAAACCAACAACAGTTGCAGTGAGCAGCACACGAGAGTAGCTAGCACATACCACAAATAGTATAACTCGGCGAGCTCCTGACTACATTGGCGCAAGCCGAATCAAACACGCGCACAGCTTTTATTCTATTCGGGTTTAGCGGATTAGGCATGTGGCAGATTAAACTCCCTCGTATGTAATGACAGATTAAACTCCCAGTGGCGACTGACGCACTCTGGAGTTACTGGGAAAGAGTTGAATAGTTTGACTTTGCATAAGTTTTGCTTCATTCAACGCGCCTTACGTAGGAAAAAAGAATAGCTAACGTTCAATTTTTGATACTGCGCCTTATAATCCGGTGCGCTTCATTTATGAAAAAAAGAACAGCTAGCATTTAAGTTTTGATACTGCACCTTATGTATGAAAAAATAAGAGCTAGCATTCAATTTTTGATACTGCGCTTTATGGTCCCGAAAATACGGTAGCTTCAATCAATAATAATATTTTTGGAACATTTGGTGCAAGTACGAAGCGACAATCGGTTAAGCAAATGACCTCAGAGTTCAGGTCACATGAACCCTTCAGACAAATTCATGCGTCCCGCAGTGCCGTATTGAATTAACATTACCATTGCGGCCTGCGACGCTGCGTTTTTTTCGGGATCAATGATTGTGTTATTCTCTTCGTCTTTCATTGATCCGAACGTTGTGGCCTTCCTGCTGGCGATCGTGTACAATTGTGTTTCTCATTTCTAGTTTGATGTACATGTGATTTTCAACTTTGCCTCTCACCACGTTAGTTTAATGGTCATCCAACTGACAAGTTGGAGACCCTGGCATTTTGGTTTCTCACTCACACATATAACTAAAAGAAATAATGACTGTTTTTTCGTCGCTCCTGTACCTCGTTCTCGTGGTTGTTTATGCCGGAGCGGTCCATATCTAATTGATTTCGAAGAAAAATTATGGCGCGGGAAAGCCCACGACAGCATCTTTGAAACAAACGCTGTTGTATGGAGCGCCTCCTAAACATACTTGCGTCGAGCCCGTTCAGGGTTTAATCACTCCAAAGCAATATTATCTATTACATACGTTTTCAGAATAAGTTTTAACTTCTAAAATCGAGCCGACGATGGGAAGTTTAAACATTTAGTTAAAAGCTCTTTGTTTCATCGTTGTACGACTGAGCTTTGTGTGTCTGTGCTTTCCGCCAACAACTAAAAGCTGATCCTGCGGCGAATCATTTGAAAAAGTGGTTGCTATCGCCGTGACGGACATTAGTAGGTAGTGTGAGTTAGCTGTGAAAGAAATTTGTAAATTCAAGAAGTTCTATATTTGAACTATAGAAGTTGTCTGGTTAATGTGTACAATTCGAAATGTGATCCTAGATTTAAACAAAATTTAGAAGTAACTTTATGATCTGGCAGAAACCAGTATTCGCCTTAAATTGCGAGCACAGCGCATTCTGGCTCGGAGCAATCTTGGTCGGGCTTACCGTTTTAACGCAAACTCTGGGAAAAGCAATGGAATGGTGCGTGTAGTTAAGCACCGTGACTAAAGAAGACTTCTGTGCGATGAGCCTTATGTGAAAAATGACAACAATTGCTAAAAAGAAATTTAAGTATTATTTGGTTTTTCCTTTTTTACATAAGCTTCGTTTTTTGTTTGCTTGTGCTCGTCACACCGACCTTGACTTCAAAGGGTGACCACCTTTTGTGTGTCACCAAAATAGTAATATCTTTTTACACCTGGCTTGGCTTTTGAAAAGTTTGGCTGCATATTCCGTTTACTTTCCCGTTTCACTTAAGAGTGTTTTATTCTAAGTAGTAAGTACTCTACATTCTGGATAATATCCATGTACGCGTTATTTCTATGTTCAGCGTCATGCACAAAAGGTTTAGTGGTTTTCGTTTCTTCTCACGGAAAACCTAATCAGAAATGTGAAGATAATTACAGGGTTCCCACGCGGTATTAAAAAAGTATTGAATTTCAAAATTGTTTGTCAAGACATTGAAAAAGTATTGAATTTTGCCAAAATATACATTAGGTATTAAAAAAGTATGGGAATTCTAAATGGAAAATAAATCTCAAGTATCCGAGCAGAATTTTACTGAAGGCAAAGCACTTCATTATTTATGCAGTGTTATGCAATGTGTAAAATTAAGTTCATGATTACGAATTTCAAAAAATGAAGAGAAGTAATGGCATTGAACTTCTTAAATTTAGTATTAAAAAGGTATTGACAAAGTATGGTAAATGATTTTTAGAAATGCGTGGGAACCCTGTAATTAGTTCCATACCTTTCAAACCATCTACGAGAAACTTACACTTTTCCTGCCCTCTGACTGCCAAAACAAGCAGACTTACAAGGTTTGTAAAAAGTTTCCAAAAAGGTTGAACTGGTTTTTGTGGCACATACATTGCACGCAGTCTTGCGAAATTTAATATTTATGAAACTCCAGTACAATGCACAAACGTTCTTGAACTCAACCTCAGTTAAAGAGTAGTCAAGTGCCAGAAGCTGGATTCATGCAATGTTTTCCACGTGTTCCAGAAAAAAATAGTCCTGCGTGCAGCTTCACTCGTAGAATTCACCTGCCATGTATGGTGTGTTGCTGAGGTGCAAAAACATTACAGAAGTGAACGTGTATTTCAAGCGTTCTGTTCTTGTGCGAGATTAATATTTTGAAAAAGGAAACGTTTTCACAGCGTGGTTTTGGTAAGAAAAACGATTAGGTGTGCAAAAAGCATACGCTACATCAGCACAGCGCTTCTCAACCGGTGGGCCGCGAAGCTCCTTCAGCTGGGCCGCGAAATGTTCCGAGATAACGTAATAATTACGCCTAGTCATGAGTTCTGAAACAAATTTTTCCTGAAGTGAGCCCAAAATCAAAGTTTCGGCGAAAAGTGGGCCGCGACATCAAAAAAGTTGAGAAGCACTGCGCTACATGACCTGCACACTTGTTTTCTCACGGCCATTAGCATCCAGCTCGCAAAAATGACGCCGCTGCTGCCATCGTGATAGCACGATCCATAACTACTTCTCACTGCTTATACACTAATGAAGATTATTGTGTCTTCGTCTAAATGCTGTTTTATTTTTTTGAGCAGTTATCACGGGTTTCCACCTTGTACCAGCGTGTAGCTTAGTCGGGAACAAAGACGTTGAATGGAGGTTGTCGTTTGCGCGAAGCGAAGTGCAGTTGAAACGCTACATACCAATGTCGTTTATGAAGACGTTCTATGCATTCAAAGCTATTATGAATCGAGCACTTGGTCGTTATAGTAAGGTTTGTGTAGTACTATTTTGTAAATAACTTATTGAAGGCTTTATAATGGATACAGCATCTGCACAAAAAGATAATATGCTCGGCGTAACATCTATATTTGTTTGTAAGAAAGCAAAATTCTTGTCCCTTTTAACAGCAGCCAGTTTCGCTGGTGCGGTAGTTGAGTGTTCCTTGTCACGAACAAACCATCTTAACGCAAATTTTTAGGAACCTTAGTACTTTTTAGTCCCAAAGATCAAGCGGGCAATGATCAGTCAGCGCTAAATGGTGGTCTGTTAGTCAAACTGGTGCAGGTTGTGTAAATTAAATGCGGTATATCGCGTTCATTTGCTGTTTTCATATTCATGTGATGCTGAAGCTGTTCAGATGTTTTGTTTATTTGGCTGCAGGACGTCTGTTCTGGCTTTATTTTTTTGAAATGTTTTTACCTCGCCGTGAACCGCTCGCTAATTGACCTCCGACAGAAAACAAGCATTTTTTTATGTTTGACAGATTATAAAACCGTACATTTTACGTGGCCTTCTGCTGTGGGCGTGCGACCGCGTCAAAATTCACTATCTCGCCTGTGACGAAACAATAGCGGAATGCTTGCTGGGTTTGATCGACGACACCCTTCAGTGCCTGCTCAGTAGGTCGTGTCCAAATTATTTTATACCACAGTACAACATGATCGGTCATCTGGACGACCAGACCATGCTCAAGCTTTGTCAGGTCGTGTTAATGGTGAGTTGTGATATACGTTCGCGAAGTGGTGGTTGTGTTGCTTGTGCTCTGTGCGGTAGCGAATTTCAGTTTGGATATTCTGAGGATTTTGAAAACACAGGTGCGGAGCGATCCAGCGGAACATGTTCGCAATGCTGTGGATCAAGTCAAGGCTGCTAGGGCGCTGACGAAAGATTATCACGACGAGCAAGTTGAGAAAATGTCGACGAGGCAAGACTTGTCCAAGTCCACGTGAGTGCACTGAGCTGTTTGGTTGAAGCGACTGTCCAAACACGCGGGCCTGAGGAAAAGCTGCATTTGTTGATAAAAGTAGTTGTACTGACCGTTGCGTGCTATGCACAGTTTCTGAAAGTGCGGGTCAGGAACTTTCGTGTGTTTAGTGCAGTCGATATTTTATATCGCAACAGCTGTAAGCTTTACTGCGGTCTGCCGCTTTTTAATGTCAATATTGTCTCTGGTCCAGCTTTATCAGAACCACCTCTTGTCAGTCTTGTGTGTTTTAAGGTGGTTTGAAACTAACAATGATTTAAAGCTGCAGTTGCAATCGAATCTAGCCAAATGCACTGACATTTAGACTCCACGGTGCTTTACCGTTGCACACAGTGAAAAGACCGGTCTTGTTGGCAGCTATGCTGCTACATAAATCTTTCCAACCGAAAGCTGTTTGTTGTGAAGAATATGCAAAAATAAGAAACAAGTAACTAAAGGAAATAGTGTTGTCGTGCACTGCAGACGTTTGAATTGCGTGTGAGCAGAAGAAAGTTTTTGTTTGCAGACGTAATTTTTGTTGCTTACCACATTCAACCACTGTGCATCTTTGAACATGAATAGAGGCATTGCCGATAAAAGCACTAAAAATCAAAAGCTTTGTTAATGCCAATAAAAAAACAAACACATTGCTAAACGGATCATGTTGTATTTGTTTCAGACTTATTCATATTTGCAGCTGGCTAAACGCTGTCTCTAGATGCTAGTTACATTTTCTTTCCGTGATTTACTCCGAAATTTGCATTCCTCTGTACTGTCTAGGCGCTGCTGCGCCATTGTGCTATTGTGGATGAATATAAAACCACCTAGGTTAAAAAATGGTTAGGTGCAGATTTTTTTAAAAATAGCCATGATGTTCTTACCAACACTTTTTGGCAAGACCACTTTATTTGGTCGTGGTATACAGTTTATTTTCCCAACAAAAATACCCTTCATTGCTGACTAAAACCAGTACTGCATTTTTTCAGAGTACCAGTATTGTCTGTTTGTGGTTGAAAATCAGCTTGTGACAGGTGATGATTATAGCAACTACTTTAATGTGGAACGTGAGGCTGTTTAATTGCAGTTAACGAGCTTGTATAGCTGTACCCAGCAGTTATTCAGAATCCCCCACTCGAGCAAATTGACATAATAAAAAATAGTCTTTTATCAATGGTATTTTCGCTGATGTACCCTTCGATGATGCCGATAACAACGTTAATTTTGCAAATACTACAGTGTTCCTGCCTACGGCACTGAATGTATAGCCATATTTACACAAGAAAACATCTGGTGGTGGTGGTGAGTTAATGTGCATATGATCCATTTAATATGCAGTTCAAATGGATCGGCAAGAGGTGGTGTCAACGCCGACTCGCGAGAAGAACTGGACCTGGCCGAGAAAGTGAAGCGACTGGTTGACAGCAACCCCGGAAAAAGCATATCGGTTTATTTGAACCCGGACGATGCGTCGCAGTCTCATATACGCATCGATGGCAGATTTTTTTAAACACAAGCAGATTCATGGCGACCGCTGTCCACTGAACTTCTGCAGTTCGTTAAGCAATGCCATTTTCGTTCAAGGGCTGGTTGGTCTTCGCAAGTCCACCTTATTGTCGATGAAGGGCATTGCGTACAACGCATTTTTCAAAAGTTGCCGCGTTTTTTTCGATCGGCTAGCTCCGCAGCAACACCGATTGTTTGCAGGGCTGTGAAGCCGGAGCTCAAGCAATTTTGGATGATTGGGACTAGAGCCTGGACCCAAAACTTTTAGATGGTGAAGGCGGAGCGAGCCTGAAATTTGGGTTCCAGTTCCACAGCCCTAGTTTGTAGGGCAAGCGAGTTGGACAAATAATAATCGATTCTCAACAGACCAAATCATTTTGGGGCCTGAACCAAAAACTTTAGATGCCTGAAACCAGAACCGGAGCCTAAGATTTGAGTTCCGGCCCCACAGGTCTTAGTTTATCTTTTTCTATACAAACGGTACATGTTTTGCAAATATTCTAATATTCATACCACCGCTTCTTGTACGCTCTAGTTTTGTTGTTACACTAAAATGAAGCATTTAAAAACTCAGTGTTTCACAGTTGCAGTAGTATTTGTGTAGCATGCCTCTAACATCTGCAATCTCATGCATTTTTCGTGAAAATACTTTAGATGAGCGGAAAATGTGAGCTCAGTGCTAGATAACTCCACTCCAAGTCAGGATTTGAGTCCAGATGAGATGAACTCGCATCATTGTGAATCGATTCAGCTTCAAACAACTATCGACTTCGACTAATCTTTAAGCTATTATATGAAATTCGCATCTGACCGCTTGCTTCTTCGGTTGAAATTTGCCGTGATTGATTGGACCCACCCAGCTGCTATTGCGCAAACATTCAGCGAACTTTAAGAAATCGAGTGAACTTCAGAAGCCAGAAACGAAGGTGTACCAGATACTGGTAAAGTCTGAGTAAACTGCCCGGTCATTACTACCATATAAACCTCCGTGGGTGATGCTGCTTTTTGTGACAGAGGGGCTCATTCAAAAGACAAGGTGTTTAGGTGGTTTGGAGTGCAATGCAATCGTCTGTTCTGTGGTGCTTGAACTTCGAACAACTCGTGTTTAAAATAACGCTGCATTTTCTTCGGACTGTTTAACTGAGCAATTCAATTTCATGTGAACACAAATCATACATCGTCGTGTACACGCGTCGTTTTAGACGTTAAATGCTGCCGGCTTTTTCTATCTGTCACTGTTACGCCTTACGTCTGGTTTCACTTGTGTTTTGCTCATTGCACATGCCACGACAGTTCTTTCAGGTTTTTGCTTACAGCTCATTGGTCCTAAAAAACGCCCTCTGGTGGATGTTTCATGGGTGGCGGAACTTTCGAAGTGGGGGGGCACAAATGCACGTCAAAAACATGGAACATTTTTGTGGTTTTAATTGGCAACTGTGACGTCATAAGCATTGAAATTTGACGTCAGTAACTTGTCGGCATGTTCAAGCAATTTTACGCAATGTTTTATAAGGCTTCAACGACCCCTATCTACGCAACACTGACTTGAGCACATAAATGCAACGAGGTTGTTTTTAGTCTTACACTAAATACATTCACAAGACGTACAGAAATACAACATGCACAAAGCTAAGGGAGCGTCCATATATTACATCATCAGATAGGGGTGAAAGGGGCTTTCAAAATGATGATAGGGTAAATAATTCTGATGACGGAATCTATGAACGCTCACTAGTAACAACAGATGTTACTGTACTACAAACTTCTTTCCAAATAAAGTTAATTCTGCGATCATTTACTGCTATGAATTCTTGCAGTATTGTTATGAGATTAACCGGATCCACTAAGTGTTTGTGAATGTGCAAAAACATCCTGTGGTTCAAGCGCTCTTCGTTAAGTACGTTGCGTAGTAAGACATTGCTGGGGTGGAGTAAATCTTGTGGTACCTGAACCATTGTCAATCCTGCGTGGGAGTCTTCTCCAGCGTGGGACAATAGGGGGTTCTATGTCCAATTTTTCTGCTTCCTTTACAATTTGCTTGAAAGATTCTGGTACTTTTTCTCTCATAATCTGTAAACTTGTTTCCAATACCGGTATGTCTTTGCATTTTATTGCTTCGCATGCAGTCATGTTTGTTCGATAAAGGCAGCCAGCTAGGAGTTCAGCTGCAGAGAGATGTCTTTGCTCACATGAAGACCAAAGAAAACTCCAAAATCGAACATGCTTTTCAAGAAGCCAGGAGCTCATTTTAAACCCTTCAATTTAGGCAAAATTCGAAATTTAAAAGTAGAGGGGTCAGGTCCTCCAGAAGAAAGTGGAGAGAACTAGGCCCATGCGGCCCCCTCCCCGGTTCCGCCACCTATGGGATGTTTCTCGAAGCATGCTCCCTGCTATAATCCAATGAAAGCGATGGCATTGATTAGTTTATGTAAGCGTAACTCGTGGCAAGAGCTGCCTACTTGGTAAAGGAGCAAAACTCAATCCTAGGTGCTGGTAGTGCCGTGATGGTTCGTTGTTTGTTCCATTTCGAATCGGAATTTGGTACTCTGGTGTCAGTTACGACATGCATACAAACGCGTTGTTAAAATGTTATTTCCTGCAGAACCCAGCGTTATTGAACGTTATCTTTCAAATGGGCCATATAGAAAATTGTGAACAGCAACGTTTAGCTGTCCTTGCTTGAGATGCAAGTATTTTATATTGGCGTAAAGTAATAAAATTGTCAAAACTATGTGTCGCTATGACGATTGAATTCTTTTAAAATAATGTCTTCGGACGGGGCAGTAAGAGAAGACACTCCTGCACAGTAAAGTTTGATGATGAGTGACTGCCATTCACAACAAACACTACCGCCGTTCGCGGCGGTGTCGTCTGGGAGTCTTAAAAATCACCTAGAAGTGAGAGGCAGGCTGCTTCCAGGAAACCTATTACATCAAATTGTTTAACGCTTGTCAGCAATACTTTTGCATTTTTGGAAGCAGTGAGTGAGTTGCAATGGCCTGTGCCAATGCCAGATCACAGAAAATGTTTTACCCCCAAGAGCAACAACGTCTGTCTTCCTACATTGGCGATAATACAAATTGTAAATGTTACAATGTGGAAGGTAGAAACTGTTGACAATACTTGTGTGATTGGTTTTCTAAAGACAAAAGCATATGGTCTACCATGCTGCGGTGAGCTACGGATCAGACACGAATATTTACTGTGGTATTATAGTGCTAGCCGTGAAGGCAGAACCGTCACCAGAGAGTTTTCAATATGATTTGAAATTCTGGAAATTTGCAATAAATTTATAACCCAGCGTTTGCTAATTGTGATTCACATTGCGTGTATATAAATTATAAAATCACTTAATATTTTCCCATGAATATCCATGATAGGCTCGCACAGTGCAACTAACCCTGCTCCGTCACCCTCGGGTCAGTTTGGTCAAACCGTTCTTCAACTTAATTTTAAAAGTAGTTCACGTGGAAAGCTGGTTCTTCAGTAGCTGCATTTTTAGGCGCTCTTCCGGGCAGTCCTGTCAAAATCTGCATAAGTTTTAATTTTCGGTGGGGAACGAAATTTGCCCAAATTGATCAAACAAAATTCCTACACAAAGTTTTTGAAGTAATTTTGACCAATTTGGGCAAAAGGAGTTGGTGCACTAGTAAGCCACTCCAGCAACCTTTGACCGAAACCAGCGGAGGAGTAGATCACACGAGTGCAAGCACTGACGACCAGGGGCGGCTCGTCTAGACGGGCTGCAGTCCTCCCTGAAAAATGTTAGGCAAAAGATTCCGCCAAACTCGCCTTAAGTTTGGATTTAGTTACGAAAATTTCACAACACAATCATTAACAGTACTTCCGACACCATTTTTGCTCAACGTTTCCTAGGAATCCAACAAAACCAATGTTTCGCTGTTTTCCAACGACGCCGCTTATGCGATGACGTTTT
>JGI24159J19872_10005598_pt1 | contig 16267 bp, 10 predicted proteins | sample Ectturendosymbi4_FD_19872 | JGI IMG/M metagenome (IMG submission 19872) | reverse complement strand
TTGTAATCATAACAAGCATAACTGAGCAAGCAAATCATAACTGAACATTCCACCAACCTCAGTTGAGGCGGAACGAGCTTTCTCCGCTGCGGGCTTGTTTGTCACCAAAATTCGGTCTCGGCTGAGTGACCAATCAGTCAATGCACTCAGTTTTCTGCGAAGCTATTACAAAAAAATGAATGAAAAACTTGCATGCATTATTGCCTGTTTGATTTCGCTTGTATTGTCACTTGCACATTATGTTAGTTTTCCCGACTTTTTCCCGGGATCCCGGGATGGAGTGAAGATTTTTCCCGGTTTCCCTTCGTAAAAACCGGGAACTTAAAAACCCTAGTGCTTACACAATACAGGTAGCCTTTTATTGGGACCCCGTTGAAAGCAGAGTAGGCTACTTATACTTTACAGCTGATGTTGTGGGCCCTTTGAAAGCGCAGTACTTAAACATTACAGTTGCTGTTGTGGACCCCTTCAAAAGCAGAGTACTTACGTATCAAAGTTGCTGTTGGAGGCCCATTTGAAAGCAGAGTATGCTGCTTACACATTGCACTTGCTATTGGGTGCCCCTTGAAAGCAGAGTTCTTGCACATTAGAGATACAGTTGAAGGCCCCTTTAAAAGACGCTTTGGAGTATATAATGTGAGTGGATAAATTTTTCACCAAAACTGAGGAAAATTTACGCGCGAAACACCTCGAGGGGGTCTTATTAAAACACACCGCTGCTACCGTGTATACGTGCGTCTACTGCGTTGCGTGTGGGAGTTTTAAGACGTTATACAATATAAAGCAATCAACACAGATAAAAATCCTTGGAGAAGAATTCATTTGGAATACGTTTGATGCAGGCGCTTTTGAAATCCTAGTTAATTAGCAAAAAAACATTATTCTTCAATTCGTAGGTGCTCGAAACCTAAGTTTTTTAAATTTTAAGAAAAACTACGAATTACGACACAATCGTTTCCATGGACGCGACAGAGTGAGGACCACCCGGTCAGATTTTTTCCATTAAACCTAAAATGACGCTGACGAAAACTCAGTTTTGAAACCACGGACGTTTCCACGAAAAACACCTTTTGCATTTCATCTGTTTGCGCTTTGTGCAGCCATTTGGCTGAAGCCTTTAATGTTTAAAATGTTACGAACATCTCAAAGTTTTGACTGAGGGCCAACGTAAACACCAAATCCCGAGTATGTTTTAAATTTAAAGATAGTTATCCTTGTGAGTTCCTAATGAACGCGTTTTCACAACCTTTTGCTAAACCCCCAACGTCACGAACCTCTTCTATAGAACTGTTTGTCTCCATAGCCTACATGTTGTTTAATGTCGTCGAAAAGCTTGTTAAATTTCACAGTTTCTATGCATACGGCTGTTCTGCTTGCAAGCCGTAGAGTCATCAAACCTCTTGTCCAACACGGATTCCAAAATATGCACATGCAACTGGTACAGTTGTACTATGCATAGTTTTTTTAATAGCTTCTTCATTCTACCTCCGAGCGCATGATAAGCTTTAAACGACATCATAGAATCAAGAATCTTAAAAGTGAAAACCTTTATAAATTTTGTTTACAAGGTTTGATTTTGAGGCTTTAAATTTTAAACTGACGACATGTGCCGTCAGCTTTACATTTTTGGTCAGGCTTACGTATTCTCAATCTATATGTTTTTTCTGCAAAGTAGCAGCTGAAATGTAATTATATTTACAAAAACATTAAGACAAAACGTCAAAACAGTTAAGAAAAGTTTGCAATACAATTTTAGCGAAGGAACAACTCTTTTTATGTCTTTTTCTACTCTACGGTTTGTTTGATTATCTGCAGGGTATCAACAATGTTGACAAACTGATCATTCCGAATTACAACAATGCTTGTCTCAATCAACAATGGAAAAAAGTGGACGAAGGAAATAGCACGAAAGGTAACCTGCGATAAAAGACGAGTAAAGCAGAGTATTAGAAGCGTAGGCAACCAAATGGAATACAATCTTTGTAATTTACAGCCTTCAGTTGTCGATTGCATTTGTTTAAACACTTTAAAGCAACAAAGTGAAAGCAAAGATTTGCTTATGATGATGCATTGACATAATTTTTAAAGATGCAATAACTGGTTTCGGGAAGCGTGGTGGGACGCTTGCGTATGCAGTTTATCCAGGTGCTGGACAAATTTGTGGAAATATTCACTTTGACAATGAATGTTTCACTCATCAGAAAATGCAGCCTGGTGATGGGAAATATAATTTATTTTCTGTGGCAACACATGAATTAGGTCACGCATTGGAGATGTACCATTCAAATCAAGCAGATTCTGTCATGACTCCATTTTACAAACATGGCTTTTCAACTGACAATAAGCATGAGATTCTCGGTGAAAGCGGCAAAGCGTTGATTTAGCAAATGTGCGGAAAACCGAAGAGTGTTGTGTTTAATTCAAGAACAGCAAAATTTGTTGTTAAACACCCCAAACCTGGAAAGATTAAAATGTTTTTTCACCTGAAGCCGAGATTTTTCGCAGGGGGTTCAGACGGGAGATGGGGTCTCTGGTGAAAACATTGACGAAAGCTTAAACAGAGTCTCTGACGGGAACTTTCAAAAGCTGGTGACAAAACTATCTCATAGAAAAAATATGGCTGAGTTTATCGAAAGAGAGTTTAGCTTTGTGTGACAGGCTTTCTCACAGAACCTGGTGATTGTGGGAGAATAATTTTTTAGGTTGTTTTGCTTCTCTGAGAATAAATGAGAACGAATGTGACTAAAATGAGAAAGAATGGAGTAGATAGAAAGATCGAATTCGGGCTAAAAACTGATTTGCTGTTTTTGTGATAGTTGGGGGGGGGCAAATTCGCAAGAATTTCCAATGATTTTGGGAAATATGTGAAATTGATTTTGGAAAGAAGATGGAATTGATTCTGGAAAGATTGTGAAATTGATTTTGTGTATTTGTCAGATACAAATGGAAGTAAGCGAGTTCAGGGTTTGTGCGTGGGATGGTTGGTTCAAATTTGAATTTATGTTTTTTTTTCAAAAACTTGGAAATTCTTGCGAATTTGCCCATCTGGAAATTGCAAAGACAGAAAATCAGTTTTTAGCCAGAGTCGGTCTTCACTATCTGCTCATCAGTTTTCCGGTTGCATGCAGTATTGCTGTAAAAACTTATGCATGTATATTCATTTCTGTCCGCTTCCTTTCCAAGCTTTCTTATGACATTATACCATCGATTTCATTTCCGCAAACAATGTCATTAATGCCGAGTTCAGTCTGCATGAGTAAAAACTAATGTTGATGTCTGTTGTGGAAACCTTGTGGCAAACATTACATCAAAATAGCTTTTGAGAGTTTGCCTTCCTGGCTTGGTTGAATTTATTTATACATTTTTCAAACTGTTTCTTGAATAGCTGTTAAAATATCTTCTTTCCACATTTCTGTTAGCAAAAAGCTATTTTCTAAGAATAAAATCAAGAAGACAAACAGATTTTTCACCAGTGAATTTTTTAATCTTGCCAGGTTAAACTGCCCCTGTTTAACTCCATGTGGAAGCTAGAACGCTGGTGATGGGAAATAATCTTCTAACATAAGTGTGGCGGTTTTTGAGCGTTAAACGCTGGCAATTTATGAAATACAGGATTGTCTTGACTTTCAAACAACCCGTCACAAAGACAAAAAGCGCAGTCGCATCTGCCGACATTCCAGTAATAATATGCTCTTTCTATATTATATCAAACATTCACCACCACTATCCAGTACAATGGCTTTATCACAAAAATCAAAAGCTGCGTCAGCGCAGCCAGCATAACGAATTTTGTAAATTCTTTTTGACGATCACTTGACTATACGACGTGACTGTTATGTACCGCAGTGTAATGCTTTCAGTCAGAATAAACGCTGTCTACACGCAACCGATGCCCTTCGGAAATGCATTTGACGGTCTATAAACACCTTTGAAGATTTTGGATGTCTGCATGTGCTGCCAACAATGACCGTTAGTTCTCTCGTTTGTTAAGTACATTTTTGGTTGTTTGACTAATTCCAAGCTCAATTCTAAATAGTAGCACAAGTAAAGTGACTTTTTCTTACCACCAAGGTTTCCCGCGAAAATGAGATAAGTCTATTTACTCGTATGCGCCGAGTGAGCGTATAATGAACTAGGGAATAAGCTTAAATGAACAGGCACAATGAACTAGCTAATGCGTAATCATTTGTATAAACCAGAAAGTAACAAATGAACGAACTATTAACTGTGGCACATTCCTCTGCAGCGCTTAAAAACTGATTCCGAAATGAATTGAATCAAAGCTCGATGACACCGGCAGTACAGAAGTTTTCATGAAAAACGCAGTACCACATACCAATTTTTAATTTCCAACAAACCTTATCGACTCTTTCGAAATACGGACGGAATTACGTACGACTGATGCCCTGAAAGAGACCTTTGGTGATGCCCTGAGAAACAGGATAAAACTAAATTACTGCAAGTCATCATATTTCATGGCCAGGGGCGTAATGAGGTTAAATGGCGCCCGGGTCAAGAAGCAAGTTTGGCGCCCCATGTTCGAACCTGAGGTCTTTCGGAAGCATTTTGCACTGTATTGAAGAAAGTATTTGCGACATTGCTGGGACTTTTCGGCGCCCCCGCAGCCATTCGGTGCCTCCCGTGCTGATTCACAGCACCAACAGTGGCTGGGCACCCTGGGAATTATACCCCCCTTGCCCCCCTCGTTACGTCCCTGTTTGTGCCAAATCTCTGGAGTTAAAGGGATTCAGCAGTATATTTCTAAATGTGTATTACAGTAGAGCTAACCGTTCAAATAGTTTTGTTAATGTGGCCGTTAAACATGAATGCCGTCGATTCACGAGATGGTATACTCTTCACATTTAACAAAAATTGTCAAAACGGGGATTTTTCTTTTAATGTATTGAAGAAACCAATGATAATCCTGCCAGAAAATTTCACTAAATATTTTGAGCAACTTTAAGCACTGACCGAGTTATAAGCAACAGAAAATCGGTATTTGGCATAAAGTAGCTGCCCATTGCGCAGAGCAAACCATAATATATATGACTCAAAGCAACAGGACCGTCGAAAAATCAACAATGAATGAAACAAAAAGATCATTTCTGGCAAATTTGCACAGTGGATTCAAGAACTCCAGACTCAACAGCAGAGCTGAATTTTTTTTCTGAAGGGGAGATAATTAGCAAAATGCTATATTATTTTGAAATTATTGAGAAACTTTCTTGTAGGTGACGCCTTCCACATCTCTAACAAAAATGGATTAAACTCGATTTGTTTTAAAAACTCAAAAAATTAAACAACTTATTTAACACCTAATTTTACCGGAGCAGTATTCGCATATCATATGCCTATGACACAGCTTACTTTTTTTTGTCATTTTGCAGCTGATTCGACTCCACCAGGAAAGTTGTGCGAAATACCAAGTTTGTTGCAAGAATATAAAAATTTCTTAGCAACCAGGAAATTTGACGAAGCAGAGAAAACGAACAAAGTAATACATTCTTTAATCACAAATGAGATCAGCACAACAGGAGATGAGCTGAGAAGATTTGCTACTGAGCTGCTGAACGCTGGTCGTTACGAAGAATCCATCCCTGTTTATTTCGCAGCAGCTTTTCTTTATACGAAAGAAGATTTGTGGGGAATGAGGTATTGCGTTGGTGTTGGGTGGGATGGTCATGGATCGGCAGGAATTCTCGGAGCCAGCTTGAAGATGATTGGACGAGACGTCGCGATGAAGGAGGTTGTGAAGTGTCACGTGATCCCACTCATGCATGACGTCAAAAATCAAATGTTGGAAATGACATCAGTGAGTGAGAAAGATAAGAGCTGGTGGATGAGTCAGGTTCTTGAACGCATCGCTCGAAGCGCAAAACTGGTCGATGATGACGAAGCTGCAAAGGAGGCGCTAAAGGAAAGTAGAGTGTGGAAGGAAAAGTGGTGGCAAATAGAAGAGGAAGAGGAAACCGTGGTGGAAAAAGATAAGCGATGCATTGTGATGTAACAAAAATCCGCGATTCTTGCTCTTTGCTACACACATGCAGAAACTTACTTGAGTTAGCAAAACGTACCTTGCTCGTAGTCACTTCATTTATAAAGTACTCGTTCGTGCAGCTTAAACGTATAGAAATGGATGAATTCGGAAATCGTATAATGCCTCAAAAAACATTAACCTCCTATAAAAAAACAAACTAACGTTGTTATAGAATTACAAATTCCTTTCATCCCATTCAACTTTTAACGTAGGTTTTATTGCCAAGAGTCACTGCGCATGTGCAGTGACGTAGAGGTCAAATAGTTTTTGTTTCGAGCTATGTGCGGCTTCCTCTAGGCCCTAAGGGAGGCAAAATGTAGCTTATATGATCGAAAAGAGGGCAGAAGTTCAATCACATTCATTGTGAATTGCGAAAGCTTGTAATGAATTCATTTAGACTCCAAACAAACTCAATGTATACAGAAGCGAAACTTGCTGATAAACAGAGCATCAATTCGCTGTAGACTATTGTTATTCAAAAAACGCATGATCTGCTACACTGCAGAATTCTCTTCTCGCCAACTGAGGGAAAAAAGCCTATGCCGTTACGACGTCACAGTGCTCGACAACGCTGATTTGAGTTTAACATGTCACATGATATGTGTAGTCAATTGTTGGCGGCCCATAAGTTATGAGGCAATGTGTTTGTAAGACATGCTTTTGTATTTCCAGCAATGTTACCGGTAAAGTCACACCAGTTAATTTAAAAGAGATTGAAATATTTTGAGCTGAAATATTTTCTCTTGCTACTTGGAGCTTGTTTATCAGAGAGTTCACGCGGAAGAATTATATTTTCATGGAAACATATTCTAGAAACAATGCATTAAAAGTCACAAAAATACCAAGTTCCTAAAAGCAAGCCAGGAAACTGNCATGCCTNATTATAGCTGAAGATTAGCTTTACCTGCTGATGGTGTAATGTTCTCTGCTAGCAATAAACTACTAGCTGTATTAATTTGGTAGGAACCAAGTATTTTTGACTTTTACGTAAGCAACAGTATTTGGTGGATACCACCTCTCGAAGCACAAAACGACAGGATGTGGTAGACATTTTGGGGATTCCATAGCTCCATTGCTCCCCTGACTACGCCTATGTTTGTGTATGCCCAGAAGTTTGCTTCTCTCTGTGACAGCGCAGCTACAGGCGCTTGACGCTACGAACCTGAATTAGGAGAAAATTCGTTGTGTTGTGAACATGAATCAGGACAAAATTCGTAGATTGCTGTGTATCGCGTAGTATTCAGGTGTGCGATATATTTGGCCACATTTGGTTTGTGGTTGACCAAATATTTGATGTGTGATTGACCAAAACTGTTAGATATTTAATAGAACAGCTGACGTATTGCCTGCAATCAAGTATGCTTAGGCTTTAAACTATAGTGTAACAAAAACGAAAATGCGCAATTGACCAAGTAGGTTTGACACAAATTCCTATAATTGATGACATTCGTTGCTATCATCCGTGCGTTAAAATAGTTAAAAAATGTTGTCTACTTGACTCTACTCTGTATTTTTGTTTGTGTTTTTTATTTCATTTTATCATTGGTGTGTCAACTGTAGGTGGCGTGAAGAGTTTCTCCAAGTTCACAATGGCAAAACTTTATTTGCGTTGTACTTTAAGTAATATCTGCTGTATCATTGTTCATCGGCTTTCTATAGAAAGGGACTGCGTTGAAAAGCTTGTTTATGAAGATATTCTCTTTGATTTTGCTTCGGCACAAACTAAACAAGTTCAGTTTAATAATGGTGATACACTTCAAAAAACTTTTTCGTTATCTTGCATTTAATATTTTCTCGGTAGAACCTAATTTGTCATTTGAATTTTTACTTAGGGAGAGAGAGCAAACAATATTTTTGTTGAAAAAATTATTCGAATAAGTCAATTGAAATCACTAACTTGTACCACATGACACTGACATTTTGGCGAAAGCCAGGGAGCGTGTGCTTCAACGCTACTGCGCATATTATGTTTGTGAAATAATTTTTTTACGTTCTGTGAACAGTCAAAGAGAGTTTGACGAAAATCAGTCAACAGCAATCTGCATTCGCTTGTAAGGTGAAATAATTTGGCTTTGACTTTCGTAAACCATTTTCATTGGACCATCTTTGCTACTACGTTGCTTAAAAATACTAGTACTGTGCTATCTTAGGTTCCTTGTGACCACCCGTGTTAGCCCGGTATTTCCACATTACAAGAAAATACCTGAATTTTCCCTTTTGCTGTCACTTCACAGATAATGCTGTGATGACGTTGCTTTTTTCATTACGTAACGCTCCATTGAGCAGCCGCTGTGAAAGAAGTGATAGCCTTGAGTACTGTGGATAAGTCGCAGAAAGACTCAAAAAACATCTGCAGACAATGCGGTTGATTATTATGATAAAAATTGAAATCGTGCACATAAAATCTATTTTGACTTTAGTCCAAAGGCGTGAGCCTTCTGCACGTCTTGCCCGGCAGCGTTTGCATTATTTCGCCGCGTGCAAAACGCTCCGTTTGTTCTGTAAAATGTTTTCACACTGTAATTGGAAATCTAGTATCTTTTATTGAATTTTTGCAAACTAAGGGCACTAAGACTTGTTTCAATGTTTTTGCAAACACAGAGTCATGGAACTGACTTTCTGCTTCTAGCGTTTTCTGTTTTCTTGCATTTTTGGACTGCCAGGGAACCAGTATACGCAAAATAGTTTTGTTGCTGTTCTTCCCTCTGGGGTTTGACTACAGTGGCATTCGACGTTTGCATAGTGCAGATAGTACGAATTGGTAATGTAACAAATCATAACGTTTTAGTAATGAACAAGTCAATCAGATGGTAAGTGATGTTAACACCTTGTGTTAAACCATTCTATTTATACTGCTAAATCATCAGCCGTACCCACATTAATTTTAACGTGCATCGAGCTTTGCGTCATTCATGCTTGAATGGATTTCAGTAAAAAACATCCTGGTGCTGTCCTCGCAACTTCATGCTTGATTGAAATTGTTTGAAAAATTGCTTCGCAGTGTTCGAAAATTTTCAGCAGTTGCCACAGATCAGTGAATTCTGATTGTTTCTGTGAATGCATCTAATTTTTCGATTTCCCACAAATTACGTCGTGTTCGAAATATACTGCCAACTGTGACTTTCATCTATTCTCTTTTCATTTTCACAAACTTTGTTACTTTTATGAGACATCATTTGAAACAGGTCAGTGAAGGCTGCTGTTCAACAGACCAAAGCAAAACAATTGTGAAATTGTCTTTTAAGATATATTTTTTAAAATCAGATAATTTATTGGCCAAAAAGTTTCCATCTAGTTTTACAAAAATTTGGCGTGACTCCATAACGTCATATTTCATACTACTCTTGTTGACCATGATATAGCATTTTTTGGCTATGCTGTAATTCTCCATCCATTCTTGTTCCTTGGCGCAGTGTTTTTGTGTACATCGATACCAATTTAGCCTCAAATTTTCGGCACGCATCTTATGCGCCTATAGCTAGATGGTCACGTTTCTAAAAATGTAGTATATGGGCGTGGGACATGTTCCTCGTATGTTAATATTGTAAAAAATACATACTGCTGTTCCTTTGGTGAGCAAGCATTCTGATATATATGTGAAGTGGTGGCATTATCGCAATTGATAACAACCTCAAATAAAAAATACATTTGCCTGAATAAGATAAAAATATTTGTACAAATAAAAAAGTGCCACATTGTGAAAGAAAACAGAACGTTTGCCAAAATCTAACTATATCCAGATCTTCCTTTTTAGAGAAGATCAGATAGACACATTGCAGGGTTAACACCTTGCGGTTATTTACGCATTTTCTCAGCACGTCAAGAACAGCCTGTTCATTCAAAATATGCGTTTCAAAAATCAAGTTTTCAAGCGTTCATACTCTTACACATCGCAACTCTCAGACCTAGCATTGCCAGTTGTGGACTTGGGTTTGAGGGGACCAAGACAAAGCTGGAAAGAGAGCCCTCTGATGACGACATCATAGTGGTGGGGGCGCTTTGAAAGCAGAGTACTTACACATTGCAGTCGCTGTTGGGTGACCACTTGAAAGCAGAACACTTACACATTACAGTTGCTGTAGTGTCCCTGTTGAAAGCACTTTGCTTTCGGGGGCCCCTTTGAAAGCAGAGCACTTATACATTACAGTTGCTGTTGGGGCCCCTTTGAAAACAGAGTACTTAACTTATGATCTGCTTCGGAATATATTATATGAATGGATAATAATAATAGATAACAAGTTTTCCACCAAAACTGAGGAAAATTTACGCGCGTATCACATGGAGGCAGGGGCGTAACGAGGTTAGATGGCATCCGAGGCAAGAAACAAGTTTGGTGCCCTCATTGGTCGACCTAAGGTCTTTCGGAAGCAAATGAACAGTATTAAAAAAGTACTTGTGACATTATTTTTGGGACTTTTCGCCACCCACCCCACGGTAACATTCGGCGCCCGGGGAGTTGCGTAGCCCATTCCCCCCTCGTTACGCCCCTGCCTGCATAGGCGTAACCAGGGGGGCAAAAGGGGCCATGCCCTCCCAAATGTTTAGAATATATAGTCATTTTGTGCTTTGAGAAGCGTTTTTCTAAACAAAATAGTGTTATTCGCCTAAAATCAAGCATTTTACCACCCCAAATTTTTTGGCCCCCACCAAATTTTTGGGCTGGCTACGCCACTACCTGCCTGTAGGGGGCCTCTAAAAGAGGAGGCCCGAGCCAAGTGCCTCGCTCGCCTCTCCGTTCATACACCACTGAACACAACTTACAATCGACATAACTCACGTGTTTTGTTCAGCATTCAACCATGCGACGTGTGTTCCTGTTCGTTCACAGTAACCTTCGCTGATTCCACAAGCGCTTGAGTAGGCCTTGCTTGAGTGCCCACAGTATCAAGTCGCAAAGAACGCAGACAGTGTAACGGTATGGTATGCTAGATGGAAGGTTGAGAGAAGATTGTGGTCTATAAACACTAGGAAAAAATATTTTGTGCTGGGTATAAACCACAAAATATATAAAGTGCAAGTGGCTTTGTCAAAACTTGCGAATGCACTGAACAAGTTTTAGGCTGCACATTTTCAATTTCGTGTTATTTAGCACAGTTTACATGTGTTTTAGCATCTCAGAGAATGCAACGTCTTAAGTTTTCAGGAACCATATAGGCCTACTATAATTTGAAGTATAGATACTCTGCATAATGTAAGTATCAGTGGCCTGCGTGATTTAAACTGCTTTTTAAGTTTTGGCGGGTTATCTTCAGTTTTTTATGTGGGCTACGTGTGCCGTTAAAACTACAAATGTTGAAAGTCGGATAAGTTATCAGTAGGACAAGTTTTTGTTGCAATAAAATCGTGAAAAATTCACATTTGCCTTTAACAAACGTTGCAGTGAAAAGTTGGATTTATGCAAAAGCATTTTAACGACAGTGATTTACTCAAGAGATTTATTTACACGTATTTCTAAATATTTCCAAACAATATACAGTATGAGAAGAAATTGCGATCTTTTGCCAACAGTCTGCGTAGCATGCTAGAAATTCGCTCCACAGTGCATGAAGTTGCTTGGCAATTTAACCATTTGGCGTACAGTTCCGGACTGCTGTGAGGCTGGGTCGTTTCTATAATTGCTTTCAGGTCTCTATTCAGTTCAAATCGGTCATCACAGAGAACAGAACTATGCTGAAACAGTTTTAAAACATGTTTTACTTGGTAAAAGTTACTTGGCAATACTTGGTAAAAGTTGCATGTAAAAAATCAAAAGTTGCAATATAAAATACCTGGAACCAGCTTAAAACATCGTAGCCTACCACATAAATTCTGAGTATTTAGTAAGCTGTCGGAGGCTGTAAACTAAAGTTGCAAAACCTTGCCCTAGTTATCAGCATATTTCCGAACGAATCCCACATAGCAATTTTCACTGACCGCACTGAACCAAGTATTGTACATGCTGCGCCAGGGAGGATTGATTTCACCTAGGTGAGCAATGTTAGTAGATCACAGTGCAGTAGTGGCAGTATGTTCACTTTCAGTTAATAACCAATATAAGGTTTCTATAAGTATGTTTTGCTACTTGATTCACTCGTGATCACTTACCGTATAAGGTATATGTTCTTCCCTCCGCCACATTTGTCTCCTACCTTGTGCAATTATTAAGACTCAGAGCTTGGACTTTTTCAATGCTATCGAACAGCATCAAGTGAGTTTAGAAACAGTAGTGACTTGCTTGGTTGTTTCTGCTTAATTTTGTGCATCCGTTAAAATAGCCTACGTCGCTGAACCTTGAAATACCATTTTGATGGCAGTAAACTCACATCCTTCAATCATTGAAAACTTACACAACGTTTTAATATCACAGTCACTTTGCATTGTATTTGGAAACGAGAACATTTCTACCTTAATCTCTTGTACAGGTAGGGTTATCATGCAATCCTGTTGAAAGTCGAAGACCGCCTATAAAATATGAGCGTCTTCATTTCTTGTTTTTTCAATGTATTCACGAATAAACCGTTTGCCTTAGAACCGCACTGTTGTGTGACCTGTTCAAGCGTATAGGTGGATCCCTCTGTTTCCGTCGACAACCAACATTGGTGAAATCTGATCATTCACATGAAGCTTTTTGCTGTTGCGGACAAATGTTTTGACAAAAACAAGTCAAGCGATTCAATTAAACCCTTCCACGGAGGTTGGCCTTTCAGCAGTGGCGTAACGCACTGGACGGCAGAGAGGCAAATCGCTCCACTTGGCAAGGGCCCCCACTTGACTTATGTTTCGGTTTTAACATTCTTTTGGTTTTTAGTAGGTTGTGTTTTTTTGTGTTTTTGGGGTATTTACCGGTGTATGTTTTTTCTGCGTTTTTGGTTTTAGTGTAGCCATACACATCCGGATTCACCATCATTTATGAAATTTTTTCGGTGTTGGTTTGTGGGCCCCTACATTGGCCAGTGGGCCACTTTCAGCTAGGTGTCCCCCTTAGTTCAAATCTCTAGTCGCGCCACTGCCTTTCAGTTTGAGTCCTCAAGCACAAATAGCAGCTCCCATGCTTTGGGCAACATATACTTCGCAGCTAAGGATCATTGCCTCATTTCAATTTCACGTGTCGAAATCCGTTTTTCCTGTAAAAATTGCTCACTACTTTATGCTTTAGTTTCCGGTATTTGGTATCCCAAAGGCGCATTTCATCTGAAATCTTTTAAAATGGTACAGAATTTTAGGCTCTACGTGCAGCTTGTCACAGCGGTGTCTTTGACGATTTAAATTCTAGAATAACTTCTTTCAGATTTCAACATTTTAGATGCCTGATTTTTTCCTTAACATTTCTAAATCACGCATGCTGTACATGGAGAATATTTTTTGTTTTAGTAAAAAAAAACGGGATAACCCTGAATACTGTATTTATAAGCTGAGCGTTCTGTACATATTTCATAAGGCCAGTCTCGCAGCACAGCTACAGTAAGCTCAGACTGCGCGGGATGCTCTGTTGGAAATATAGTGGTATGTAGTTCTAACCTGCTGTCTGTTACAGATGTACGTGGGTTTGGTCCCAGCATCAGTAGTGTTCAATGCCTTCTGAATACTCGTTGCTATTATGCTGCTGAAAACTAAAATAGTTAATAGTATAAAACAGTCGGTGCAGTTTTCCTCCTAAAAAGCACAGTATAATCTTATAATAAAAATCACGGCCAATGAAAACGATATAAACGACATATTGCAGACGTTTCGACAACTGCTGTTATCATCATCAGTGCATTGCAAACTGAACNGCAGTGATCTTGCTGCAACGTCTGNAATGTGTCGTTTATATTGCTTTCGTTGGCCATGATTTTCATTACAAGGCTCTTTAGCACTTCCGCTTTTCTTGTACCAACTCTGTATANTCAATCTGAAACATCAGACCTTTCTCTGAATGNTGTACGTGTTAAGTTTGCCGAACACGTCAAATATCTCGGTATACTACGTCATGCCTCACTGAAGGATGACAACGACATGCAAAGGCCAGTATAGCATTACTTTGTGGTGCAGCAAACTAGCTCTGAGGCACCTTCGCTCGGTGCTGAACTACAGTTCCAAATCTCTGGTTTGCACCTATTGCAAGCCAATGTATGCCTTCGAATTATGGAATAAATACACACATTGCTGTATTGAGCACCTCCGTGTTGCCTGTAAAAAACGTCTATCGGATCTTGCAATGCATTCATTGGAATGTAAGTGTTTGCCAACCATGGGCGTATAACAATGTTAGGTAGCGCCCGAGGCAGTGGCGTAGCCAGCCCAAAAATTTGGGGAGGGGCAAAATTTTTGGGGGGTAAAATGTTTGATTTTAGGCGAATAACACTATTTTCCTTAGCAAAACCCCTCTCAACGCACAAAATGACTATATTTTCTAAAAAATTGGGGGGGCATGGCCCTTTTCGCCCCCCCCCCTGGTTACTCCTCGGGCCCCGAGGCAAGAAGCAAGTTTGTCGCCTCCATGTTCGAAACAGGTCTTTCAGAAGCAAATTTACTGTATTGAAGAAAGTCCCTGTGACATTGTTGGGACTTTTCGGCGGCGCCCGCCGTCACTCGACGCCTCATAGCGATTCGGCGCCCGGGAAATTATGCCCCTTTTGTCCCCCTCGTTACGCCCCTAGCGCGAACATCAATTTACCTATTTCGTCGGGACATTTGATGCCTTGATTAGATACAGTTTGTATAGGTTTTCAACGATGTTCAACTTCATCTAATTTTTTATCCGCTCACTTCAGTTGTCTGATACTTTTACAAACCTCCATTTTCTCCTAGCAGGTAATGCTTCGGTATGAGGATGAACGAATCCAATAGTTGCTGCGTGTTATATATCAGGATTGCCTGCGCGTGTCAACTAACAAACTAACACCTATACCCTGAAATGCGCCCCGTCTCAGCATTTTTGCATTCCTATTTCCTTTGACCAACCTCTTTCATCAGGGTTCTGTATTCGAGCGAAGCACATACATAAATATAATCAAATATAACTTTCGGGTTATAAATATAACTTTTGGGTTATAATGAATAACTCGCTCATCAGCAGCATTTAGTAAGTGTGAAATGCAAAACTCCACAAAAAACTCTTACGAAATTGGAGGTCAAAGTATTTTTAACATGAAGAAAACGACGGTTTGCTACTGGTCTTTTGCACACTTCATTGCCGCCCAAAGGCGCAGCCAGGCGGTGGCTGAAGGGTCTCACGCCCTCCCCCTTAGCCATCACAATATTGATGTTTATTTTTTTTTATTTTTCACCAATATTGAAGTCGAGATGGGGTGCATTGCAGAATACCCTTTGGCAGTACGACAAGGCGTAGAAACACATTTATTATCAAACCAGGCGATTATGAATTTTCGAGGTTTGAGAAATATTGAAGCAGCTTTCTTCATTCCTGCGTGGTTTGTACTACCACCCAGTGACGGATTTACGCATGGGCCATGACCTATGGGCCCCGCGATTTTGGGGTCTTATGACGCTCTTTCTTATCACGACTCAGTGTCAACTGAACATTTGCGAAACTGCGCAGAGGCATAACTTCACAATTTACCTTGAAACGGGCGGAAATGCAAATGTCTACTCCAGACTGTTATCAGTACAGTAACAACACGTCAAAATTGTGCATCTGGGCGTGAGAGAGATTCAGGTCGTCTGTATGAAAGCAATCACAAAAAAATGAAAAAGAAACAACCGGCACTTAATAGATGTTCAATTTTCCCCTGACAAAAAGCTCACAACAACGCAAGACCGCCAGACACTGCAAAACTCGGATGGAAAGCAATATTGTCAGCATTGGATCCTACGTTTGGTTGTTTTTACTGGATTTCCCGCAAACAGAGATTGCTTGGTGCAGCTCTACATTACTTAGATCAGCTACAGTAGAACAGTTTCTCGTGAGCTTTACTGGTAAAAACGTGTCTAGGGTGGGCTTACTTCATATGATTAACCCGAGGGTGTTGCGAAAATATTTTGCTGTTGTGCAAAAGTTGTCTTCATGCTGTTTACCATCGGCCTATAGAGCACATGTGTCAAACTGGTGGACCGCGAGGCAAATATTTTATGTGGCCCGCGAAGCTTAAATTTTAAGCCTCAACCTGCTTATTTTTTTGGAACTGTAATGGATTATACATGTTTACAAAGGCGAACGACGTTCTTTGCCATGTTGTAACTTTGCTATTTTAGTTATCTTGCTGACCTAAGGTCTCTCTTCAAAAAGGTTATTCAGTTTTAAGGCTCCTT
>JGI24159J19872_10005596_pt1 | contig 16269 bp, 7 predicted proteins | sample Ectturendosymbi4_FD_19872 | JGI IMG/M metagenome (IMG submission 19872) | reverse complement strand
CATTGGTTTGTACAGACGATGGGCTACAGTAAACTTGTGGTGGTGGTCTCAGTGTTAGTGGCATTTTTTGCTTAAAATTTCAAAGAGGATCACGTCAAGTTTGACCATTCCATCTGTTCTCACCAGGCGCAGCTCCCAGCCTAACAGCGCCATCAGGTCCACAAAGAGAATGCTCTCACAGAAAGAGCTCGTTGAAAGTGAAGTGGTAACTTGTAGACGAGCACTATTTTGTAAAGAGAACAACGCTGTCATAGAAAAAGTGCATCGAAAGGAACTGCTCGGTTAGGCGTTCTTGCCCGAAAATAACGTTGGCAACACACATCACTTTAGTAGCATTTTCACAGTAAGCCCTACTGCTTCGAGAATCAAAGAAACGAAGGGTGCATACGTTCGTATATGTAATAAGCTGCAATACCTACATATTACTTAACATAACCAGCATTCCTGCACTGAAATGCGAAGTTAAGGTGCCAGATTTAAAGCACTCAAGCTGCAAACATAAGGTGCAATGCGTCCTGTTAAAAGAAAAATTTAGTCTTCTCTTACAGTGATCCTGGCAAAAGCTAGGTTGCTGTATGCATAATTCGTTTCTTTGATTCTTCAAGCATTAGGGTTTACTGTAATAATGCTACTAAAGTGATGTGTGTTGCCAACGTTAGCAAAGTGTTAATAAAAAACTGTTTATTCGGACACCCAGGTTTACCTAGAAATCATCAGTGCTCCTGTTTAAGCAGACCTGTTTGTTTTTCTCGAAACAAACGCCATTTCAGATAGAAACTACCATCTCTGGTTGTTTGCTATCTATCCATGTAAGTGTGTGCTCGCGTGTGGGTTGTTGTTATCACTAATTTTTTTTGATATTTTTCATGTCTGTTGCGTTTTGCGCGTTGACGTATCTCGGTTTATTCTGTATTTATCTCGTTTATATTGCGTTTGTCTTCTCTTGTTTATTTTGTATTCTCCTTTGTACTTGGGTAGAAATTTGTCATCATTTTCATGATCATTTTCAGGCCTTAGCGTCATAGGTATTTTCAAATAAACAAACAAACACAGTGTCAAAAAAAACCTCAGTAAATATAATCCATGCTAACAGTCTCACTATTAATTTGCACTGCCTTGAAAAGTGAAAGACGCTCCATTTCTGCCTGCTTACGACGACACTAGATTACGATATGAATGAAAATAATAACAGAAATTTTTAAAAGTTAACTTGCGAATTACCTACAAACAGTGTCGGAATACGTGCTTTAAACAAAAGCATAAATGTTTGACCAAGAGAGCAATCATACTTCATGAAATATATTTCAATTTTCTTTTTACTGCTGGTGGGGGGAAGCATCCACCATCCCATTCGCATTTAGCCCCGATTAAACTCTTTTGTAAGTTTATGGTTGAAAACCAGTTTTGCATTGATAACCAACAGTCTTCGCTTTAATGTGACATCGAGTATAACTGCTAGGTTATAGTTAAATGATTGCGTAGTGCAAAACCTTTCATTTAAATGTTCTTATCCATAGATTTTGCTACGAAAAAACGAAATATTGTAACATTTTTATTTGTATCAACTTTTCTTTTTGCAAAGAGCAGTGTGTAGCAATAAACTTTGTAAAGATTACTCTTTGAACAAGTAAACAAAGGATAGTTAAAGTGGATATAGTTTATATTTTAAAATTGAAAAATCAATTCCTACTAAAACTCATAAATTACATGTTTTTCTATGAAATGCATTTAATGCCGAAACTTCATTTTGTTCATGTTTCAGAAATTTAGATAATTTCAGAGAACTGAGAGAAAAGATTGCATATTTTAATTTTAAGTATCTGTGTTATTTTATTCAAAGTACAATAGTAATTTTGTTAAAACTACGAGAATATGGTAGGGCAGTTCCATTATTTTTACGTCCAATTGCTGCACCTAGTTATCAGTGCACTTCACCACTTTAAAAAATTTTATCTCCTAATATTTATTAGCAGGGGTGCAGTGGGTGGGAACTTGCGGGAACGGCGTTCCCACACCTTTTAAATGTTTTGCTTTAAAATGAGTTTGAAGCTGTTTTAAAATGGCTAATTTTTTGGGTGAGTTCCCACACTTTTTTCGTTAGCACTACATTCCTGGTTATTAGACCCTATGTTTGATACCAGCTTCGGTTAACGCTTCTCAACACAATAAAAAAGGAAGATTCTGTCTTGATCTAACACAACATGCGTTTTCAAAATCACACAGCATGTGGTTTCAAAATGGCGTCGTGTGTTTTACAATTGGTTGAGTACCCGCCGCCAAATCTGGTAGGGTACGGTTTCAATTCCCGGTCGGTCATGCCGAAGACTTGACAAACTTTACCTGCAGCTTGTCCAGCTTTGTGCTCGGCGCTGATGATTGGGTGTAAGGAAAAGTTTCACGCACGGTGCTGCCATTGACTCGTCATCAATGCAGCATTCGTTACCAAGGTAGCCGTTTGACCCATGGCGCAAGCAAATGGCGATGGGCACCGCTGACCATTCGTGCCACTCCGAAAAGAGTGAAAAAACGAGTATAACAAAATGAATTTGAACCATATTGTGCTTTGTAACTGCGAGCAGCTCACATGAAACAATCTGTGTAGAAACTACTCCAACGGCCAATGCAAAAGAACAATCATCCGCTCACCTTAAGTTTTATAAACCTCGTTTTTATTTCAACGGCGGACGCATTTTGAAGAATTAGTCTTTTTGCCATAGCTGCGATTGCCTTGACTACGTTCTGTCTTTGTGAAACTTCTTTTTTTCTTTCTTCATCACTTAGTTCGCTTGCACAAGAAACTGGTTCAGGGCAGTTGCTTCGCTCGTACGCATCAGCAATGTTTGCAGTGATAACCGCGACGTTTTCCAGGAGCTTTACGGATACCTTTAAACAAAAGCAGTCTTGTATAAGCAAAGGAAGAGAACGTTTTTAGCATCCTTTTGTACGGAAAACAAGCTGCTTTTAGCAAGTACTGCGGAAATTAATGTTCATAGTGGGTCTTCTCTCACAAGAAAATCATTGATAATAATGCAAAGATTCTTTACAGTTTCAATTTCGTTTGCTGAAAACACGAGCTTCACTTTCCATGATAAATGTCTTGTTGTTTAGGCAGTAACAAAAAATCAAGCAATTATTTTCTTTAAAATTATTTTTGCAGCAAAACTTATTTACTATCTTTATCTTTTTTCTACACTTCCTTAATTTTAGCCTTAACTGAAACGTGTCTGGGAGAACGGTAATTCCAGAAACGCTTGTTTATCAGCTTCGAAGTAGCAGTTAGCAAAAACAATAAAATTATAAGGTCTGTTCCGTTACTTGTTGAAAAAAGCCTGCATGTCAATACCAACCTTCTCGACGGCTGAGCCAATCGCAGCAACTATTTCGACTGCTTTCAAGGCTTCGTCCGTGCCGACGTCATCACCGGAAGTGACAATTTTCAGTTTTTCTGATACTTCCAAAGCATTTCTGGAATCGACTTCAGCAACGTTTATCTGCAATGAGAAAAATTACTTTTAAACAAAAACTAACTACACTTCACCAAGCGCCTTATTCTTTCTGTCGAAAGTGATAAAAATAATAGCTGTCTGGGTTTACGAATATTTGAGTGTTACAACCAATACACCAGCTTATTCCTGATTCACCTTCAAATCCTCTATGGTTGCCTTGCATGAAATGGTCAAAAAACTCTTTGGATCAAATCTTGAAGTGAAAAGTTTTCCATCAGCAGTATCAACCTCAGTTGCAACGCATTTCACGCTTGCTTGCGACTGACCTAAATTATGAAGAAGAGCGTGAAATTGACAGGGCATTGGATTTTGACCAATTTCTTGGTTTGGTCAAATGCAATACAAGTCTCTATACTAATCTCTGTCAACAGCGAGATCAAACAAAAGCATTACTTGAGCTTGCGTTTGACAACAATCATCTGCCATTTCCTATTTTTTCTCACAGATGCCACTGCAGAATAATAAAACGCACAAATAGCCATTTTCACAAAACTGCACACTTCTTAGATTTAATATAAATTGCGATTTGTGCTGCGAGCAATTTTAGCTTTCTTTATCCAGACCGACGTCAGCAACACAGCTTGTTTGACGGAACTGCAAAGCAAGCGAGAAATTGCTATTATAATTTCTTCCATCAGTCAGGCTGGAGAGAAATGTTTAACAACACCAGAAGCTATTGCAATTGTTGTAAGAGTTTGACTGAAGAGTCAATAATTGTTATTAGATAGTCTTTTTAGACAAAGATTTTTGTATTTACCAATGGGGCACATCTCATTGGAGCCAACTTCTCTTTCAGTAAACGTGTCATTGAAGGAGTAGCCATAGAAGGTGGCAGCTGAGCAGTAGGCTGTTGACGTATGGGAACACCATAGTAATCTTTCTTTAATTGTAAAAGCAACTAAAACATTAAACATCTCTCTTTGCGCGTGTAATGTCAACAAAAATGGACCTCTTTTTTAAGTTGAAGAGACTTGAATTTTGCGCAAAAGAAATCAAGTATATTTTCCACTGAAAAGAAAAGGAAAATATAATATAAAGGAGAAATCATGGTCACTAAGCTGCATTCGGTTTGGTTAAAAAATGTGTGTTCTGCAAAATTGCTTTTTGTTGCTAGATTCTTGTGCAAAAGATAATTGTATTTTGTCTCATTCTTGGAATTTTGGCATGAAACAAAAATTAAACTAATGAGGAAAAATAGCGATTTGCTGCATTGGAGCTGATTGTAGTGAAAATCATAGTAAAAACTGGAGCCAGCGGGATATATCCCAGGAGAATTTGTAGCATGTGTACTGTGATGCAAGTAAATCCGCAAAAAAACTGCGGTGAAAGAAAATCCGGAAAAACAGTCAAAAATTTTCAAGAAAGAGATGGTATTGGATTACAGGCAGCAATAAGTTTTATAGCACAGCGGAGCCGGAGCAGATGTAGCGCACATTTGTTTACTGACAGAGGCATGTTGAACACAATGGAGACTAAGGTACAAGTGGAGATCGAATTTTTCGTCAGCAATGCAGTATTACCAAGTGTATATTTCTTCGAAAATGGGACTATAAGTTTAAAATACTGTCGATAAGTGGCAAGTTCGAACAGACTGTTAAAAATCCTAAATATTTGGATTGCGTCTTTATTTTTACACATCTAATGTTTTTCTTATGTTTCAAGGAATTATCGCGTGACTCGAGTCAATGATTCGACCCAAGTCACGATTTAAGGACTAAACTCAAGACAAAACGTTTTGACTCGTGACTCGAGTGATTTTTAAAAAGTCGCCACAGCTTTGTTGCACGAAGTAGTTCATCTGGGCCGAAATCAAGAAAACACTGACTCGAGCTTACAAACTAGTAACTTGAAATAAATCGACAGATTTTGTGACTAGATTCTGACTCGACGCCAAGAAATCGGTTGAGGCTCGAAAAAACTTGAAATGACCCTGAGTGGACTCGGACTCAAAGGACTTGTGATTCCACTCGTGAATCAACAAATGAGACTCAGCTACATCACTAGTTCAAGTGAGTTTTCGCACAAAAGATTCTCACAAAATGCTTTTCATGCTTAGCAACAAGTTATATTTGCAAGCTCAACAATTTTATTTTCGGGCTAAACAACCTTTACAAACTAATACGTTGAAGAATTGCCTTATATGTATTTTACTGCACAAACACTTGTTAAATTTCATGACATACACTCACCTAAATTACTTATCCTGGGATTTCCTTTAAAAAGTGGCATGAGATGCGATTGTCTGTAGTTCAAGTAGTTGTTCAAAAGCTCGTTCGCTGATACAAGTTTTTCCTTCACTTGAACCCTGTACCTGCGTAACACACCATCTCATTTTTAAACATTTTGAAGTTTTCAAAAACAAACGAGTCTTAATCCAGGGTTTTTAAGGTGTTTTAGGGACCCGAATCGGGTCCCTAGAATTGAAAATTGGGTCCCTAGAATCAGAGAAATCGGGTCCCTACACGTCCACACCGCGTACCTAAGATTTTCTTTAAAAAAACTGCTTAATCAGTCAATTTTTAACAGGATTCTTGCAGAAATGAAGCAATTTTATTTAAAAAAAGTTGCTTAGTTCTCAATGCGCTTGCATGCCCAACAAAATTTGCTACAAGCACAGCATATATATTCCAACGCACACTTCTTGTCATTTATCAAGTTGCTTTTACTGCTTAACAAAGCCCTTCTACATTGTTCGAATGGCATTGACGTGTTGAGGAGACGACATTTAGCTGCAAACAAATGTACTTGACAGAATAAAAATGCGATGCTCTATTACATGCCTGTTTCAGTTGTTTGTAGCTAAGTCAAATCGATTTCCTCGTGGTTAGTTTTCAAGTTAGTGATAACACGTACCGCAAAAATATCCAGAAAAAAATGTAGAAAATGAACAATTTGCTTTGAATGGTCATGTACGTTTTATTCTGCTGAAGTCTACACCTCCTTGTATTAACAAGAAAACGCGTGTTGCCTTACCTTCTTTTGAGAAGAACACTGCTACATAAAAATTTAGGTGCTACATTCAAAACATTGTTTAATGTATGTAATTTAGTTGTGCATTGACCTTTTTTCATTTTTTCCCAAGGCATGCAAATTTCAAAATTCATCAACATGACGACCTGATTTTCATTGAACGGAATTTCATCGTTTTATGGCAAAAGTAATCATCAAAGAATTTCAGAAAAAAACAAAGTTTCAGATTTTTTTAGATAAGAAACGTTTTTTAGAAGATATAGCTCTGTGTGTCATACAGTTCCATTACTGTGTTTTCTTTAAATCTAAACAAAAAGTGCGCGTTAACCCAGGCAAAAGTAAAGGAGCAATCGCATGAGATTGTTTGATCAAGTCAAATTGTACAACACAAAAAAGCCAAACAACACAATGTCATCCGTCAAATACAAAGCATTTCAATTCAATCTAACCTCAAGTTAGAACTGGAACTTTTGATTCCATTAAAAAATAGGCAACATTCAGATATTAAAGTACACTTAAAACTTGTTGTAGCTTTTTAGAGGAATAATGAAAACAAATGACTGATAATCTGAAGCGAATGCTTGCATAGGAAGCTTAACGTGGCTACAATGAACTGATTCTCTCTAGATCTATTGAGTTAACGAAAATTGGTAGACGTAAATGCCAGTCACACTTCAAAAAATTCTACAAATGTACAAACTTAGTTGCTCATAATAAAAAGTTTGCATAAACAAGGCAATAGTTATTCATCCTTAAAAGTTAAAGAAAACTGCATGTAACGTTTTAATTGAAAATATGAACAATTCGACAAAGCACCACAAACTTCTTAGACTTGTAGAATTATACTGGACAATGTTATTTGGGACATGTAGTACTCTAAAAATTTAGTCAACAAAACAGTTTGCAGACTTAGTCTCCTAGAAGTACAGTAGCGCAACGTTGAAAAACGTCTGGTTTCATGGCTTCATTTTAAAAAAATCTTTCATTCAATCTTTTGATTCTGAATATGTGTCGTCAGATAACGCCTGTATGGATCTGTGACGCATACACTTGTAAACGTAACTTGTTCTAACTCAACATGTAGGAACGTTTGCAAATAAGTGCTTTGAAAAAATGTCTTTGCCTTTCAACAGTAGCGAAATCTCCAGCTCGAACTGTAGTATTGAAATCAGAAAAACTCAGGGACACCAGGATAGTGTAAGAACGTTTGTCATCCAAAATAGTTAGGGGTATACTCAGAAACGAACACAAAAGTTTTGTTGGATAAAAAAAATCTTGTTTTTAAAGCAATAAAAGTCGCTTTCGTTGTTTCACTTTTTGCTCAGAACTACTTTGTTTTCTGTTTACGATTTTACTTGTTTTTATACAAAGATTTTTCATTACAACTATTCTCAACCTTTTCTCAAAGTGCTGCGCAACTTTTGAGACACCAATATATTCTGTTTTCATGGCTTTGACGGCAAAAACTATTGATTTAAAATGTCAGTAGCCTATTTACAAGTTAATAATAATAAGTTGATGATAAATAAGTTAACACAAATTTCATGTTCATCTTATTAAATTTATAATTTTTATCCACGAAACTTTCACATGAGATGAAAATTAAACCCTACTTAAAAACAACTGTGGAAAAAGTAGTTTCAATTCTACTGACTTTTATACAATAAATCGCTGTTAAGAATATACAAGTTTAAAAGATCTAAATCCACTTATTAATCAAAGTTACGTTTTGTGACAGTCACGTGGTTACTTATCAATTTAAACCTTCAAGCTCTGACCTTCACGTATTTATTGAAGAAAACGCATGTGTGTTGGAAATGACTGTTCTCTTTGGATGTTGCATGCGATATCAAGATAAACAGGTACAATTACATTATTCTGATTCATTGAAGCTGTAGACATGATGCAATAAAATTATCTGAAGTCGGCCTAGAGTTTCTAGTTGCTTTCAGAAAAGGACCCTTTGAGTCTCGTCTCCCAATTTAAACGCCTCAGGTTGGGTGGGGTGATTTCCAGTCATGCACCTGTGGTCTGTGGGTCCATGTGCAACTTTGCTTGTCCGCATCCGAACGTTTCACGATAGGAATCAAGGTTTTCACGTGCACATTAAATATCTCCTTCCCAATCATTTTTGTTAACCATTTTCTTTCAATTCTATAGTTGAGCTCGACTTAAACGAACGAGTATTTGAAAGAAAACAGAATGAACACAACGTCAAGAAAAGGTACTGTGCATGTGATAGGTGACTTAGTGATATATCGGTATAAGTTTATGAAAAGTTCAATATTACCTGACAATAGGTTGGTTAAACGGCATCCACTGAATGACAATCACTTTTATGACCTTCTCGCTTTTCCATTGAAAGGCTTTAAGAAGAGCTGTTGTGGACTGCAATATCTCAGCAGAACTAAGATTGTACGAAGAAAGTGCTTGTTCGTATTCATAAAGATACACATCTGCAACGTGAAGTACTCTTACGGACATCTGCACTGAAAACTTCCCTATTTGTTTGTTTATTCATTTATATGTTTATTTACTTAGTTATTGATTCAGATTCATGGTCCATATCACAAGGTAATGAAATATAATACAAGAGCACAACAACGACTAGACATACCGCATTACCGAGTCGGTGTTAATTGATAAACACAGTCAACACTGAGAGAGGAGCAAAACGCTGAAACAGCACACCAGCCATAACTGCATTCAGTCATACTTAAGAAACACCTCTTAAGTGAAAAACATACATAGGTATGTATTCTAGCAACATTTAACCTATCAAGAACAAACTGCTGAGAGTTTCAGTAATTTGTATAATGTAATTTTGTGTGTTTTTTATATGCATTTACATTTGTTGTGTTTTATTCTTTCCTGTGCACACTGCACATCCCATTTTTCCGCATAAAATTACACTCCATAGTTTTTTATTTTGTTTTTCTTTTATACCTCATCATATGATTTTTTCACTTTTTTGTTTTTAATATTTTGTATACTTTCACCACACCAAATTTTCTCAATCAAATCTGATCTGTTCCTTTGTGCACATAGGTATGCTCTCTTCATCTGTAAATTTACTTCATGTTCTGTGTTTGTTTGTTTTTCTAACTGTGCTTCTTTTATTTCCAATTGTTGTTTTTCAGCACTTATCATAACGTGATAAACGGGTTGACTAGATGACCGCCGTGGTCCTTTACCAATCCTGTGTGATACAGTGACACTCCGTTTGATTAGTTGTTTTGTTATTGTGTTTTCATTTCTTCTAATGTTCACTGACAATTAGCTTCCTTTCCGCATGATAGCTCTTTGTGTTGTTTCTGTTTATTAGCTGAGTCATATAAACAATGAATCAATAAATCATAGTCATACAGGAATCCGGTAGTGGGAAAAAAGAAGACATTCTGCAGTAACATCAGGTTTTGAAGTGAACGACTAAAAAGTTGGATGAGGGTTCTCAGTGGCGCACAAATGCTTGTAAATTGTTTTGATCAAGGTTTCAAATATTTTTTTCAAGACATTTAGCTTGCCAACCATACAGATTGTTTCTAAACAAGGCATCAAAGGTCTGACATAATGGTTAACTTGGTGTGGGCGTACAATTACAGTTCTGGGCAGAGTTTATTGTTGTACATTTTCGTTGGGGTGAAATGATCGTACTGTACTTTGTTGTTATACCTGAAAAGTAACCGTGTTTTGAAAACGTTTGGAGGGCAATTTCCTAGTTGCCCACCCATGGTTGCAGGCATCTTTTTGAGTATATCAGGTTTTTTTTATGGTGTTTTAGAGACCCGATTCAGGTCCCTAGAATTGAAAATCGTGTCACAAGAATCAGCGAAATCGGGTCCCAACAAGGTCCATACCAAGTACCTAACATTTTCCTTAAAAACACCCTGGGTATATAAAGCATAATTCGGTAGGCGTTGTTTCAGGCAACTTGCAAGCGTTGCATACTAGTCTGCGTGTATATGCTCCACAATTGGCAAGCATACACTGGCATGCGATAGCACAGGATAAAATGTTTTTTAATGAAGGAGAGCACTGAGCAAAGGTGCCTCTGAGGTTGTTTGGTGTACATTTATCAAATACTATGACTTCCAAACCATATGGCGAAACTGACGAAGTCACATTTTTAGTCTGTAGATTGTTAGTTGTATGGTTAGGTTTTTATTTTTCCAAAAAACCTACTACAAGTAACCAAGCGGGTAACAGACCGGGTAAACAAAATTATAAACCTAAACACTGAAAATTTTGGTAGTATTTTTGACAACTACAGAAATATAAGCGTGCTGAATTGACCTTAGTAATATTAAAAATCAAGACTATTTACAGCATTTACTGTGTTTTATGACAGGGATAAAATATAATATTATTTCTTGCCCCATTTTTTTGCAACAATAATGTAAAAACTACCAAGCAGCGTTTACTGGACTGTATGCCTGAATTTCTGGACATTCCTTCGCAATAGCGATTTTTTTAAGTAACCAAGCTCAGCGGGCTTACTTTGTCACGCTAGAGAATGATCATGCTAAAATTCTAGGTTTCCAAAAATCATTTCAGTGAAAGGAATCACAACTCTGTTAAAGAAGCAAATTACTGGAAGCAAACGCTGCATTTACCGTGTGTTTGAACGACAGTATTTCATTACTTTTTTAGGACTACAATGTCCACTTTTTTACAAGTACTGTAGTGGCGCAAGCCACTACATGCGCAGAGGCAGTCAAAGGCATAACATCCCCAATGGTGTGAAAACCATCGGAAGCTTCATTTGGCCGAATAGCTAGGGGCGAAGCAAACCGAACTAAAAGTACTAAACCAACATAAAAAAATAACTCATGCCTGAGTTGCACAATGCAAATCGGTTTTCATCATTAGGAGAACGTCACTCTGTTGAATGTTTTTACAAGTTTCCAGCTTCAGCAGAGTCTTCAAATTTGTCAAACTCTGCTTTCTTGCTTAGCAGAGACCGGTACGACACATTTAGGTTTTCTGACAATGTTGCAAGAGGTATTTCTTTCCCATTGCATTCTTGCAAAATAAATTTTTTTCACTGGCATTGCAATGATCTCTGGACTTGATTCAAAAAACTTGTTGCGTTCATTAGTTTCTTCGTTCAAACACGTGCTGCTTTACTGANAAGAGGACGCTCTATTGCAGTGGTTCTTAACTTTNTCTCTACCACGCTTCCCTTCAGTAATTGTCTTTTNTATCAACCCCCCTGACTTTAAATAAGTTGTGAAAGCAAATATATTTCTTGGTAAATTTATTGGTCACGCATTAGTAAGATACTTGAGCACATAAAGACTCGCACTCCTTGGAAATTTATCAACGCCCCCCTTAGGGAGGCGTCCCTCAGGTTGAAAACCACTGCTGTAATGTCTTACTTGAACAGACTTTTCCATTCCCATACATACTAGCCGCGCACTGGCAGTTGTATCCACCAAAGTAGTTGGTGCATGTAGCGTTTGCGTGGCAAGGAATCTCCGGTAAGGAACATTCGTCGATATCTACAGAAAAACTGGCACTGAAATAAAAGATGCTTCAGAGACTTCAACCGACACCCTGAAACAAGCTGGAGCATTATAGAGTGGAAGTGATTATATCTCCAAATTCATCAGTTTCTCGTTGGGAGCTCACACTTGAACAAAACAGTTTTTTTCGCTGTTGGTCCCAAACTCTCCCGTGATTACAAATTAATCCATTGTCAAATTACAGACATTTTAGTTACGCTGAAAGCGGAAATGTAGCGTCTTAGTTATTATGTGACATTTGCTTGGAACTCGTCCACGAAAAAAGAGTTATTGTTAATCTCCATTATTTGACCTGGGTTTACTGTTAAACCAATGATGGCCACCTATTTTCTGTCTGGAGATTTTGCAAGAGGGAACAGGTGCAAGACACAGTTTACTCAAAATAAATCTAAGTACATATGCGACCTGCTTAATTGTCATGGAATATTCTTCACTGAATAATGACCGAAACAAATGATGTTAGAAGTTCTCAAAATTTTCGTTTGCATCAGAAATTGGGTGTTTTTCTCTGGCTGCGGACATAACGATGAATTAGAGAAAGTTCCTGACAGTTCAGACTATCTTTGCTTTCAACAAAAAGGTCTTTTAAAACTTAACCAATATGTCTTGCGAAGAGAAATTATGAATGTGATTTGAGCAAAACGCTTGATGAGATTTATTGCTAAAATTATATTTCACCTTCGCATGTAATTCCATTGCCGCTGAAACCAGCATTGCAGTCGCACAAGTAACTTCCGTTGAGGTTAGAACAGTTTGCGTAAAGGTCGCAAAGGTTTAAAGCAACGTGTAAACATTCATCAACGTCTTCGCACTGGTCATTTTTCAACTCAAAACCTTTGGAGCAAGGACACTTGTGAACAAGGCTCGATTCAGCACCGCTTGCATTGAAACTGCAAACATGTTCAGAGCAAGTGCTGTCTCTGCTCGAATCATAGTTGCATTGTGATGCGTCATACGATGAGCAGTCTGCAAGTACAATTTGATAAATCTTCACCACTGAAAATATTTGGTAACAGCTTGTGAGCCGCCATCTGCAGACTTTACCGACGAAAGCTTTTACCAACATTTCAAGCACAAAAACTTTCACAGCAGCAGTTTGCAAACATGAACGGCAACGTTTACAAACACGTCTGAAAAAATACAACGACCGAAATGGAAATGAGCTCTGCTGTACATTTGTGATAACGAACAATGGAGGAAGTAAAGTAGGCAACTGCCACTAGAAGTGAACCACTTAAATTTACAAACAGAAATATAAGTTTTACAGAGACATAACCTACTGCAATTCATCATTTTATGCAACGTTGTGGTGCGGAAAGGTTACTTAATCAATAAAATGTTTTTTGTCTTCAAGCTTGGCAAAATATGAGAACTTTCTAAAAGCATCCACCTGAAGTTTCTTAATTAGAACTAATTCTTAGCGTCTGGACATTTCTGAAAATAAACATTTCCATCACTGGCAAATAAAAGCAGTATATGCTTGAGCAGTTCAAGACGCGGGAAAGTGTATTTCATATGAGCAATATTTGAACATCGATGGAACTATCCAAAAAAACAACAGTTACACCCCTAACCTGTAACACGATTCAAAAAAGCAGCCCAGTAGCCCTCTGCTTGGTTTTCCAGTTTTAGCCATCAATTCCTTTACGATTGAAAACTGCGAAGTGAGGACTTGAATGCTTGCCTTGGTTCTAGCAGTTCTGCTACTTTTAAAAGCTTTTTTTCAAAGCGAAATTTTCAAAACATTTTTCAGTGATCTTAAATAAAGCCAGTGGTGTTTCAGCACTGATGAAAGCATGTGTTTTTGAAGATAGCTTTCAAAAGGTATAAAATTACAGTAGCTTTAATACAGTATTAAAATTACTGTATTATCAAAAATAAATTGATGCATTGGTTGATAACTCAATCTGTCCTTTTTTACAGGGCCTAGCGATGGTACAGATCTAGTAAAGAAAGTGGTAAGTCTTTGGGTTATCATAAACATGTCTGTTTTTTCCAAGTTTTACAACATCTGTAGTTGGATCGCTTCTGATCCTTATGAGAATAATACCGGACTGTAAGGCGCTGAACGTTTGCTGGTTGCAAAAGCATTTCAGGAAAAATTAACAAAACGTTTTTTTCTATATATTTAAAAGTTTTCTGCCTCCGTACGGAGTAATACTTTGTGGTATCAAGTGGTCATGAAGTGATTCAATAGCTGAGCAAACTTGAGCGTGGTGATGCATTGTACACGGCAGGCAAGTTGCATAGGGCGTTTATATCAAAGTGGATTAACTCAACAATTGTCTCTGCCATATCACATTGATTTTTTACAAGAAACGTTGCATCCGATGCAAAGTGTTAAAAGGTAACTAGTAACAGTCTCTCCCAAACAGTAAACAACAAAACAAACTATACCTTGAGTTACGTTGATTGAAAAACCTGTTGACGGTTGGATCCCTTCAGATACAAAAATTACTCGCACGCAACATCCTTTCGTGGTGTAAAATGATGTTGTATTAGATCCGGACAACATTAAAATATCGTTTGATAATATCTGGAACAGGCGAATGTCTACAGCAACTGTTGTGACAAAATTTAATCACTCAAAAAGTTTTCAAAATTTGAAGAAACCATTTCTTTTAGCATTAAGTTCAACAAATAAACAGAAAATATTGTTTAGAAGTTAAAATATGTAATCGGAAATTTTTGTGAGATTGGCATGGTTTTTCAAAACAACAGCTAAAATGTGTGAAGAAAGAGAAGCTTCTTGCATTAAAGTAGTGCGTTGAAACTATAAATTTAAGCTTTGGTTTGTTAACCAAATTCTCTTGTTACCAGCTCTACTAAAACGATTGAAAAATCAATAAAACGAATACAAACTTGTCAGATAACGTTTAAGACAAACGAATTTAGTAACTTTCCATTCATAATTGCTTTCAGTTGTATAAACTATGTGAACTATTTTTCAATAGGATAATTTTTTAGATCGGTTGCTTGCACATTTAGTTCTTTGTTTTCCAACCCATCTTTCCTTTCGGGAGTTTCGTTAAGGAAGCAGACTTAAAAGTTTAGAAACACTTCGAGATTTTCAACAACTTTGGCTAGTTTTGTCTGTCTCTACAGCACTTTTGTAGAGCCAAGCCAGGTCAAAGGTGAAATTTTGTCACTTACTTCGTGTTCAGAGTTTGATGTGTCCTCCCATGGGTGTAATTAGCAGAACTAATTTTACTTAAAATTCTGCAGCATTTTGTTCCAATGGCCAAAACATCGCAGTCAGTATCTCTCTGAATGCTTCTACCTCTTGCACAAACTTCGCAGTCGGTATCTCCCTAAATGCCTCTACATCTTGCCTCCACCTCTTACGCTCTTGGTAGCCATTCTTAAGCCATTACCTAATAGGTGTGAGCATACCAGACATGAAGAGGATTTACCAGTATAAGCATTTAACGATCGATTGCGGAAATAGCCAACAAAATCACTACCGTGTAGGAATTAGAAAATAAAGGAATGCAATGTCTGGCTTGAGCCAAACATTTTGTTAAAAATTGCTAAAAGTCAAGCAAAAAGCTGTAAATTTTGGGCATATGCCTAAATAAATTATTCTTATGCTCAATCCAATTTTTTTAAGTTTCAACTCTGGTGAAAATTAAGCAGCGATACATCGTTATTTCCGTTGGTCATGTCTGTTGTGATCAGATATGTTTGTCAGTGCTTCAACAATATCATTGCCCTTGCTGGTCAGCAATGTAATATTTCCAAACAATTTCAGTATCCCACTATACTAGTTTTCACTTCCCTACTGATGTGCATTTTCAGGTTTCACACCCACAACTTTCATAGAAGAATCTCAATGATATACGAGCCATATAATGTTATTCTCAAAAAAAGTCCCAAACGTCTTTATGATGATCTTCAATGCGTTGTTTTGCGTTTATATGAAATGTGAAAAACTATTGCTTATCCGATAATTTGCACACGTAGCTGCAAATATTACCTAGGGCAGTGGTTCTCAAAGTTTTCTGCTCGTTGACACCCAATTAAAGTATACAATCTTCTGTAGACCCCGTAGCCTAGCCCAATAATTACTAATACACGGAAAGTAAGTGTCAAAATAAATTTGAGTACTTTTTACCTAAAATGCATGATAAAATAATACACAATCCGAAAATATGCTTACAACTTAGGGGCCATTCAGTGACCCCCATTCGACCCCGTGACTATTTATCGACCCCTTGGATGGTCCAAATGACCCCTGGGGGTCGATATCGACCACTTTGAGAACCACT
>JGI24159J19872_10005595_pt1 | contig 16270 bp, 7 predicted proteins | sample Ectturendosymbi4_FD_19872 | JGI IMG/M metagenome (IMG submission 19872) | reverse complement strand
TGCGTCTATATTGCTGCCATGATTCAGCTCATCAGCGCAAGATCGCACAAAAAAGCGCAAACAAAATACCTACACACATTCACACCGGTTCGTAAGCTAATCCGCGCTTTTCGGCGCAAAGATTAAGTTAATAAACGCACTGCCAGAACGTTTCCTATCATATAATCAGCAAATATGTGCAAGACAACTTAGAACAGTTATCCAGCGATAAGAGCTTGCCAAAAATGTGCAAAGCTTTAACAAAATCAAAAGCATCATCACCTTCCTGAGATCCTCGTCTTTAGCTTTTGCTGTGCATAGGTAGCCAGAAGGTTGCTCCTGCGCAGCGTGAAAAGAATGATGAAGTTTTACAAATTTTTAAAAACTTAACCTAAATTTTAGATTTTCTACCATTAATATGTGGACACCCTGAGCTATATTCTCATAGGTTGAAATGTCCAACAACAAAATAGTTGTCCAACAGCGATGCAGATAACGATGGAGGCGAGGGAAAGTGGAAAGAGCGCAAGGATTGTTTTCAAATCAAACATCCCGAACATATTGTAATTGGTAATTTGTTAGCACCTATATATTTGAACCGAGCACAATTTTGCTAAGACTGTTTTGCTCTAGCAATATGAAGTTTAAGATCAATGACAGATTTTATAACCAAAGCATGCCCAATTTAGTTTCTCATCCTCCTCTTGCTTCTTTGCTTTCGTGTCCTCTTCATGTTTCTTTGCTTTCTCATCCTCTTCTTGCTCCTTCTCATCTGAAGTTAATTACGTTGAAGAGAGTGCGCGGAAGTGGTTGAGGCCTGCAGCGAGGTAGAGGAAGAAGAACCTGCGGGTTTGAAAAACATATTTCAAAGATTTTGTTTCGTTTTCAGCCAAACTTTATGAAGACAACGTTGAATAAAACAATTATGCAACAACTCAAATTTTTGATTTCATTGAACGCAATAAAAATTTAAAATTTTCAAATTAAACATTTCATGCACCGCAAGTTCAAACAAACAAAATAAACAACTTGCATCTACTTTCGTTTGATGTTGATCATCACAGGCAGATACTTTGTTTGACATTAAATTTGTGTTTTTGCTTAATTCCAGTGCGTTGTTTTCCAACAGCAAGTTCACCTGGACATTCCTTCAAAAACATAGATAGGTAAGACATGAAATGTTTCCGAAAAAAGCTTTATTATTGGTTACGTAAATCAGCGAAAAATTTGGATTTTACCTACAGTATACGCCATTTTAAGTGGCTGCTCATTCGGACCTTATTAGTGGAACAACTGTAATACCCGCAAATACATGAATTATAATTGTCGTTTCTTGGACAATTGCTGTGCCTTCCATGCATTTCTCGGCAGTAAGTCGAGACTTTAGAGGAAAACAGCGGATGGCTGATTACTGCAAATCTTACGCAACTGAATGCTGGAAATTAACATTATTTCTGACCAGATACAAACTTGACGCACATGTGTGCATCATGGGAAAGCAGAGATACTATAAGCGTTAGTCTTTGAATAAAACACGGTGGGCGAATAATCCCCTTTCCTGCAAACATACAAAACGCAAAGCTAAATGAAGCAAATTACACGATCTTGGATTTGAATGTTATTTTTGACAACAATCATGCATGGGAAGCTTACACGAGAGAGACTCTGCTTAAAATATACATACCGTAAGCTATTTGTTTACGTTGTCTCGCCTTTACTGGAATTCCTGGTTCTCTGGTATTATGATAAAATGCAAAACAAGTTGACAGGTCAGTGTTACATCTGTTACATCGGGTGGAACAAGGGATCGGGGTGGTCCTGTCTCAGCATTTTAGTTTCATATTTTTCATTATAAAGTACATCATCTTCAAAATTGTGCTGAGTTCTTGGTCTTGTCGCTTGGCAAGTTTATTGTCATCTCAACCTTTTATATTTATACCGTACACGTGTCGCCACGTCTTTCACTGATGGCATGGTACAAAACGTGGCTGTCACAAATTGAATGAACCCTCTGTTTGCAGTAAGGAAGTTCAGGATAGACTAAACTAAACTTAAAAACGTTACATAATCCAGATACATATTACTCGCACAAGATATTGACGTCTAGTAACAAGGACACAGAGCCTTATGAACGGATATGACGAGAACAGTTTTTGGTTTGTAAGTTTCCGGCATTACTTGAAATCTTGTATCAATCTTCTTTATGCAAATTGAGATATTTTACCACCGAAGCTTTGCTTCATAGTGAATCACATACCTTTCGAAATTAGTGGCACTGACGAAATATGACAATATCTGCTATAAAATGAAAATCACGACTGTAGGTGCGCTTCTGCTTAGAAATTGTACAAAAGGGCATTCTCCAAGGTTGAATCATCACCGATGACATCACAAATTAATCAACCATGACTTCCCCTGGACCCCCTACTATAAAATTCGTTCCGCGCACCTACAGTGAGTGTTCATATCTCCATTTGTGATTCTCATTGTTTAAACGGAAGTTTTTTTGCAAGGTGTTCAAGGATGAAAGAAAAAAAGTTTTAAGATGATCCGTTCGCAGGCAGTTACAGAACACACCACCAGTCACTTCGTAAAAAAGTTGACATCACGCGTTGCACTCTTGAGACGGCTTGCTGTCTCGGGCTGGGGCAACCAACACTGCGAGTACCCACCTTAGCACTGGTTTATTCAACAGCAGAGTACTGCTCTGCTGCCTGGTGCCGTATGTTCACACCCGCCTCATTGACCCCCACCATCAACTACGCCTTGCGAACTGTGACTGGATGCCCGCGTCCTACACCAGCGGACAACCTTCCCATCCTCGCAGGCATCCAACCTGCTGAGCTTCGTCGCAAAGGAGCCACATTGTCTCTGGCACGCCGTACCATGGTGCCTGGACACCTGCTCCACTCAGCGCTTACCCGTCTACCGGGTGGGAATGCACGGCATCTTTAAACACTCATTTGTACCCGCCGCACAACAACTCATCAGTTCATCCACTGGTGTAGGAGGCGGAGGTGCAGGGGTGAAGGCGCACCCCAAACTTTTGATTACGTGAAAATCTGGGCAAAATCACTTAAAATCCGGCTAAAATCTGTGAACATTTGGGCAAAATGTGTGAAAACCTTTGCAAAATCGCTGTATGTGGTTTGATTTTACAAAAATGGCACCCAAAATCAAAGTGCAGACTTTTTTTGAGATCATGTTTTTATTTAGTTCTTTTCGGGCAAGTTAGTGGAAATTTGGGCAGAAATGGTGCTTGAAGTGCTTTAATTTGAAAAAATGCGCCCAAAATGAAAAAATGCAGTCGTTTTTTTAGGTCATTTTCTTTGGAATAATTTTCGGGCAAGTTTGGGCAAAAATCCTTTGCACCGCGAAAAATTTGCCCGCTCCTACACCTATGAGTTCATCTGTCGACAACAACATATGTGCGGATCAGCGATGGAATGCGGAGTGGCTGAAGAACACTACGAGACGCCACACTTTCATCCCCAACACCAGAACTCCCATCCTCCAGGAATGTCCCTGCCACGAACAGCGTGGGTCCGGCTTAACGGCTTCCGCACACGCAAATGGCGTGTGGCCCCTTCTGCGGCTCGTGGGTTTGGCGCAGAGGAACAGATCATGACCACGTTATCCTTCGCCATCCAATCCATCGACCTCCCCGTGGAGTGCATGGCCTGACGGTTCTGGACGATGCGACAAACGAATGGCTGCTCAGCACCTGCCCCGAGATCCAGTGCGGCCTACGAGTGGATTAAATGAACTGGCTGAAACGACGAAGAAGCGCGTGGCTGGCCAGTAGACCGCGACGCAGTTCCATTAGTACCAGCATTGGACAATGCACCGATCGCAGTGACCTACACGGTCTTTACAATGGCTGAAGGTTTTGATCCCACCTCCACAAAAACATCTCATCCACTCAGGACTGGTGGCGCAGTTGTACTGTTGTGCAGGATGATTCGCTGGATCAGACATTTTCGTTCCATCTACGGCCACGCAACAGATGTTGGCCATGCACATAGTTGGTCATGCACAACTCCCTGTTTTTTCACGATCTTATCAGGATCTTTTCTTACAGACTTGACGACGTGGAGTAAGCAACCAACGTAGGGTATAAAGTCGCCACTCTGCAAAAATTGTCAAGGGCTGTTAAAAAGAAACTTTTGAAAGTCTTTTTCTCATATCTTCATAAATTGCTGAAAAAAGCGCTGCCACCCTGTCAACTTCATCGACGAAAACATTAGCTTGTATCGTACAGAAACAAAAAGGTGTTTCTAGAGATTGCAACAAAAACAGGGAAGCTCCCTCGTGAGCATTACTAGTCAGGTTTTTGCTCGTCTTCTCTTGCCTAGAGTCCGGCAGATTGCTGACCAAATTCTCCAAACAAATCACTGCGGCTTTTGCACCTTCAGATCCATTTCAGACATGGTTTTATCACTTAGGCAACTCAGGAGAGAAGCATAAAACAGTCCGTCCCATTAAATGCTGTGTTCATCGCTCTGATCAAATCATTCGACACAGTGTTCTGTTTTCCTATCTTAAACTTCCTGAAGCTTCTGCGCTGTACTGGAGCATTGCTCTCCATTCTTGTTGCGTTTCACCAAAACCTGAATGCCACGGTGCAGTTTGACGTTGGCAAGTCTTCTTCACCCCAGGTTCGTTGCTGAAAGCTGCGTCTATACCCCGAATCTATTTGGAATATTCTTCTCAACGCTTCTGGTTCACGTTTTCCCTGAGTAGGCTTTTACACACTCGTGGACTCGTGGTAACGGTGGATTCTTTAACCTCGAGTCGGGAGGGGACAAAACAAAGACCAAACGTATGCTGACTCTCGAACAGGTCTTGGCCGATGAAACCGCATTATGTGCCCGTTCAGAGCAGCCTATACTACATGCAACACCCAGTCGACATGGTCGTCAGAAGGATTTTTCCAGGGGGGGCCAAAAGTGGTAAAATTAAATTTTCCTTCTCGAAACTAAGAAAACAACCTTTTTTTGCTAAAAATGTAACAGAAAAATGTCAAATTTTAAAATCCATCCCCCCTGCCCCCCCTTCCGACACCCATTCCTTGTCGATCGCTACTCCCAGATGTGGGAAGATTACAGCGAAACGAATCTGGGACCTCCTACCCTGCATCACCATTTTGCTGACGAATTCTCATTCACCTGGGACTTGTGTTCAGTTCTAATAGCTTGTATGAGGCTGGGAAGCATATTGGTAACGCCTCTGCCAAATTTGGGCTGCTTGCCTCTTGCGTGTGGAACAACTGATATCTCTACATAAAATTGTCAACCAGAGTCTATAAATGCATGCACACTGGGCAACCTACTGTATTGCTGCGACACGTTTGCGTGCAGTAGCCACGAGTCCACAGGGCCTTCACTTCCAATATATGCGCTCCATCGTGGTCTTCCACTGAAGAGTTAATTCTAACTCTACCATTACACGTGGCGGAACGAATTTTATAGAAGAGGTCCGGCGTCCGCTCTAGGGTATGTTTCTACACCAGCTATGTCCAACCCAAATGGCTTACTGAGCCAAAAATTACGTCTCTATATTAACCAGGGCCGCACATTGAATTACATATGAATGAGGCCGAACATTGAATGGCTTACTTTGATCTTACACTTAACATAAGCTAATGTACTGAAAGCATTCGTATCCTAACTGCAGTGGTAACAGACGTGATGAAGTGGCATTGAAGACCACCTGCATCAAACATGTCAAATTCAAGATTATCAAAATAAGGACAGGTTGTCAGTATACAGGATACTTTTACTAGAGCGAAAACCTAAACTGGGTCGCATGCGGCCCGCGGGTTGGACATAACTGGTTTACATCATGGTTAATTAATTGTGTGACGTCATCGCTGATGATTCAACCTCGGAAAATGTCCTTTTAGCACAATTTCTAAGTTGAAACACACCTACACTTGTTGTGTTTTCATTTTATCCCAGTTGTTGTTTCTAAAGATACATGATCAACTATGAAGCAAGCCTGCGATGGAAAAACATTTCAGTTTGAATAAAAAAGATTGGAACCAATTTTAGTAACACCGGTAATTTATCAAGCTTCACGTGGGCGTGGCTTTTGAAGATTTGAGCAGTAACGGAAAGTTTCTATTGAAAACAAGAAAAACAAGTAACAACAAAGACCTAATCTAATCAAGCTTTGCTTGCGTAAGATGAAGGCACAGAGCAAAGCATGAACAACATATTTCTCAAAAAACTCACCTGCTGAGTTTTTTCAAGAAACTTCTCACCGCTTCACTGATGTTCTCATCTGCGTTCACTCCTGGCATCGAGTTTTCTTTTCTTGGTGAACTCGAAGTAGAAATATTTCCCTGCGTATTCCACTAGATGTAAGTTTCCATACAGCTTTACTTTCGCACTTTGTTTCATTTCGTTTTCTGCATTTTACTACAGGCATTGGCAATACCTGACCAAAAACAGCAATGTTTCAGACAAAAAAATCTGCGTCAACAGATTTGCATTTGACTGTGATCGCAAGTGTTACAAAACTTTATCAATTTTGTTTTCGTTTTACTGAATTCATTTTATCATTAGTTCCTGAATCTCAATACAAGGTCATCTTCGAGCTCCATGCGGGCTTAACCAGCACGTGTAAGCTAACCCATTGTGACATTTTCATAAAGAAACCACTTTCTCATAAGAAAGTCTTAAGTTTTCCAATCAACTCAGTGCCAGATAACGTATGACAGATGGTGATAGATGTAAAAGGAAACGCAAAATCCAACCTTCAATTTAGTTTCGATTTCATTTTTCACATTTATAATTTTTGTGATTTTTAAATAAGAATAATATTTTATTGCGGACTCATGGTCCATATCACAGACACAAGAGCACCAAAAAAATCTTTAAGAAAAAAAGACAAGCAAAATTATCCTTAACTTGTTGAACTAATCGTACATTTATACCGATATTATTCAATTAGTTTATCTCATACTCATAAGTGGTTTCCAATTCATTGGTGCCAGACCTGTTAAGTTTTTCTCCAGAAAAGCCGTTTAGAACCAATGCAGAGCTGGAAGAGGAAAACCGTTGATACTTATAACTCGCTAGTAAACATTTACTTTTTTTCGACATTGATCTTTTTGAAACTTTCTGCAAGTACACAAGCACAAGTAGGAAAAAATGGCCAAAATAATGCACAAAACAGCGACAAATGCAAACTTGTCAGTAATTTCAACTTATAAAAAAAAACGTCGTTACACATACGCTTGCTTCTATTCAGCAACAATGTTTACCTCAAAAATAATAACAGAAACCATTATGAATTTTCTGGGTGCGCAAATAGCTGCAAATTTTGTAAAACTTGATTTATAAAAGTTTTTGATATGGAAGGTCACAATTCAGAACAGCTTACTCAAAGTTTACTTAAATTTCTAAAGGAAAACAATGTTGACAAAAAATGCCGAGATCAAAGTTATGATATCGCTAGCAATATGAGTGGCATGCATAGTGGTTTGCAAGCACGAGTTAAAGAGCTGAATGGTTTGCAGACTACATGGCGTGCTTTGCACATTCATTCAATTTGATTGGGAAATGTGCTGCTGAATTCTGTCAGGAAGCGTCGAGTTTCTTTGACTTGGTAGAAAGCTTGTACACATTTTTTCTGCTTCTACTTATCGCTAGCGTCACCGGGCCCATAACCAGCTTGGGACACCAGGAGGGGAGAAGAGTTTTCTGAGGGGCCTAAACTTTTTAAACTATGTCCACTAGTTTTAAACAAAGTCCAACACATTTTTCCAGGGGGGCTAAAAATTTTGCAGGACGGAAGCCCCCCCCCGGTTACGGGCCTGAGTGTCTCCTTTCTGCTGCAGTATCTCATGGTGCCTCTCAATCGCCTGTTGTGAAAAGAATGTCCGATACTAGGTGGTCGGCTTGTGCAGATGCAACAAAACCACTTTTGCACATAGTTTTTCTACAATAAAGCAAGTTTTAGATTAGAAGGTACTGTATTTCCAAAAACAGTGATCAAAAGGCAGTGTGTCGACAGCAGGCCCGGGGACTACTTCAACCGTGGTCAAACTGGAAACAGGAGTAATGGTCATATTATGGAATAAAATTTTACATCGCTTTCAAACGCCCAGTGCTTCTTTCCAACCATCTGGNCAAGACTTGAACACAGCCTGTTCACTCTATGAATCATTGCACGGATATATTCAAGCTATACGCCTACATTTTCAGACATTAGCAAATAGCGAAGGATCTCACCCAAAACGAAAATTTTCAACAACAAACTCGTAGAAAACACAAGCGATTTCTTTTATATGATGATTTCAGTGGTTCTCCCACTCTTGATGCAGTTGTTGAGTCTCAAACACATTCTCAGAAGTTTAAGAGCAGCGTATTTCTTGTGATTATTGACAGTTTGCTTCCTGCCCTCTCAAAACGCCAAAAGTCTTATGAGAAGGTAAGCGGAGTGTTTGGATTCCTTCGTCACGTACAGTCGTTCACACCAACACAGATTGTGGAGAGGTCAGCAAACCTTGTCAAGTCATATCCACAAGATTGGAAGAAAGCCTTTGTGATAAATTAGTGCACTTTCTGAGCTGCTGAAAACTGAGCTCGCTGTTGAGGATATACCGACTAATAACGGACAATTGTTTGAAGTCCGCTTTTCCAAATGTTGAAAATGCTTTGCGCATACTTTTATCTCTTATGGTAACCAACTGAACCGTAGTAGGGAACGGTCATTTTCCAAACTTAAGGTAGTTAAGAATGACCGAAGGATCACCATGACGCAAAACAGGTTGAAGAGTGTGACTCTGATGAGCATAGACTCTATGCTGTGCCCGGGGCAAGATGCCATAGAGCATTAACTTCTGGCTGAAATCGACACTTCCACTCTCATAAACAAATTTTCTCACGCAAAGTCTGGAAAATGTAATCTGAAGCAGTAGGTTTGCTACTTTTTCACAGCCCACTTCGACAATCATACTTCGGCTGCACAGTACATATGTAGCAATGAGCAAAGTTGATGAGTCTGAAACGTTACCGTCTCTGTGCTTGTGAGTTGTGCAGTTTATCTAGGTAAAATACGCTATTCTTTTTTCGTAATAAAGATACGGATATTTCTTTTTGGTAGAAAGATACGTAGCCTATAATTTCATGTCCATCAGTCGCTTGGAAGACCAGGCTTTTATGGAATTCAATAGGCTGCATGGTAGTAACACCGATGCCAACACATGTTATGATTTAGCAAGTATTCAGATGTATTTTTAACTTGGAGCCCCGCGCTCTTGTTATGCTACGGGTCCCGCGCTACCTTAATCTGGCACTGCGATAGAGTAGAGTTAATGTGTAGCGTATCATCCATAGGTTCCATTCCACTCAACAAAACTATCATAAGGCGCTTGTAAGAAGCGCTACCGCATCTCATTCTCACAGAAGCTTGGGTATTTAGCAAGAACCAGCGCCGCATTTTATTGCCAGATGATGCATTGTACATAGGCCCGTCAAATACTAGTAAAACGCAGCTAGTTGCCAAGTCTACTTAAGGAGTCACTTAAGGTTTTTCATAACTGCAGCAGTTCAGTTATGACCGCTACATATACGTGGTCGGCAGCTGAGCCTGATAAATTAATATGCAGTAGGCCAATATCTCAATCCCAGGACTCTTGAGGACAGGGTCCACGGGCCGTGTATTGAAAAAAACAGTAACACAAAAAGCCCTTCCTTCCTGTTCCTCAGCATTCCTTCCAATTAATCCACAGATTAATTTGACATTGCTAATAACTTTATTTTTATTAGGTGCTTTGCCTACTCTTACACCTCTTCATATACAGTATATCAGTGCTCTACTTTTCTGCCGTGGTACCTTATAAGATTTTCAGAACCTTGTATATCTCACCAATCACTACGACTAGACGGGGTATCTAATAGCCTACCAATAGGTCCAACCAACAAACTCGCTTGAAATCAGCACTCAGCACTCCTAGTATTAAATATTTTACAAACTGTCAGATAACATTTACGCTTCAAACTCCAAATGTCTTCTACAACTTACAAATTACGTAGAACTTTATCTCTTACACTTTATAACGGAACTTCTTACACAAGCTAGTGTAGAGTCTCCATCAGTTTAGGCGCCAAGTACGTGTACAATGCTAGGGTGCTGGTGCGCAGTAACTTCTATCACATAAAGCAACTATGACATAACAATTGTCTGTTTTTACCTTGGCTTGTTTGTGTTGTACGCAATCTCCAGCATTACAAAGGTATGGCCTAGCAGGGTTGCCAATTTGGCTTTTTTGAAGTCAGATTTTGAAAATCTGCTTTTTTAACGTGTTTGGCTTTTTTTCAAAAACCAAAAAAAGCCAGACGAAATCTGGCTTTTTTTCAGAAAATACTGCACGAATTTGCTCGTTAAGGCAATGTGACCCAGTAACTGGCTCTGTGATGTAACAGTTGACCTACGTAACAGTGGTAGTCTCCTGTTCTGTAGTTGCCTGCCTCACGTGTTGTAGGCTAATACAGTAGTTGTATTTCGTTTTGTCTTGTCCCAGGCACAGCGCATAAGTGCAATCAATGGTGCCAAGCCAGGTGTTTTACTTCCAGGTCTGGGTTTTTCATGCCTTTCTAGGTTTTTCTTCTTAAAATCTGGGGTTTTTAAGATTTCACTACGAAGCGCCAGCGGTGATTTAGGATGTGGTATGACAAGATAAAGACGGAGACTACAGTAAAACTTCAGTAAAAGTTACTACAGTAAAAGTTTACAGTAAACTACAGTAAAAGTTTTACTGTAGTCTCCGTCTTTATCTTGTTTTATGAACGCATTCTAAGTNTCTTAGTCTTCAAAGTAACTGATGAAGAAGCAGCTGATACTGATGAAGAAGCAGCTGATAAACTGTAAATATTAGNAAGGTGCAGTAAGTTCAACTTCAAGTGACAGTGATACCAATGAAGCCAGCACGAAGAAAAAGATTAAGTGGTAGACACCTACTCTAGAAATTTAAGGTAGGCTTAGGCTAGAGTGGTTGAAAGATTCAGATCTGAGATTTGCTACTGTACAGCAGGACAGTGGGAATGCAGATTATATTCATTCTAATTGCTGCTAGTAGGTAACCCTTAAAAATGTAAACAAGTATATGTCGACAACGACATAAATATTCAGACAGATAGAAAAGTTCGTTACTACATTAGCCACTGCTGCATGTTTTTGAGCTATGTGTGTTTAATAACTACTAATTGGCCTTTCTTGTATGTAGGTCTGGCTTTTTAGATTTTTTTGTGACAAAGTCTGTTTTGTTCGCTTTTCTTGTGACTAGATCTGGCTTTTTTTGTGACTAGGTCTGGCTTTTTTTGGCTTTCTTGTGACTAAGTCTAGCTTTTTTTTGAGTTTTTTGTTGTTGAAAATTTAAATAGGTCGGCAACCCTGTGGCCTAGGACTCCAAGTAGCAGAGATGCCACTTTTGATGTTATAACATCAGATTTGATGTTTTCAGAGATTTTTTTGATGTTTGATGTTTACGCTACAAATTTGATGTTGAAAACGATTTTCATATTGTAAGCAATAGTTTTCGTATTTTGTACCATTTTTTGGAGATAGTTTGCAAGTTTACTGACCATCTTAAGTTAATTGAAGTTGTCATTTGATTGTGTTAGCTAGTGTTCTCTGTTCAAAATAGGAAAGTTTCTTGTGCTGGAAGCAATGGTGATTACTGTATTTAATCATGTTTGTTAATTGGCAGAACATTAAATTGTTAAGGTTATTTGTGCACCTTTTGTTAGAATGCAAAGGTATCCTCTACTAGAAAAAAGTAGAATGATTTATTGGTAAGAGTTCTTTTTATGACAAACAGTGTGAAAAATAACTTGCAGTTGCTTAGGCCTACACTTAAATGAACCATTTTTAGTCAGTTAACAAGATTTGATGCAACGCATTGACAAAATTTTTATTTTTTTTTAATTGGACAGTTTATTTACTTGGATCAAATCCAGTTTTGTATTTTGTTTTTAACCTTATGAAAGACAGGCACTCCACCAGTGCTGTTTCTGGCTGCGGTCAGAAGGAACGCTGCCTGTGTGCAAGCTTGATCTGATTTTAGCCATCTTCAGTGCATTGACCAGTGTTCCTGCCCGTCACTTGCCTCTCTTCAATGAATAGCTATAGCCTCTCTTCAATGAATAGCTATTCCGAATGTTTGCTCTCTTCAATGAATAGCTATTCCGAATGTTTGCATTTTCTGTGAGCTTTATTGTCTTCAGTATATTTTTTATGCTTTCTGTAAACCTCTGTGCAGTAATGTTTTGCTCCCCTTTTTAGCTGTTCTGACTAACCTTATGTTGTTTGTTTTTCATGTACCTAACACATACTGGATCACTGTTTACTGTTAAACCTTTTTATAATCTGTCTTTACCTCTGTCTACTCAACCTCATTCGGTGGTGCTATGTGCCTGGTGGAACATACACACAATGGCAGTACTCCATTATGGTCTGTGGGTAATTGTATTATATCTTCACGATTTTTTGATATTGATTTGATTCCTATGTGGGCTTTATAACTACAGAAAAACGTTATGAAATATAAATTTCAAGTCCGATAAACAGAATGCTTGTGCTGCAGATGCAGACCTCTGAGGCATTATAACACTTGCAAGTTTTAGTTCCTTTAAGGTAGCGGCAGTTTCTAAAATGAAAGTATAGCATACTTGCCGGCCTTTAAGTTTAACGAGTCGAGGCTTAGACATTATCTAATAAGCTGGCTGATGAAAACTGATGACAAATATCAGTGGCGATGTAAATTAATGCAGTACATCGTTCAAAGCTCTCAAAAGTTTTGATTGTTTATGACACGAAGACATCAAATCACGTATTGAAGCCATGCGCTCTTCAAATCACTTGATGAAATTGACTCAGTTCAAAGGTTCTGATGATAAGAGGTTGAATTCTGCTCATAAATTGCCTCTGCAGAGCTGAAGTTGAATGGATTTATTGCTGAGCAGGATCTAGCGTTTTCAGTTGCAAAGTAATTAATTGATCTTGTGGAATCCATCGGTATACTTCTGCGTTTATAAAAGGGTTTGAGGTCGAACGAATTTTCAGCGCTGTGAATGCTGCTTACAAAAGAATGTAGCAAATCGGACACTGACAGCCTGAAGGGACAATTAATAGCCAAACAGATGGTTTCATGAAGCGGTGGTGGATGTGCAATATAGGAACCATGCTATAAAGCAAGTTTTGATAACAGTCTTGTGTCTTTTTGATGTTGATGCCTGACATTTGATGTTGAAGGCTGAAAAATTTGATGTTGAAACCATTGAGCCCAGTGGCATCACTGCCAAGTAGTAGGCCTACCCACCGACATCGCAAACGTTGTTGTGTAAATGGCGCGGCCGTTTCGCCCAACGGTATATTATGGGCAGCTACTATACCATGAAATGCGGAAAAACGATCAAAACCCATTGCACATCTGTCGTCGAGCGCGTCAAGGACCGCGCTTCCCGGGCTTTAAGCAAAGAGGCCCGTTCGAAAAATTCACGACAGTCTCCCCCATCAGCTACACATAAATGGAGGCTCCATGTTGCGCCCGCTACGTATCTGGGAAGGCGAAATGGGACAGCGTAGAGTGCTACTCGGGGAGGCAATCTCGCTATAAGCTGGAAACTGGAACATCACGTCGCTCAGGGCGAAATAGCACGAACTGGCCGAGCAAGCCAAACGATATTCCCTGGATGTTGATTTGTTGTCATCTCTTCCACAAAGCGTCGTGATTCTAACACTGTTGAGACATAGGCGTAGCCAGGGGGAGCCAAAGGGGTCATGCCCCCCATAATTTTCAGAAAATATGGTCATTTTGTGCTTTGAGCGCCGTTTTTCTAAACAAAATAGTGTTATTCGTCTGAAATCAAACATTTGGCCTCCTCCAAATTTTTGGGCTGGCTACGCCACTGTGTTGAGATGGATGATGCATGGAAATGATTTTTCTACTGCGTTGACCCAGCACAGTTTGCCTATGCTACTGTTGGTTGAATGGTTCTATCACAAGCCCTTCCACAGAAGCTACAGACACAGTCTCCTCTGATTCACACACCTGAAGGTATTTTAAATACAGTAGTTGAGACAAACGTTTGGTCAAGCACTCGAGTCTTCGCTTGCAGAATTGTATTGCTAAAATCAAAACAAACATCCTTAAGTGTTGGAGTCTCTGCGCGTTTCGTGGATATTGCCTAGTAGACCTGGATTTTTGTGCATGACTGTGTAATTATTTCCATTTCTGCATTTTACAGCGATTTTTTGAAAGCAATGCTGAACCACCAACATCAACCGTGACGTCACATGTCATCACAATTCCTCATGAGTAACATGACGTCGTGCCTCAACGTCACCGCCGTCACAGTTCTGGCGATTTTTTCATTTTTTGCCTGCCATTGTTGCTACTGGGCTGGTTACAAAAAACTTGAAGCAAACTTGCTTTGGCTCGTATCTCACAGTATGGGATGGTAACCAGATGATGGTGATGATGGGCATTGCGATCAGATGGTGATGGAAGTATTTACCAAAATATTTGCATCATGGCTTTTATTTTATGCGCTTTGGTCATCATTTCTCCCTTGAGGTTGTTCAGGATTTCCTTCTTTGTGTAGCAAACATTCTTACCTTACAATAAGGATGACAGTTTGAGAATTACAAAAACGCAACTGTTTTTCAATATTAGGGTGACGGCAACTGGCAGTGGTGGACTTGGGGTTGGGGGGCCGAGGGAAGGTTGAAAAGATGTCTTCTGATGACGTCATCATACTCAGCCAACCGTGATTAAGACCTTTTAATCAAGCCTAGGAAGGGGACAACATGCGGGCCGCCCACTGGCAAGTGGGGGCAGGCGGAAGTCCGACATTGTCATTTTTCCGGGACGGGTGAAGTGAACGCTCTTGCCCAAGAAGAGTTATGGTGATTCACTTGACGACCCTGTATTGAACACCCAACCTTTCAATTGAGAGGCGGGAACTTTTCCACTGAGCTATCGACGCCAACCACACACTGTTCACCTGAAATTCTTCGTCTTTAGCCTTACTCGCCGTTAAACCACCGAAGCTCTCTTTGACATCAATTGATTCTTGGAGAACAAGATTGGTTGTTGGTTCTATTCTATCACAAGCCCTTCCACTGAAGCTACAGATTCAGTCTCCTCCTCTGATTCACACACCTGAGGGCATTTAAAATGAAGCTCCTGAGACAAACGTTTGGTCCAGCACTCAGAGTCTTCAAGCACTCGAAATCAGGACAACCGTTCCAACTTTATAAAAAAACACCTATATACCTGAAATTCTTTATCTCCAGCCCTATTCACCGTGGTAAGACCTTTTGATCAAGCCTAGGAAGGGACATAGGGGGTCACCCACTGGCAACTGGAGGTAGGCCGAAGTCAGACATTGTCATTTTTCCGGCACGGGGGAAGTGAAATGCCCAACAAGCGTCATGGTGATTCACTTAGCGACCCTCTATCGAACACCTAACCTTTCAACTGAGAGGCGGGAACTTTACCATTGAGCTATCAATGCCAACCACACACTCTTTACCTGAAATTTTTCATCTTCAGCCTTACTCTCCGTTAAACCACCAAAGCTCTCTTTGACATCAATTGATTCTTGGAGAACAAGATTGGTTGCGGGTTCTATCACAAGCCCTTCCACTGAAGCTACAGATTCAGTCTCCTCCTCTGATTCACACACCTGAGGGCATTTAAAATAAAGTACCTGAAACAAATGTTTGGTCCAGCACTCAGAGTCTTCAAGCACTCGAAATCAAAACAACCGTTCCAACTTTATAAAAAAACAACATGTACCTGAAATTCTTCATCTCCAGCCCTATTCTTCATGACTCCAGTAAATTTCTCCATGACATCAGTTGATTCATGGAGAACCAGATTGGTTGACGATTCTATCACAGGTCCATCGACCGAAGCTACAGATGCAGCCTCCTCTGATTCACACAACTGAGGGCATTTCAAATACAGTACCTGAGACAAAGGTTACTCAATTTCAGCATTTGAAAGTCTCGAACTTCAAACTTATTGAAAAATCCGTTCAAAATAAATTCATGCAGAAAAGCAACTAGCTTTACGAATTTCTGAATGATTTTCTAGGGTGGACAAAACTTTTCATGGGTCAGAATTGCTGACCTGACTCAGCAACTTGAAAAACTTTTTCAACTCCAAAGTAGTTTGATGATGAACGTGACACGTTCGCATTGAGAGGCTAGTTACTGCAGACGGGAAACGAAGTGTCTGGGTTAGCAATGTTGGCATTGAACCGGTAGATCT
>JGI24159J19872_10005592_pt1 | contig 16272 bp, 11 predicted proteins | sample Ectturendosymbi4_FD_19872 | JGI IMG/M metagenome (IMG submission 19872) | reverse complement strand
TTTCTTTGTCCACGCCAAACGTATTCATTTTCCCCTGATGTATATGGTCACTGCGTGGGGATTCTGGAGATCGGGGTCTTACCGTTTCTGGTAAGCACGAGGATATTGGAAAGCTGCGCATTGTGTGAAAGTTGCCCTCTTGAGTTCATAGATAAATTAATGGCAAAGCATTACCAAAGAAAGTGGTAGAAGACGACTGCACTTGAGATTTTGTTTGCAAGACGCCATGAAGAGCAATGTCGACCAGAAATAAAGGTTCACCGCTCCGCCTTGAACAAGTGACACGACCGGATGCTGTCTCACGCGACCAGCATAATTCGCCTGGGCAATAAAAACATAAAAAGATTGCTGATGGTTTCAAGCCTCCCACCTTTGTGGAGACTAGTTACTTGAATATAGACATGTGCGAGTTTGAATCATCGCTAAAAGATGAAAGCAGAGCCCAGTCGGTTGATTCCTTGAAAACTCACAGCAAACCTAGAGCTTTCAATGGAAAATCGTGCACTGACTTTGTTTATCATTCTCCAAAGGTTGACAGCGTAAAGCTCTGTGGACTAGCTGATGCTAAGAATGTAATTGAGACTCTGCGTTTTCGTACTGTTTTTGGCGCAGCAGTTGTCACATCTCATAAATCAGAGATATGACAAACAGAGCAACCCTCAATGAAACGAGGAGTTTTGGAAAACAAAATAGAAGTAAGATGTAACCATGAGGACTTACCGCTGTTTGAATTCGTTGATGCCACTGGTGCAGGCACTATGAGTGATCAGAGCTTAATACCTCAAGCTGGGAAGGAGGAAGAGAGCAGCTCTTCAAGGTAGCTTCAAGCTGATCGCTATCAATGGAATGCGGAATGCGCGGACAACCCCACAAGACTCCGCAATTTCATTTCCAACACCGGCACCCACCCCCCGGAGTGACCTTTCCAAGAAGAGCCTGGGTCCGGCTTAACCGCTTCCGCACCGGTCTCTGAAGTTTCCGCCCCTGTTTGCACAAATGGATTATGACCTCCTCTCCGGACTGTGAGTGTGGCGCAGAAGAACAAACCGTCGACCATGTTGTCCTCCAATGTCCAATGCATTGAGCTTCTCATGGACTGCACGGCCTGACCGTTCTGGACGATGAGACAAACGATTGGTTGCTTAACACCTGCCCCGAGATCAAGTGTGGCCAAGCGGTGGTTAGAAGAACTGGCTCAAAAGAAGAATAAGCTGATCCTTAAGACGCTCATTTTGCCTCCCCCCCAATTGCTTGAACGTCATTAGAGAACTCCTCATAGAATATTTAACGCATTAAAAAAATTTGCGGGTGGATTGAACTCAGTCGCCGTTTTGAAAGACGAATTACTTGATTACAGATGCGTGCAATTTTGAATCATGGCAAAGTGAAGAATCTAGAGCTAGCCGGCTGAATCCTCGAAAATTTGCAGAAATCCTAGAACTATTACATGTCGACGACCCGGAGAGCGAATCCCGACTAGTTCAGCTTTCTTGAAATGTTTAAAAGTATGCTGAAGACAGATTAAAGCTTACTTTCCTCATGCAATGAAAGATTTATTCATTTCAGTCTTAAGTTTGTTTGCTTTCGCTGCTCTTACTTTAGCCGTTCAAATTTCACCCGTAAGCATTGCTTACAGATTTCAGGACAAAAGATGCGTAGCGTTACGTGAAATCGACTTCCTATTAAAAAAAATTTGCTCATGGATTAAACTCAGTCGCCTATGTGGTGACTAGTTACGGTACTTTAAGAATTTGGATCCAATTTATGTTGTTCTGTACAACACTACTGCTAAAATGTTATGCTGCTTTTAGTTCTGAGCTGTTGTATGCATTCCAGCTGGAAATTATTCACTTCAGGGATTAATTATTTTGTGATTAACTACTGCTTTGCTTTTGAAGCCATTTAAATACGTTTTGCACAAAATTGTGAACATGGATATTTCGCCATTGTTGGAAGAACTATTTTTTCAGCATGAACGATGGGTACACGTTGTAAGTGGAAGTGGGAACTTGTACAGTGATCCCCACCACCACTTAACATTCGAAGGACTGCCACTCACACAACATCATCCTAACATTTATCAGAGCGTTTTTGTAATACCGCAGTACACAGCTTATGTTCGCTGCATGAGCCTACACGCTCACAGGATAACCTTGTGGTATTATGTAATTTCATGGACATGCTGCTTTGATACACCCATAAGTTAATCCTGTCAAGTCATTGTTTCTCAACTTAGAAAATTCTTCGCTTGTTCCTTTTTCAATAATTGCATTGCTTCATTAACAGTTGCCAACTCAGTGTTCGAACGTTTCTGTAATCTCGTAGTTAAGGCAAAATGACTGTTGAAACAAACAAAACCAAATACACAACGAAAGTTCCGTTCAGAAGAGCAGTATAAAACCGCCATGGAGCAATCGTCATCACCTCGGAAAATCAACATTTTTTCGTAAAAAATCAAGTGGTGTGACGTTTCGCACACAGAGCGAATCATGATTTCAATTGGTAGACCCAGTCGCAAGCAGTTAATTATCACGAGCAACGGTGGAATGGAAAATTCTCGAAAACTAATGTGTTTACACATTTTGAAGTTGACGTATCGAAATTTATCACAACCTATTGAAATTTTCCTGAAACGTTAAACGTTTTTCCATCGCAAGCATAGCGCTTCCTCTCCCTATTCTTTTATGTGTCCTGAATAAATATGAAATGATCTGAACCAAAATTGTTAACGGGCCTCATTTTGAAGCCCAAGCCTGTTCCGAGCTCGACATTTATTTTTGAAGCCTAATTTAGACCCGAAAGCCAAATTTACTGAGTGATTCAAGGTATGCGCAACTGCGGGGCATTGCTGGGGTAACTAGGTAAACATGACTAAACAATTCACAATTAATCATTTTTATTGATCTTTTAATCAACTCGATTGCTTCAACAGTAACTTGGCGACAAAAGTGTCTGTCGTTGCAAAAACCTTTGTTATGCAGACCCGAAATCGGCACGAAACACTTTGACAAACTTAAGCCCGAATCCGGACCGACCCGAAATGCCCTGCCCGACTTACAACTCTGTTCTGAANCGCAGAAGTGCAGACTGTATGGGGTAACCCATTAATGCTTTAATCTTGCGAAGAATGAAGACAAAGAAATTGAAGGTGTCGACGTCCAAGCTCTTGAACGCAAAGGAACTCATCNGTAATGAGACCTAAGTGGAATGTGTCCAGGGGTTTCACAGTGAATTATAAAGCAGAACCATCGACCAACTAACGTGTACATAAAAGTCTATGGGTTGAACATCGGATGGCAGCAACGAGTGGGATTGATAGTCTATTTTTATGAAGTGTCAAAGACGCGAGTCAAATATAAAGATAGGCAAAGTACAGTGTGTCTTATATGTAGCAAAGTAAGCGACTGCAGTAGCACAATGGATGCTGATGCTCATTAACTTGATGTGAGTAAATAACCCTTCGGCTATTGCATTTGCTCGTATTCTTACGTTTCGCGCATTCTTGCCGGTTGCTGTTGTAATTGGCTGGTAAAAAAATAATTTGGAGAAGTATTTTTAGCATCATTTAAAAAAAGACCGTGATTCGGAATTCAGAGAATTGCGCTTGATCGTTTGTAAGGCTGAAGTGAAGTCCTCCAGCTCAGTAATCGAATTTCCTTTGTAAAATAATGGATTACGCTCTGGGTGGTACAACACCCACGACCGTTTCTGACAACTTGAAGCCCTTGCAAAGTGGTTGCGATGTATTTGTAGACGGTAAGAACGACGTAATTACAGTGTGAATGAGCGCCTCTACTCTGGAAAAGGAGTAAGAAAGCCATTTTGTCTGGAAGCTCAACGTTAAGGTTTCGAAAATGCAAGCTTATCAACTTGTTTCCGACCTATTTGATTGTAATTGTTTGTCTCCTCGAGGCTAAGCCACAAAAATGCGATATTTGCTTTGAAGCACAGTATATGCCTAATGTCAATAAATTTCGAGAATGTACCTAAAAAAAGTAGTTGCATACATGACGATAATTTCTTTGTTTGTAAATACTGTAGTGTGATAGTTGATGGAAAATTATGCCCTCACTTCAATTTCGTTCACCAAAGCAATTTGGTTGCTTTGCGGCTAGGATGTGCAAGCACAAATCAAAAAACAACGCTGGAAAACCAAATCCATAGTGGTCTGCTTGAAAAAATCACGCCAACGTAATTTTACGCAAACACTTTACCAATTTCACATGACAAGCACCAGATTTTGATCATTATCAAAATGTTATCAGCCGCTTTCCTATTTGATGTTAGCCCCTATCCAGCTGTTTCATCGTGTTATTTCAAGGCATGATCTACATTTGTCGCCGACTTCAGAAGTTTGATACCATGTCTAGTTCGTGTCTCCATCCAGCGACGCTTTAGAATGGTAAATCACTGAACAACCGCCACTAAATTGGGATATTTTTAAGCTCGCTATGGACTACTGTATCTATTTAAACAGAAGTACAGTACTTCGCCCCAAGTAAACTTCATTCGTGTCAGTCACACCAATTAAGGAAGTTTCCTTAATGTTATTTTTTGTACAACGTTATTAAAGAAACTTGTTTTATTGGTGTAACACCCAAGCTATCTTTTTGACACCACAGGGCTGTCTGTCAATATATAATTTTTAAGTTAAGCTTCTATGTATAACCTATAATATTTTGTTTCCTCTCACAGTATGCAGCATTCGCATGAAAAAATGTATGACATGCCGTAAAAACATCGAATCAAAAACTCATGTTGTCATCCGAAAGCCGGAACCTGCGAAGACAGAGGTGAGAAATGAATTATTAAAACACCACCTCTTCAATTGATTTATCGCAGAAAGTCAGCTTCATAAAATCATTTCAGCTGTAGACTAGCGAGAAACTTTGNTATTCCTAAATCACTTTTACACACAATATTTCAAGCGGTTAGCTCCTTTTCAATTATCCGTACNAATGACCACAAAAAAACGGAGGTATTAAGCTGCAAATTTTTCGATAAATTTTAAGATGATTTGAAAATAAACACTAGAACAGAAAANTATTTTCCTACGAGTTTCTTTGCAAATTGTTTCTCATAAATGCCTATTGCAAGTGCGTATGTTGTTTGACTACANTAAAGTAAACGTTCTGCTTCGCGCAATTGCCATACGAAACCTGGCTGAACCAGTCTTGCAGTANAAATACGCAGTTTTCCTTAAGCGCTTTCCTGCACTGTCGTAGAGTGGTACTTTAAGATTTACCAATGCTAATTTNAGTTTTTGCTTCTTGAAAGCTTCAAAATTTTAATTTATAAATCTAGTTCTTTTGTAATTTGCTTAAAANTGACACCAGTTCCAAGCATAAAGCAGCAGCCTATAGCGACAAACTATGTTCAACATCGAAAGTAAGTCTGATTTCGATTTACAAGGGTTACTGGGTTTGTGCAGTATGAATATATTACTCAAAAGTTGAAAAATCTGAAACAAATTTTGCAGTTCATCTTAAAATGTCTTAATCTTTAACCCATGCAAGACAATTGCCCATAATTTACCTGGTCATTATATTTAAGAATAATTTTCTGCACATACATTGTCAAAATGTTTGTAAACAATCGCTGTGTTAATTAAAACGGTAAACGAATTTGGATTTATTCCAGATTTCTGCAACATTACATTCTTAAAGAATAAGAAAAAAAACTGTTTTTAACGCCGATAACAAAAACTGCGTGTGTTCCAAAATGTAAAACAACAGTCACCAACGCTTTTGAAAGGATATATCCGAATGCCTAAGACAAGCCTTTGATGTTGTTGTCAAATGCTTCATTTAAAATACTTACCCAACGCGTGGTTTAGAAGTCATTTCTTAGTATATATCAATTTTGTTTGTCAAAAGTCTTCAAACTCGCAAGAAGCTTTCAACATTAACTCAAAAAATCTTTATTTATTTGCTCTCTTCATAATTTTGATTTAGGCACGCAGATACTCGACACGGCCCTTAGTTGCACTCTCATGGTATTAACAGCAACCATAAAATTTTTATTTGATTTCTTGTAGACCAGTCCAGAAGCTGGAGGACGAAGATGTGAGATTTGCATGGAAGAAGAAAAAAATATTGCTTTCGTGAAATGTGGTCACGGCGCCTGTAGCGAATGTTCTCAACACATCAATCAATGCCATATCTGCAGAAAGCCAATTGAAGACAAAATACGCGTATACATTTAATTGTTGCTTTGTGGCTGGTCAAAATTGTAACAAAGTCTAATTATTTTTGTCACTGCCACCAATGTCACTAGTATAACCTTTCAAATTTCAGTTGATTTGCATTCATATTATTGGAGGACGCAATGAATCTTTCCAACTTTGAAAAGTTATTTCCTGTGCTCATTTTGGGATGATATTTTGATTTCAACAAATTAACATTTCGTAGAGGGATTAGGCACGCTGTAATTGAAAGTTATTTAAACCGCAGCAGTTGCTTTTCGCAAAGGAGTGAATAAGCGGATACAGGCCGATTACTTAAAAGTAATGCACCACACACCCAGTTCATGCGTTTTGTAGTTTAATGAACATTCACCTCACCTTGGTTGTTTGGATGAGATTTTGTGTAAAATATTCTTGTTTGATTTTCCGCGTTATTTTTCTTAGATTTATCATTGCTTTTGTAAATAACGGTCGTGCTTACAGCTTTTGTAGGAGCTGAGCCTAATGAGACATTGACATTGTTCTATTATTGTCTTTTTCGTGGACACACTACATCTTCTGTCAATCCTCGAAAGCTTGTATTTCATTTTTTCCTTTTTACCCAAAATTACACCAAGAAAAGTTAACAGAAAAAAGCATGCTTTTTCAACTATTGTTGTTCGCCTTATTGTTTTTAATCTGTATATACGGTACATTTGCAGTGCACATCATAACATTTTTCACAAACAACCAATATTTCAATTTAAGTTCTGGAAAGCTTTGAGATTGGAGATTTATCGATGAATAAAGAAATTAAAATTCTTTACACAAAGCAGGAACACTTGAGAACTGGTTCTAAAGATGTCAAGCAAACATTCTTTTTGATCGTAAGAAATCAATCCTGTGGAGATTACACCTGACAAGATAATGCCTGAAATGCTTTCATGCTATGTAAGAACTACCGGCGCCAGAACATATTGAAAGAATACAGGGTGTTCCAGAAAGATTGTAATCATTGTTTTTAAAAATTTAAGTTGTGTGTAGAAATAACACAAAACCTTATATTTTATGTTTCATGCATTAACTTTCCAAGTGTGGAAATGTAATTCGATTCAATATAAAGGCGTTTGTCTTAAGAAATTTCTGAGTTTCGCACAAATGTTTTTTCTACGTTTTCGTCCTATACCGGTGATCGTCCAGATCTTTTGAAACAGGACAAACGACTTCCCCCTAGATTTTCGTCCATTTAAAACTCTGTACTGCACTGTAGTTGGTGATTTTTATGGAATTATGTTACATATGCACCATGTGCAGTTTTTTCAGACACTGTTTAAGCATACTGTAACACACAGATGCTTTTTGTATCAAATCGAATGGCACTTCCATGCCTGAAAAGATGAACACATGAAACATAAAATCAAAAGCTTCAGCTACTTCATACAAATTCCGTGAAAATTTGAGATCATTTGAAAAGTTGGCCATATCAGCAGATTGCATAATGATAACAAATATTTCGACACCCTAACGAAGTCAACTATACCGAAAATTTCATTTTTTTAAATGCAAAGTGGGACTTGCAGCCTGACAAGCCTCGTGCTCAGCGTTGATGGGTGAGTGCAAGCGGAGCTGGGCGCCGCAGACTACTCGTGACTCATCAAAAGGAGGGCGGAAACCGAGAATAAACGAAACTGAAAGGAATCCTAAATCGAGTATGTTACAAACTGCGAGTTGCTGTTGCATCAAAAATTTAACTAACAGGCCATGAAAACAAAATTTTGTTTTGTTCAAATCGTTCATGCTCAGCTGAACAACTCTGGAAAGGAAACTCCTCGGAATTAGACCGACACTTCCAGATCCAAATTACTGATACAAAATTACTACAAAAATCACGATACAAAATACAATTTACTGCATGCGCGGAAGTTTGATCTTTAAAGACGTCGATTTAATTATTATTACATGCCACGCCGCAAACGAGAAATTTCCTCTTTGTCTGAGCATCAGAAAGAAAATGCTGCGAAAGCGTTTTTCTGAAGAGATAATTTTGATGACGTCTTTTCGTGGAGTTGAAGAGAATAAACCAACAAAGAATCACGAGTATGGTCTTGATGAACGATGGCGATCGTCCAGAAATTTCGGAGGCGTCAAAAGCGGCAGAGTTTGAGTCAGTGGGTGTCAAACTTCCTGAAGGCATGGGCGTAGGAAGGATTTTTAAGGGGATAACCAAAATGATTTGTCCTCGAGAGCAAAACGGTATAATTCCATTGTACCCACTCGAAAATGCGAAAACAACCTTTTTTAAAAAACTTAACAGGAAAATGTCAAATTTCAAAATCCGGGGAAGAGCAAGGCCCTCCTGCCCCCTTCCGACACCCATGGCTGAAAGTGCAGTTCTCAGCAAGTTTCATCCGTGCATTCACCGAACCCTTCGTATCGGGAAAAATGATATACGATTTCTTCAAAGCAAAGCTATTCATTTTATTGGCGCATGAAACGAACATGCATCAAACATCCGCCGAATCTCTGAGACTGACGTTAAGAACCACTGGTTTCAATAACCGTCATTATGGTTAGTGTTGAGGACGTCGCGCCCCTTCCAAATCCGTTCTAAACGAAAATATACATTATTATTAACCCCATTTGACTTTTGATTTTCTCGATCTAAGGAGTCTTCTAAGAGACCTATACATTGATCATTCATCTGCACCAATGCGAAATAAAAGTCGTAAGTTTAGTTGCTGAAATTTCACTGTATTGCTGAGCACTGAGACGGGTAAATGTTAACTTAAGACACCTCAGACCTCATCTACTTTAGTTTTATCATTTTCTCTGTCTGGAGTTGGGTATCTTAATAATTAACAGGCTGCTTAGAACGCGTTGAAGAGTGTAAGTAAAAAGTAAAGACCTTTGAAAATTACCATGTTCTAATCAAGAGTACGCAATTATTGCATGCCGTCGTCGTTAGTGATAGATCGTCTGTAGCAAGCATTTCTTTTTTACGATTGCAACACCACCAAGATCGCTAGCTTACGAAATGTGTCGTTGTGCACTTCAAAGAATTGCTGAGGTTCGTAGTTTTCTCGGAATCAGCACACACCTTTTCACTTGTTGCGTTTGTCAGAAACACTGAAGACCAAAATATCTGCAAACTACAGCGAGTCAATAAAATGTCTACGTGTTACAGTCAAGGGATAACCAGAGCGCCATTTTAAAACTGCCACACGATGTTGGATCTAGTTATAAATTTAGGCTCATAAATAACCTAAATTTGGTTCCACATATCCCTTCAAAATATTGCCATGTCACACGTTGAAGAACATTGCTGCAAGACCTGATTGCTGATAATAATATAGCAAAAACCTACGCCGAGTTTTAACGAAAGGTTTCGAGTTTTCTTCCAAATTGCGTTGGCTCTCCTCTGATTCGATTTGTCACCTCGTAGCGAATCTTAAGGCCTACTCTTTGAACTTGAAGAAGAATTCCCTGATGAAATTTTCATTTCTTTGTTCACCTGAACCAAATGCAAGAAAAAGTTTAGAAACTCAAAGATACTTCTATTCTGACTACAGAATCTGATTTTACGACCGTACTAACTTACGAAAAACTTATTGATGATTTCGCTTGCTTGAATGCACGAAAAATACCTTTGTGGTAGACTGTGAGCTATGGGATATGTTAGTGGCAAATATTTGCTATCAGTTGGTGCAGATAAATATATATTTTCACTCTTCCTCATAGATATATAATAGAGCACTGTGATAACGGTGTCAATTGTTCTTTACAAAAAGTCTTGGAGTATGCCTTGTTGTTCTGTAGTTATAGCAAATGTAGAGTTTTTAAAGCTTAAAAAAATATCGTTATTTAATTCATTTGCTTAAATTATCAGTGGTGGGTTTCAGCTGTCAAACTTATTAGCAGTAAATCATTTAATCCTTTCTGAAATATTCGAGCCCTGTAACTACAGAACAGTGGTCTTTAGTAGTAAACAATTTGCCAAATATGCTTGCTGAAATACATGAGTCTTGCTTCGTCAATGGTCGGAAAATTTGTAACGTATGTGATGCCAATCCTACGTTTGCTTGTTTTCAACAAGATAGCCAGTATACAGAGCTTTCCTGTTGAAGTTTAAGATGTTAGTTAAATCAGCTAGAACAGTTTCCCCTGTGCTTTACTTGAAAAAAACATGTGTCTACCAGTGCCGGGTTAGGGTGGCGCGAGGCCTGTAGCGTATAAACAGCGCGGGGCCTTAAGTTAAAAAAACACTTAAACAAGTGAACCACTGGTAAATCATAAAGTCTGTGGACATCCATGTGACTAACATTATACATACTGAATTTCGTAAATACGAAAAACCTGGTCCTAAATACTAGCTAGTGNAGATTAAAAACTANTATCTCTGCCATTTGAATTCATTGCACCTAACTAATATTTACAGCTTATGCCGTGCCAATTGCTTGTTCATCAGTTATGCTGAATACTAAGCACCTTGATAAAACAAGATTCAGAAAGATGAGACCAGAAAAAGGTTAATCAATCATGCCCTATCCTATATAATGGCTATACGCAGTTGGTTCCTTAAAAAACACAGATCCTCAGAAGAAAAACCCAGAAACGCATTGAAACATCCCAGAGCTCTACAGGGACAAAACCCAGGTTTAGCACCACCGGCCAAATCATTTCGAAAGTACCAAAAAAGTAACGCAACTTCTAGAACAGGTCAATGTGATGTATTTGTAATATATTTTCAAAAATGCCATTCCAAGTGCAATCAACCAATATTTGGAAATTGCTGCAATTTGGTCTCATTGCTTGAGCGTTACCATAATGTTGCAAATAAATATAAAATACCTTAATTTTCACATCGAGTTAATCTGATGTAAAAGCAATCAATTGAAAACACTCCCTTACCTGCTTATGACAAATTTACCAAAATAGTGACTTCTTGGACTGAAAAAATTCGATACATATAATCTGGGCGGATATTACGGGAGGCGAACGAGGCGGTCGCCTCGGGCTCCCTTCTTTCAGAGATGCCGTGCACCCATTTTTGAGAATTTCGCACTTAGTTTTTGCATTGTTTTGTTGAGCTTATAAATGAATCTAGAGCCAAAGTTAAGATCTACAAGACATGTGCTTGTCTAAATAAAGCAAAAATTGTGTACAAACGTGCCAAAATTGGCCCCTCAACAACAGTGTAAACAAAGAAAATTTAAAATAAAATGACTTCAAACAATTTACAGTGTGAAATTGACTTTCACACAGAAGCAAATTCCCACACGAAATGAAAAATTTAACTTGATTTCATTGAATAAAGCTTCTGTATAGCATGTGTAAAATATAGTAACAGGGCCCCCTTTCTGAGAGTTTGCCTAAAGTCTAACATTCACCCTTGCATATAATAAAGAACAAATTTAAAACAAAGGACCGCGGGGCCTGTAGCAATTGCTGCATTTGCTACTATTGCTAATCCGGCACTGGTGTCTACCCCGCGCTTACTTCGTATGGCTGGGGGTCTTGGGAAAATACTTTGCTGTGCAAAACGTGTCTTTGTTCTGTTTACCATCAGCCCATATAGAGGATTAAAACACTATATTTTGTATTACTTGGAAAAAGAAGTCGCACTGAGGACCACCTGCACCAAAAATGTTAAATTCAAGATTATAAAAATAAGGACAGGTTGTCAGTATGGAGGATACTTTTACTACAGCGAAAACCTAAACGGGGCCGCACAAAACTAAAAAGAGTGGTATTGTACAACATAACGTCTGCACTCCCGCCATGAAACGCAGTAGACTAAAGCATTCATGGCAGTAGCAAGGAACACACAATTACATGATAAACACGAAGACAGATATGCGGTGGTAGTAGAAAAGCATACGCTTGTTGGCGCTACCGCAATTACTTTGATGAATCACATCAGTGTGTGGCACTAGTCAAGGGCATACGCATAAACAAACCCTGTGTCCACTGAATGGATTGTGGTAGTTTGGTACATAAAATGTGCAGCTACTGTAAAAAAGGAGTTTACGTACAGCTAATCAGATCGAAAACTAGACGGTGTTTTTCAAGGGAGGCAAAACGGTCCCGCATAAAAATGTAAATATCCGAAAAGTAAACCTACGAAAAACGTTAAACATCACCAAAATTCAGTGAAAAGAGCTTCTGAACTATACGAGAGAGCTATAAATTCCAAGAAAATATCGCATTGTCATTTGTTCTTGAGAAGAATGTAGAAAAAGCTTTAATTTCTGTCGAAGATCTAAAAAGCAATCGTAGAACCAAAATCGGCACCACAAAAGATAAATCTTTGAGGGGCAATTGTGCATAAGTGGGGCATACTTTCGCGCTTTTCAGACAAGCGGCCAAACAAAGGTCACACCTGCGTTGGGCCCCAAAAACTGAGATGGCTTAGGTCCGCGCTCCCTAAATCCATCCCTGAATTCACTGGAAGTTCGTTGATGTGAGTTCGGACCTATTGCTAGCGGAGGAAAAATCATTACCAGAAACGTTGTTAGGTTGTTTGTAAATATAGATGACTGCAACGAATATGAAAACAACAAAATTGGAAATTAGTCTGGTTTATTTGTTTTACTAGTGCAATATAATATCTTCGGTGTTAACTTATCTTATTAATATACTAAATTGCTTGTCGTAGAACAGCTGTCATAACCCTAAACGGTTTGCTTAAACAAATGTTTTTTGAAACAAGTAAGACCTTCGGCTTTTAAATGAATATTACTTTTACAATTTAGCGTTAATTGGAAGCAATAACAACCTGTATCCAAAAATAAAAAATGTTAAGGTTCTTCACGTAATTTAAAAAAACAGTCTTTAGATGAAATAACTTCGGATATGCCAAATCACATTTAAAGGCATTTACTTGCATAAATTCAGTGTTTGCATAAACTTGCTGTTTTTGATGTACAAACTGCTACTTAAAATAGGTATCACTTTCCCAAGATATTCTGGTGAGGCACGTCCTGTTGGCTACACCAAGGCCGGTAGCCACGGGGGGCATTCGGAGGCAGTGGCCCCTAAAATTTTGTTGTTTCCAGGAACATTTGGTTTAAACATATAAAATAAACAAAAATCTTGCCCCACTAAAAATGTCTTTTGCCCCCCAAACCTTAAACCCTGGCTGCGGGACTGGTACACCTTCAGAAAAGCGGCCCGGTCCAGAGTTCGTCCAAGGATCAGGTGGCGTGACTAAACCGTAAAATATTTTTCTTCAAAGAAGAAATAATTAGGCCTACTTAAAAGATAATTTGAAAGCTCTGGGTTTGCTGCAAGCTTTCGAAGAATCAGCGGACTGGGCTGTGTTTTAATGACTTTGCGATGATTCGGAATTGCACATATCTGTTATCAAGCAACTACTCTCCACAAACGCGAAGACGTCTAATCCATGAGCAATAAAAGGAAACCGATTTCACGTAATTCTTCGCATCCCCAGTCCTGAAACTTTATGCATATAGATTTTATAAGCACAAATGTGTGGTTTCGAAAATAGTACAAGTGAAACAAATTGATGAAAAAGCACACGTTGAGCTATGCAAGTCACTCTTCACCAATCAGCGAAGGCAACAAGTTTTCGGGTGTTGGTTGTAATTTCTTCCCTTCCGAGTTTNGGGTCTTTGACTGCCCTTTCAAGAGTTTAGCTGTTTCTGTAAATGACATTATTNGTAAGTAGGCTACCCGCTATCATTTCAGTGTGAGNCGCCTGTATCCTTCAAATGATCTAAAGCAGCTATGTCCATCCCGCGGCCCACTCGAAGGTTTTGTGCGGCCCAGTTGATGTTTTCGCTGTAGTAAAGTATCCTACATGCTCACAACCTGTCCTTATTTTGATAATCTTGAATTTCACATTTTTGGTGCAGGTGGTCCTCAGTGCGACTTCATCACGTCTGTTGCCATTGCACTTAGGATTCGAACGTTTTCAGTACGTTGGCTTAAATTAATTAGTTTGCTAAGAACAAAGTAAGTCATTCAAGGTGCGGCCATGGTTAAGATAGTGACATGATTTTTGGCTCACTTAGCCATTTGGGCTGGACATAACTGATCCAAAACAACTTTTTTGGTTTACAGTATAAGAGCCTTTGAATTGAATTTAAAGCTACTGGAATTAACCGTTGCTTTTCTTTCAGCTTAATTTAGTGAATAAATTGCAATAGCTGAAGCTGTATGCTGATTGAAATATTTTTATTCACTGGTGAAATGTCTTTTACCCTTTCATAAGTGTTAGCCTTGCGCAACCCCAGTATGCGCTGCGGAACCAGTTGAATAGTAGCAGGTAGTCAAATCAACAGATAAATAAACAAAAGATGTGGTAAATTCAGCTCCTGCCAAATACAACAGTTGTTCTGACATAAGAAGTTTCAACACGCAGTGTGTGTTTAACCTACTGTAATCGAATCAGGTTTGTCACAAGCGACTTAATCTTCTGTTTGGTACGAAATATGGAAACATTTCAGCCAGAATAAGGCTGAAGAAGCCATTGTCCCCTCCTGAAACAAACTTGCTAAGATGTTTTCTGGCGCTTTTTATCAATTTTCAACGGTTAGAAAATAAACGGAAAGAACAGTCGGACTTAAGACGACGACAGTGACTGACGACGTCATTGGCTGGCCCCTTTCGAATAAAATTCTTGGCTGCTCCACTTCAGCTAGGCCCTTCCATTCGAATAATATTCAGTAGGCGCTCTGACTGTTGTGCATACATTTTACCTTATTTTACCTTCTCGTAATAAGTTATTTGACTTAAATCGCGGGAAAATTAGGTTCAATCATCAGCACTGCTCAGCTTCTGGATATTTGAAGGCAAAGTTTTTAACGGAAAAACTCAAATTTTAATATCGTAACATTGATTTGCATTGCTTACACCTTTTCTGCGTAGTTACAGGAAACGGATTTTTCAAGGCTGTGGCGTATAAATCAACTGTCAGTTCTCAGGAGCGCAGAATTACAGTACAAACTCAATTTTATCACAATCGGCTGTTTTAAATATGTTTCTGCGGAAAACTAAAAGTTGAAACAAGCTGCGATTGACCGAAGGCAGCATAACGAAAACTATAGAAGTTTACGAATGTTGCTAAAATTAAAGCTTGTAAGAAGAGAGGTTTTCCTATTATCATTAACATGCTCTGCTAAGTGTCTGCCAAATGAGCTGTAACAACTCCCAAAAAAATCAATACGAAAAACACAAAATAACCCAAATTTTTCGTTTATTTTGTCGGTGGAAGTGAATGTGCTGGACTGTCCTAGTTCAAAAACAACGCTTCCACAAACACTTTGGACAGACACCCATATTTCGTGTCTCCAGTCGGCTACCAGCCGATTATGCTTGGTAGGTTTTTCTCCAATACCAACGCTTCAACGGCGAGCAATAATGTTGTCCGATGTGAAGCTTAGTTTTACTCAGGTTGAAGCGCAGAGCATAACCGAGCTAAGGCTTTGCAGAAAAAAATCATATAGATCGGGTAATTGAAAGTTTCCTTGTCATGGTTAATCAAGCTCTAAGGATCAATGTTTTATTGACCACCACAAGAAAATTGTAATGCACAAAAAGCACAAAAACAAGCGCAAACTCGATTCGTTTAAAAAAATCTGGAAACCTTCTGCAATCAAAATTTCAAGCGGTTTGACTTGGCTGCATGCTTTTCATACTATTCCCTTACAGATCCGCCATTTATGTTTCATTTCATCACAGTAACGTGTTTTAAAAAAATATTTTTTCAGGCAAGCAATACAATCTTAACTAATCTGTGTATTTTGGTTGTCTTTGTAAATTTTGGAGTCAAAATTTTCAGTTGTGCCAGGAGTAGGAGCTTGACCCCGGAGCTGCTTCTGAGGTTTCTCCAGCAGCCAATCAAAACGGACTTCACCTAATTCTAAAGTATGTGTAGCGATATTTGTTGCGGCCAAACAGAAAAGTTCCGTTTTTATTTTGAAACTTATTTTCGTGCCAAAGTTGGGTAACGTATGTTCAACTATAGTTCATATTTTTACAACAACACTTTCACAAAGACCTCAAAGATTTATTAACACGTAAAAAACGCTTATTTCGTCATGCAAATTATTCATAAATAGTTGAAACTGCTTCTTCGCAAACGTTTG
>JGI24159J19872_10005585_pt1 | contig 16282 bp, 13 predicted proteins | sample Ectturendosymbi4_FD_19872 | JGI IMG/M metagenome (IMG submission 19872) | reverse complement strand
TCAGTTTTGCGTTTTTTGTCTTTGTACGTCATACTGCTCATTGTTTCGTGTTATTAGTAAGTTGCATGTTATACGTGGTTAAAAAACATTGCCCTGACGAAGACCACTTGAATAGGTGGGCGAAACATCGGCTAATAATAAAAAATCGCCAGAAGAACTAACTTATCTGCTTGATATATAAAACCATTCTGAATTTTCTGGGTGCGTGAATAGCTGCAATAAATTTGTTTCAAGTCGATCTTGATAAACCATTGAATTGCCGATGTTACTGTTATGAAAAGGCACCTCCGCCTCCGGTTCTCCTTTTGTCAAAGTTAAGGGGAGCAATGACCCCGTTCTCCGACGTCCCTGCAGGGGTGCACAATCGCAGCTGTGACAAAAATTTATGCTGACGTGCACATGTAGTTTAAATAAGTAAGCAGTGGCTGCGGTACAATAGAAACTCTTTGTCTACTAAACTCTTTGTCTCCTATACTCATACAGTAGAGCAGCGTTTCCCAAAGTGGGTTCTGCGGAACCCTAGGGTTCCATAGACAAATCTGAAGGGTTCAACGAGCTATACTTTCCAGTTTTAAGAATAAACTGCTGATGTGTCCTTTAACCCTTTGGGCGTGTTGCAGCCGCTATATCGCTTGATCTACTGTAGCTTGCTTTATAATTACTTTCGTTGTGCATAATTTTGTTTACAGTACCAAACCTTAATAACAGCAATTTGCGTGAAGAAAACGTTTATGTTTGCTTGGCATTTCTGGCGAGCGTTCCTTGTCCACTTGAAACAACCTTGCAGTGTTCCGCGGACAAAAAAGTTTGGGAAACACTGCAGTAGAATCTGCTATAGTCTACTATACTCATACACTAGACTGTATGAGCATGCTTTGTAAAAAAAACAATAAAAAAGACGTGTGGAAGCAGGCTAAGCTCAGTGTGTGGAAGCAGAACAGAAGCAATACAAAAAACGAAATATATCTTGAAATCTTTGGTGGTCATAATTCGTAAAAATAAACGTAATGCGGCCGGCAGTAGCGAAAAGGTTGTGCAACCTGGTGTAAATTATCGTAATGCACCTGGCCATTACTGTCAACGAAGCGCATTTTTGTTATTGTTGCCGTATCATAGGTAATTTGTTTTGTGGTGCAGAAAGGGTAAAGCGCTTTATGAACGTCCATTTGCATTGTATTGTCAGCAACCTGAAAATCTTAAGCAATATGTTGACGTTGCCCACCCCCCTGGAAAATTTTCTGCGGACGCCCATGGTGGATTCATGAGTTATACACAACTTTCAATGCAGACTGTGTTGTATAATGTTTAACTTTGGATAGAATTCCACAAGTTCTTGATAGTTGAGTTTTTACCTTTTGTACATGAGGTTTCCAGCTTAACTTATTGTCAAGAAGGACACTAAGGTATTTTAGGTTATCTTTGGGGGAAATGCTATGGTTATTTATCATAACTTTAAATGAAGTAAGATCGTGTTTATGAGAATCTAACAGCATAAAATTAGTGTAACTGTAGTTGAGAGAAAGCTTGTTGCGTCTCAGCCAGTGGTCAATTTTACATAGTTCAAGGTTAACAGTTGTCTGAAGAACATTAACACAGGAGTTTGACATATGAATATCAATAACATCAACAAATAAAGTAGTATGAAAAGAGGAAACTTTTGTGATATCGTTAATGTAAATAAGGAAAAGCAAAGGCGAAATAACACTACCCTGAGGGACTCCGCAAGATATCCTTTTGTATGAAGATTTAAATGCCCCTATTTTAGTGCACTGCATTCTATTGTGCAAAACAACTGAGAATAGTTTATGCGAAACACCTCTTACACCATAGTGATTAAGCTTATCAAGTGCAATTTCATGGTCACAGCAGTCAAATGCTTACGATAAGTCTAGAAATAAGGAACATATTGTTAATTTATTATCAGAGTTTCTGAGCAGTTCATCATAAATAGTTGTAATGGCTAGTTCTGTTGAGTGATTTTCTCTAAATTATCAATAAGATTGTGTTCTGTCAAATAAGAGTGGTAAAGAACTTTTTCAAACAGCTTTGACAATACTGGGAGTACAGAGATTGGTCTATGTTCAGATGAGGAACTTGGGCTATGAACTGTAGGAATTGGCGTGATGTGGGCCATTTTCCAGGAGTCCGGGAATTCACTAATAGTCATGCATTTGTTAAAGAAATTGGACAACCATTCTGAAATAATACAACTAGCTATTTTCAAAAATTTGTATGAAATGTCATTGGGTGAACTATTAGATTTCATTTTTGGGTTTTTGATGAGAAGTTGGATTTCATATGCATCAGTGGGACCTAGATATAATGAATTCTTTGAATTTATGTTTTTAATAAAATGTGTGTAGGTGGTAGAGGATGGTTTTATTTTTGTAAAAAGGAATTTCCCAACTTCTGAGAAAAAATTGTTCAGATCTGCACATTTTTCGGCATTCTGAGTCTTTGAATAGCTTATCATTTTGTTGAGATTTGTTTTTCATTGAAATTATTTCATTGACTAGTTTCCATGTTTTTTTATATCATGGTGGTATTTTTAGAAAGCTTGTTTATAATAATTTTGTTTGGATATTTAGCTTATTTTAAGCTTATTTCTGTAAGTTGTGCATTGTCTAATAATATTTGGGTTGTTAGTAGTTAACTGTTTTCTCTAGAGGGTATTCTTTTTTGCAATGGAAGTTAAAATGCCTTTGGTGAGCCATAGTTTGTTAGAGGAGCGTTGTTCTTTTCTGGATGCGTAACAATATGGTGCATGCTTATCAAAAGTATCATTAAAGGCTTTAACAAATTCATCGCTGAGTGTGTTATCATCAGTGGTTGTTCAGATTGAGACTGAGATCAGTTAAACAAGTATTTGAGTCAAAATGTTTCATGCATCTGAATTTAGGTTTACATTCCTGGTGGGTTGGATGGTGTAGATCAGCGTTCCCCAAAGTCCGGCCAGCGGGCCAGATCCGGCCCGCGAAGGGTTCCAATCCGGCCCGCCAGCTTTCCTAAATTTGTTTAGTGTTTTAACAATTTCGTGTAAATGAATTAATGTTAAGAGGCAATTGCACAAAACGGCTAAAAAGCAAAAAGCATTTGCTATAATTGAGAATTTTATCCCGATAAGCTTTAGGCTACAAACCAGAAAAAACAAGTTTATCTCTAATCAAAAGATCGGCTACAAACGTTTTGGAGTTTACTTGCATTTTGTGTAACAGAAATGATTTATTTAGGACCGAGACCATACTTTTTAATGCTACGCTTTGCGCACAACTCAGACAAGTAAACACAAACATAGAAAATTGTTACATCTTAGTTGCTTTTTTCGTTGGAAGGTACTGCGCACCCTAATATTGTACTTGCGCTTGGCGCCTAGACTGCTCTAGAATTCACATTGGCGTGCATAAAAAATTTGTAAATTGTTGCAGGCATTTGGCGTTTGAAGTATAAGCGTTATTTGGCAGTTTTTGGATTTTTTAACAGGAGTACTGCATGCTACTTTTGAGCGAGTTTGTTGGGCACCCGGTATTTAATATCATGAATAGCAGTGATGGAGACTCGATACTTTATCTCAAGGCCAGTTCCGACATTGGAGTAGGAGGCGGGAATGCAGGGGGTACAATCGCACCTCCAAAAGTTTTGATTTGCCAAAAATCCGGGCAAAATCTCTGAAAATAGGGAGAAAAATACCACAAAATTTGGGCACAGATGTTTCGACACCTTTGCTTTCATTGTGTGATGAATGAGACTGACTGTCGAAATACGTCTGAATTTGACTTTTTTCTTCTCCTTAATACACATGAATACACCATGAAGATCTTTTTTGTGTGACTTCCAAAAAAAGTCTTAATTTTTGAGAAACAAATTTTTCGGGTAAATTTGAGTAAATTCAGACATAAATCCTTCGCACCCCCAAAATTTGCCTGCTTCTGCACCTAGTATTCTTGAGACCTATTTTTGGGAGTCTCAGTCTCGAATGTTGCAGGACTCGTCTCAGTCACGAAGGATACGTGTAGTCCTATAGTTAAGACCGGTGTCAAGCAAAATTTCTGACCTCTGCGAAATTTCTGACCTGTTACTGTTTTTCAGTTGTTTTGCTTCTCAGAATGAAGAAATAAAGTCTGGCAATTACTTTTTTGATGTGTGTTGTGCAATTTAATACATTTTGGCTAGATGTCAGGAACCTACAACAAACTATAGCACGGGAATAACTTTAACCATTGAAAATCTTCGGACTTTGTCGATGACCTCAATTATTTTTCTTTTCTTACCCTAACCCGACACACTTACCTAAACACGAATTCCAAAGCCCTAAGGATAAGTTTTATCAGCGTATTTGGTATGTAGAATATTACTCTGTGCATGCGTACATCGTATGAAGTCATAAATGTCGCAAGTCAGAAATTTCGCTTGACACCGGGCGCAAAATATCCCGTCTCAAACTATGCAAAATTTTACATAACTTTGTGACAATTTTACCGATTTTGCGTATGTCAATATAATCGATTGTTACCCCGACAGTTGTGATTTTTGTTGTTTTTAAATCAAATTTAAAGGGTTATCCACCTTTAACTTGCCAAGTTACAAAATTTTGCAAAATTTTGCAACAAAAGGTCACAATTCTGAAATGTTGCACTGTTGGATCGGTCTCAATCCTATGGTTTTGAGACTCTGAATACTGCAACGATATGGTTTAGTGACACTTCTTTAATTCAACGTACTTTTTGTCTGTTGTATCTGCAGGTAAGAAAGAACATAAACAAGTATGAAAAATTCCGAGAATCCGCAAAATTTCAACTTCGAAGTGGTGATGGCACTTTTTTGAAAATTTGTAGAAACATTTCGGCATAATCTGCAAATTTTCGAGTCTCAGACATTTTAAAGAAGTCTCGGTCTCGAAGTTTTATCCAGCTCTCGGTCTCGAAGTTTAGGTCTCGACTACGTCTGGTCAGTGATCGGTGAGGCGTGTAGGGTTCTTGAAAATCGTAGAAGCAATTAACGTAAAGCAGCATCAGGCGTGAAACCAAGTAGTACAACTATCATGCAACAAAAGAAGCTGTTGCAGAAGTCACATTGCAAACATGTTATCAAACACAGAAAAAATTGCAATTTACAAACGTGTCTAATTTTATGAGTGTGGTTTTCAGTGCACAAAACAGTCCGGCCCGCGGACACTGCTAAGGCCGCGAATTTGGCCCAGCATCCAAAAAGTTTGGGGTCCGCTGGTGTAGATTAAAATTTACAAAAACTGGTAAAGGATCCGAAATATCAAAAATAGTAATTCCAGCATTATTTATTCTTTGTTCATCACAAATATTTGTATATATGTGATCTAGTAAGGTAGGCGTTGAGTTTTTACTGAATCTTGATGGTTTGTTGATGAGAGAGATACAACCACAACTGGCAAAACTATCAACACAGTTTGTCACATTAGATTGTTCATGATACCGTTGCAACCACGCCGCTGGCGTTGCGCTGAATTCGCGGTTCACCACGAACGGAATATGCGCGAAAAACAACACCACATAAATGTGGCGCGAACAAGCAATCATAGAGTGATCATGGCGTGTGAACTCTGTTGTTGCTTGCTGCCACAGCGTGAAGCTTTGCGCACATGCCACTCGGGATTTCCGATCGCAACAAAATGGTGCTGTGACCAGGATGTGGAGGTCGTGCGGGGTTCAGCCTTCACACAAAAAACGTGCGATCGGTGCGGTTCATTGAAAAAAGAAGGGGATGTTGTTGCAACCTCTCCGTTGTCGTTGCGTGAAATGTGTGATTCATCACGAACGGGATGTGCACGAAGAACAACATATGTATGTGGCGCGAACAGGCAATAATAGATTGATCATGTCTTTGCGCACATCCCGTTCGGGCTTTCCGATCGCATCCAGTTCAAAAAAACCAGGAATCTGCTCCAGTAGGAGTCGTTATTACGTGAAGGAGATTTTTGATTCGTGTCTCTGTTTCTCTGAGAACTACAACTGCAGCCAGACCAGTCCGCGGTTTTCAAGTCTGGGAGGCTCCTTCAGTCGGAGTTTTCGATGATGCCAGTCGTGCAAAGTGCACGAAGAGATTCTACGAATGAAACAGTGAAGTAAGGTTGCGTGTGCAACAAGCATGGAACAAAATTGCGAGTTGGAGAGCAGCAACCACAGAGACATACGTCTTTAACCAAGAAAAACAAGTATTTGCTAAACTGCCCATTAAAAGATCTTGGGAATTTATCTACCAACTTTTGGAGAAAGTGAACTTTCCTTTACAAGAAATAGATGGCATAATCGAGAAAAGAGGAAATATGGTAGATTTTACATGCAAAACAAGGCGATCAGCGGAAAACTTGACAGAAGCGCTTTCAACACGTGAAGAAGTTACTTTCGCATGAGTCAGAGACCCAGAATATACTGATGTGAAGTTTCACTGGGTCCCATCTGATTTTCCAGATGAAAAAATACAAGGAGTTATTAATATATTATATGGAGATATCAGATATTCACGAATCCTGAAAGACTGACGAGGAAAAGCGGACGACAGAAGGATTTACAATACAAAAAATGAACGATTGAAAATAAAACCCATACCATCGACGGTTAAGCTAAGTGGTAAACGTTTTTGGTTGAGTATACATCCCAACCAATCCAGAGCTTTCTTTGCAAGGATTTCGGGCACATCAAAGACGACTGCCCCAATTACAGTCCAATCCTTCACAACGACGAGTCAAGATAACTTCAACACGTCAATCCAGAAACACACGAGTCCACATCAGATAAGCCTAGCAATCAACCAGAGACGAGTCATGATAAGAGCCCTCGGCCGCACAGCAGGTGATGAGCGGCGATAAAGAAATTGCAACTGACGAAGACGGCTTTATTGAAGTGAAAAAACGGCGAAAAACCAAAAAAGCAACAACTGCCAACCCAGATGAACTAATTTTCCAATTTCCAACTATTATTTACCACGCTCAAAACAAAGACAACAATTATGAAAACCTCAACGCAAACCAAAATACCGACGAGAGGGATGCAGCGACAGGAATGAAATGGACGGACATTTCAACGACTCCGCCGCCTACTTCAAAAGAAACCTTCGGCTATGTATCGACACCAACAACGGAACCAACGGAAAATGACCGACAGCCACAAGAAAGACTTATGGATTTAAATTTCTTTCCATCAACATCGTCAGAGGAGGATAAGGAAAGTGAAAACGAACAAGAAAGAACATCGGACAAGGAAAATTAACTCAGAAACGGTTACACCCGTTGTCAACATCATCAGATAATATTGTACAGTGTAAAAAAGCCCGCTCCAACATTTACGAATGTGCATATGGAAACAATTTTGAAAAACCTGTTAACCCTGGAGAGTATAAAACATGCGCATGTGAAACAACATATGTTCCATGTGTGTGTGAGAATTTTTTGGAAATAAGTGATAAAGGTAATGCAGTGAGCAATTTATGTCATAAACAAATGCCTATACTCGGTCTAGATCTTACAGTTTAGAAATGTTTATTTTTGTTGTTTTCCCTGTATTTATAACCTTTACAATGGCGACACAACTCAAAATAGCTACCCTTAACTGTGCAGGTATTTTAAACGACGCAAGACGTGCTATCCTGTATGATGCTTGTAAAAAGGTAAACGTTGACATGATATTGCTTCAAGAAACTCTTAGTTGTACAGTAGACAAACCAAAATGGCATAATGAATGGGCCCCGTTAGAGTCTGCCTTTAATTCCGCAAAAGATAACGCACAGAAGAAACGGCGTAGCAATTCGCGTAAATAAACCGCATCTCACCTTAATAAATAGTAAATATGATGAAAATGGCAGAATTCTGGCAGTAACAATATTCTAAGATAAAACAGCCATGGTAAATTTAGTAAATATATACGCACCAATAACTTCTTATTCTTCCCAAGTACGCAACAACTTTTTCAATTCATTATACAACTATCTCGACTGGACGGAACCAAATATAATAGCTGGAGATTTTAATATGGTTACAAACCCCGCACTAGATCCCCAGACGCCGACAACGACGAAAGAATGCCCGCAAAACTTTAAAGAACTTTGCGAAACCTTTAACTTAAAAGATTCACATCGTTTACTTTATAATAATCTTAAGGTCTTCACGAGAAGACAGGGACACTGACAATCACGCTTAGACCGTTTTTATATTGATCAATAATAACACCAAAACAAGAACGGAACTTCCCAATAGCTGTCTCAGACCACGACGCAGTAATATTGCAATTAGAAACCATTAAACTACACAAACCAGGAAAAGGTATTTGGAGAAATAACGTATCTATATATTCAGATGAACATTTTTGTAATTATCTAAATTCAAAATGGCAGCTTTGGCAAACCCTCCACCCAACGCTATACGAAAATAAAGTAACTTGGTGGTTAAATATGAAAACGCGAATAAAAGACCTTAATATAGAATATTCCAAAAACTGAGCTCTTGAAAACCAATTACGAGAAAAAGAGTTGGAACAAAATTTTAAAAATATTTGGCTCAGACTAGTTGACGAAGAAGAGCTATTACCGCTGTTTTATAAAAAAAGGAAAAAATTGGCAAGTTTCCAAACTGATAAAATGCGACAAAACTAATGAAATCGAAACACGACCAATATGAAACAGGAGATCAAGGAACCAAGGAGTTTTGTAAACAATTTAAGGAAAACAGAGAAAAAATTTGCATATACCAACTTCAAAATGAGCAAAGTCAAATCGTCTCCACCACACCCGAAATCGTGAATACCACTTTTGAATTTTTTTCAGAATTCTTTAAAGAAAAACCAAATAACCCGCAATTAGTGAAAAAAATTTTAAACGGGATAATACCAAATGAAGAATCGAAAAACGAGAACTTCACTAAACCGATAACAAAAACAGAATTGCTTTGCACAATCAAGCAAATAGCAACAGGCAAAACACCAGGACCCGACTGCATTGCTACAGAATTCTACCGTATATGCTGGCACATCATAGGAGACGATTTTACGCCAGTTTCAAACGAAATCCACGAAAAAGGAATAATCCCAGATGAAATCAAAAGTGGAATAATAACCCTCGTCCATAAGAGAAACAAAAAAGAAGACCTTCGAAACTACAGACCAATTTCATTACTACACACAGACGTGAAAATATACACCAAAATGTTAGCAAACCGTCTTAAACCATTGTTATAAAAAGTTCTACAATCATATCAATTTGCGGCGTCCGGAAAATCAATAACAGATGCAACCACTTTACTAAGAGACTTACACGACTATGTCGCCTCACGAAAACTTAACACTTTCTTTTTATCTTTAGATTTTGAAAAAACTTTCGACAGCCTGAACCACGATTGGCTTTACGCCGCACTCAAAAAAATTTTGAAAATTATTAACTCCCTATATACAAACGCAACTTCTAACATATTGATAAACGGCCATCTTACAAACCGATTAAAATGGAAAAAGGCATACGGCAGGGTGATCCTTTGACTTTATTTTTGTTTTTATCAATAGCGAATCCTTTGGTAATACAATTCCAGAACGACTCAACTGTTCAGAGCATCAGAATCCCCGGAAGTCACACTGTGAAAAACGTGAGCTACGCCGACAACGCAACAATCGCGATAACAGGTAAACAAGCACTGCACGCGACTTTTAACATCTTGACAGAATTTTCAAAGGCTTCAGGATTGAAACTAAATTTATCTAAAACACAAAGCTTTATTTTCATCCAAATCCCAATTTGCAAAGCCTACCACATGTAAACTGGATAAATGAAACATTAAATATATTCAGACTCGTCATTGGAACCGCAAAAAGCATAGACAAAAACTGGAAAAAGAAATTAAAAGAATTTCGAAACGAACCCAGTAAAATTATCGAGCCGTGTCATGACTTGGAACGCCAAGGCGCTACTAAGTAAAACAAAATTATTACCTTTAATAACATATACAAGTTCAACATACATAATGCCAACCAAAATAAAAGAAAACCTACAGAAAGGAACAGAACAGTTTATGTCAGGGAGTAATGAAATCACAATCCCAATACAAACATTAGCTTTACCACAACGTCATGGGGGATTCAATGTTGCCAATATTACACTATACGCTGATCTTTTTTAATACGACATATACGAAAATATTGCAAACATAGAGCGGAAGAAACACCCACCACACCAAGTTTAGACTTAATAGAATTCAATATAGGAAAACAGATTTCAAACCTCTTCCAATTAAGACAAAATAATTTCTTACCACATGCCACCCGACCCAGCATAACATACGCCTATATTCTAGCGATAATTAAAAAGTACCAACTCACTTTTAAACAACTTTGTAAAAATAACATAGCAAGTCTATACAAAATAATTACTTTAAGAAACATCCCTCCAGATAAGCAAATAGAAGACAAATGGCTAAATTTCCACCACCCAATTCTCCCAAATTATCTGAAAACTTTTAACTACCGATGTGCATGGAACGCATTACCAGTCTTAACAAAATATTATAAAAACCCTTTAGAACCAGAGGCCCAGTGCCCAATGTGTCTTGAAAAGCCCGAAACTTTGAAACACCTTCTTCGAGATTGCCGTTTCGCACAAAAAATTTGGACTTTTATAGATAACATAATTCGGAAATATACCTCTCACCCCATAATCTCAGACATAAAACTGCAAATGGCAATCTCCAGAGAATTACAAGTATTAGAAAACCTTTTAACTTTACTATTAACTACAGCACGCCACGCAATTTGGAAAACCCGCAACCAAACATATTATGAAAACAAATTAACCACGCCAGATCAAGTCATAAAAAGTATAAAAAGCTCTATAAAATATAAAAACACAATGGAAAATAAGAAAACTACGCCGATATCCTGCAGATGCTTTTGGAAAAGATAGAGAAGTTATAACCATGGAAAAATTTTAATAGAACCAATGTAACTTTTAAAACTTTGCTGCAACTTTTCAGCTGTAATGTTAAATAACTTTAGCCCACTGTCAAAGCGGAAGCACGCGACCAGTGACATTGGCGCATTGTTTTGTTTCATGAACTCATCGCACTGTTTCGCATTGCTCTGTATACAATGTAAAATCTTTGTTTACACCCAACTGTGACACATGGCAAAACAAGACTTGATTAACGCGTGACAAGTGCCACGCGTTTTTTTCTGATAAGAACCGAAGCTCTAGGCTTTGGCGACAAGGACGATTTCGACAAATGCCAAATCCTGCACCGCATTTTCTTGGCGACGCGGTTGACTTTAACATCTCGAAAAACAACGCATCTATCGTTTTCCTCGAACGAGATGCCGAACACAAATCTGTTGTTTCTTCCTCAACGATTCACAATGCTATACATGCAATGCAGTTTTGTTTACATTGTCCCATTAGTGTGATTAAGCCAGTGCTTCTCAACCTGTGGAACGCGTACCACTAGTGGTACGTGATACATTTTCAGGTGGTATACGCAGTAGTTTTTTTCAGGTAGTGCGAAGTAAAACTTGACAAAATGTTCAATTAATATTTTGCTGTTAACAGCAAATCGATGACGTTGAGAATACACTGCTTGTCAAATTCCGCCCTGCATGTGTTGGCGACGCTTTGATATTGGCAACTTACGATTTGTGCGATTCTCTCGTTTTGCGACTTGTAAAAACGAGGTTTGACTTTGTCTTTTCCGTCTCAACTTGAAAGCGTGGTTTTGAAGTGTAAGATTACGGAATTGGTTGACTACTCCGAATTATGTAACATGACATGCCTGCCCGTGTTGTATCGTAGATGAACAGCTAGCACATAGTGCCAGACATTGGTGGCGATTGCGCAGGCGACTTTTTTTGCATTGTTTCCACTTTTGTGTAACAGATTGATGTTTATGATGAAATAATGCGCACCAAGTTTTCGCCCCATGCTCGTTGGCGAGACGTTTTTTTTCATTCCCTTTCGCGGTGACCTGTAAGCACGAAAATTACACGAAATGCCCGACCGGGATATATCGAAGCATGAGCAACTCGCACATTGTAGCAGGTTCGATGGCGATTGCGCAGATGACTTTCTTTTTGTTTGCCTCATTTTGTTTTTTTAGTGATTGATTGATGATCAAAACGAGATTGTGCGGATCAAGTATAAGCCGTGTGCTTGTTGGCAAGGTACTCGATGTTCGACCAATTGTGAAGTGTTTTTTTTACCCCCTTAGCAGTGCATTTGAGCGCGAAAATAAAAATTGGTTTTCGTCTTTATTAAGTTTGTCGTTAAACAAATGCGTGGAAATTTGTAATCTTTTCATTTTGCTTCGTGTGAAGATTTATTTTGATTAAGCATTTCGTGCGTTCATTTCGTTTTATTCTATTCGACTGTCGAATAAACAAAAATCAAGGGCTTTCCGATCGCAACAATACTTAAGAAGATTAGTGTTAAAATCTTCCCCAATCAGGTATTCACAATTATTGTTTTGGAGTGGGTGACAAGTTTAATAAATTAATCCTGAAAGGGTGGAAATGCATGCGTTAAATGGCGATAGATAATATCAATAATGAAAAGTTTCCCAGATGAGATTGGAATTTCAATAAAGGGCTTTCACAGCCTACGTTAAGACTTAGGTCTTTCTGAGTTGGTGAGTTAGTTTGGAATTAATGTAAAGACCAATTCCTCCTGAATTGGTTTGTGAGGGATTGTGAACGAAGTTGAAGCCAGGGATATTAATATTTATAATGAAATTGGTTTTCAACTTGGTTTCTGATATGACTGTAGAAATAGGATTTACTTCAGTCATTACAAAAAAGTCGTCTAGTGTATGCTTCTTTTTACCCAGGTTTCGTACATTAAAATGAAAATATGATATATTTTGTTGCTTAATTACATGATTCATTTTGCCACTGTCACTTAAAGTTGAATAATTAGTTTGAAGATGTTGAGGTGATAAGTCACGTGGAAAAGATACAATAAAATTAGATAAATTAGAATTATCAAATAAAAGGAGGTTGTAAAGCTCTGTGTTGGTTAAATTAGAAAATGGTATAGGAAAAGAAACACAGGCAGAACAAATAAATGATGCTGGTGAAGACTGTTGTTGGTTGGAATAGCATGGGGAATCATAAAATGATTGGATATGCTTATCGCATGATGAACACTGAGCACAATGCAAGCAATTAGACTTATTAAAAGTTTTGCACAGAGCCATGATTATTGATTTAAATCACCGGTCCCCAAACTTTTTGGATACTGGGCCAAATTCGCGATCTTATCAACGTCCGCGGGCCGGACTCTTTTGTGTACCGAAAACAAAAAAATGCAACTCGCATAAAATTAGTCACGTTTGTATTTTTCTATTTACTTTCTTTGCTCGTTCACATGTTTGCAATGTGATTTATGAATCTACTTCTTTTGTTGCATAATAGTTGTAGGTTAATAATTGGTTCCATGCTCGATGCTGCAATAAGGAGAGTATCGTGCAAATATGCATCTAAAATTCTTTTCACAACTGCCGCAATAACGCCTACGCTTCACACTCCAAGTGCCCACTACAATTCACAAATTTCGCAGCACTGATGCAGGCCAATGTAGCGTCGATATAAGTTTAGGCGCCAAGCACATGAACAATACAAGGTTGCCAGGTCCTGATGAACCAAAAATGCCAAATCGCTCGTCAAAATATGCCAAATAGCTTCAGAAATATGCCAAACAAGCCGAAGCAGGGCGACGGCTGTCGGTTTACAATTACCTGGATGAGTAAAGGCAAAAATGCGATGTTACTTTGGAACCAAGCCTGGAAGCGTCGCGTATAAATACTGTCTTAATCTACATCAGTGCCATGTACTCTTATAGATAATTCTTAATAAGAAATACCTATAAATATTTGAAACAATGCAGGTTGCGAAAACAAACATGCACCATGCCACAGTTCTAATTATCCGGTATACAAGCAGTTGATGTGTTATATATGTCACATGCCACAAAATATCTACAGTATTACACAGTGCAGCAGTCACACAGAACCCACAGAAATAATATCAGGCTTTCCAGGTTCGCATGGACCACATACGCCAAATTGCTAGGCTAAATATGCTATAAAGCAGGGGTACACAGCACAGGGCCCGTGGTTCAAATGTGGCCCGTCAGAAGTTTGAAAATGGCACGCAAGCGATTTACGGAATGCATTCAATGCTTTTCAAGGTAAACTGAAGTACATTCAGCAGCAATTGTCAACTGACAACATGATGCAGTTCGGAAGCATGTCTTCATTTACAAATAAAACTCGACAGACTTGGTACCTGACTTTACAAAATAAGTGAAAATGTGTGATGACCTTCGTGAAAACGTTTCAAAACGCTTACAAGATCTTAATGGCCAGGAGACGCAAATGAATTTGTTTCAAAAACCATCCCGTGCGAACGTAGAAAATGTTAATGGCGCTGACTTCTAAGACTTGCAGTCAAACGAAACTTTGCACGCGACCCTTTCCAAGGAATTTCGTTAATTAATTTTTACTCTTGACTCGAGCAAGAATTTGGGTTTGTCAATTTGCAACCACGTACTGTTGTGAACCGACCTTCTCAATCATGGAAATAAACAAATCTAGCCTGTGAACTAGGGTAACAGATGGACATTTAGATGCAGCAATGCATATTGCTATTTCATCGTGAAAGCAAAATTTTTCAACTTTGGTCCAATGAAAACGTGTCCAACGCAGCGTGTTCTCCCGGAACTAATTTCTTATGTATGTTTTTGGAAATGTAAACAGTTGTTTGCTGTTTTGTGTAATAAAGGAAATCGTATTTACTGTATGAGCAATTCATTTGACATGGTGTAGCACCCAACTCGATTTTAAGCAAAATTTTGGCCTGAATATCCATTTGAGTTGTGCACAGCAATTTCCAATGAAAAAAGCAGCTACGACCTAACAATTTTCTGTGTTTGTGTTTACTTGCCTGTGTTGTTCGCAAACTATAACATTACAAACAAACGGCCTACGTCCTGATCAAATCACCGTTCAACTCAAACTTTTGCGCAGTAGTTGAGCTTTACAGTAGATCAAAGCGGAAAGCTTGGTTTATTTTGGTTTTTAAAGCCCATTTGGATAAAATTCTCAATTATAGCTATTGTTTTTTGCTTTTTGTGTAATTACATCTTACCCTAATTTATCTACACGAAATTGTTACAATACTAAGCATTCTTAGGACAGCTCGCGGGCCGGATTGGACCACTTCGCGGGCCGGACCAGGGGACCGCTGATTTAAGTGGATTATCAAATCAAGTATGACACTCCAAGCAAATGAAAGGACAATATGTAGACCACTCACCATACCAAAAAGGGGAAACAGGTATTTCATTGACAGTGAGTTTTCAAACAGATTAAGCCAGTGCTTCTCAACCTGTGGAACGCGTACCACTAGTGGTACGTGATGCATTTTCAGGTGGTATACGCAGTAGTTTTTTTCAGGTAGTGCGAAGTAAAACTTGACAAAATGTTCAATTAATATTTTGCTATTAAAATCTGTGGCCGAACACAATAGCTACTATAAATATGTTCAGCCTTTGTTTTAAAAATCTGTTCGGTCAAAGTGATGCTTCATGTGGATGCAAACATTTTCAACTACCGCCATAATCAGAACGCATTGTTATGTACTGTATTTATACGTCATCAATAATACGGATTATTTTTCGATAAAACGTACTACTGCAGTGGTTGTCAACCTTTTTTGTGTTTGCACACCTTTAAGAGTAGCGATAAGCACTACACGGGGAAAGCGTCCGAATCGACAGCAATAGAGATCACATGCCATGATCACTCTATGCTGTATTGAGATGCGCGGGATTTTATACTTTCTCAGCTAGCTCAGGTATTTATCTGTGGTGACTACCGCGCCGAGCCTTGTAATGGCCCTAGCGCCATTACACACACTTTAGAATTTGCTCGAAAACCTGTACACCCCTGCCATGCACTAAAATCTACTACTGCAAAAGTGCAAAATTTAAGCGCTTTAGACGTTGCTTAGCCGATTTCAAATGATAAACCTTGCAATTTAAATGTATGTGCTTGTGTCTGCCATATTTAATCTGCTATACACGAAGTTGTTTTTTCTAGACCAACATTCTTCATTGAGTTTCTCTTTTTTGATTTATTTTTGACGACAGCAGAAAAGTCCTCCTCGCAAAGGTAGTTAAATGGCATGCGAACAAAAATGTAAATCGCTTTTTGACTGAGATTTCAGTAATCAGGGATGCTGAGAAGTGATACTCAAAAATTAGGGTAGTTTATAAAAGTTCTAAAATCTGC
>JGI24159J19872_10005584_pt1 | contig 16283 bp, 12 predicted proteins | sample Ectturendosymbi4_FD_19872 | JGI IMG/M metagenome (IMG submission 19872) | reverse complement strand
GTAAAACCTCCTGGTATTGCTTTACCTATGCTGCATTTTCAGGCAAATTTGTTCTTCCCATGTGTCAAACTTAATGAACTCCGTCATGCGCGACTGAGAGGTACACTTTAAGATTTGTTCCTGATATATGATGATGACTCCTTGCATGAGCGTAGCGAACCGCAATTTTGGTGCTGATTGGCTTCTCGGAGGGAACATGGTATGCAACGTTTTATGCCGTGTTATTGCAGTGGTTCCCAACCGGGGTGCCATTTGCAATACCCAGGGGTGTCGCGAGATGATACTTTTTTCAATATATCATCGAAATGATATTTTCAAAATGTCGCCAAAACTCAAAACAAATTGCTATAGGTTCGCCACTAGGTGCCACATCTGCGGCTGATCAGTAGGTCAGGGAAACGCTGCTGTAGCCATGCCAATGATTCTTTTGAGGAGTGGGGGCTGGCACCATCCTGCTGGAACCACTGGAGGACCCTGACGACCCCTCTCCGTCGACCAAGTGCTGTCCAGAACTTGTCAAGCACCTGAACATATCGCTCGATGTTGATTGTCACAGACCTCTCGTTGTCGTCCTCGAACCAGAATGGTCCAATGATGCCATGTTTGGAGATGGCAACCCAGGCAGTGCACTTCACAGAGTGTAATGGCCTTTGCAGACGGTGCTCAGGGGGTGTGCTACCCCAGAAGATGTTGTTCTTAGAGTTCACGTGACCTGACAACAGAAAATGTGCCTCGTCTTTTGCTGCATTGAGCTGCGTGGATAGACTTCTGCCGAAAATATGCCTCAACTATAAATATCTTTTGCTCAGTAGTCCATGGCATCTCAAAGGTCATATTTGGTAGATTCTTAGAACATTAATTCTACTTGGTAAATCTGAAAAATGAAAAGAATTGATTAATTATTTTAAAAGTTATTCAAGTTTAGGTGATGACCGTTTATTTTTGTATCACCCTATATTTCTTTTTTGTAGGGTGCCGCAAGCCTAAAACGGTTAGGAACCACTGTGCTATTGTTTCATATAAGAAGCTGGAAAACACTTGGAAAAATACCCTGAAGGTACTGCATTAGTACACAGTTTCAAAAAAGCAGCTATGTTGTTTCTGTTGGGAAAACTACCAATTAGTTCATGCATAATAAATGCCTATCTTTTGTGTCCGTGGTTCAAGTCTTTGATGTTTTATTAGGCAACTAGATTGTGATGATAGTTTTGCTTCAAATTCATCTNTTTTATGTGATGCANATAACAGTCATAGCAACTCCAACAATTTTGACCACAAAAAGAAAACTTGCTTCAAATATTTCAGAATTTAAGACATGGAAGAAAATTACCAAGTATTTCACGAGGTAGACAAATATTTGCAGACCACGTTTTTTAGCAGCATAGGTGACGAAAATAATGGAAAAGCAATTTGGTCGATGAATGTGTTTAAGTTTTAGAGAAGAAAGCAAAGTAAGTTTTCTTTTTTATCAAGTTTGGCTGGATGTGTGTTGTGTATTCCAGCCACTTATGCATCAAGTAAAACAGTGTTTTCATTGAGTGGAAGGTTTGTGGACAATGGAAAACTTGTCTCTGTGCGAAAACTTGACTGTTCTAGTTTTGAACAGATCAAATAATTTTGAAGAAATGACGTGAGTCTGACGGGATAGAACAATAGTAGAAGTCTCGTTTGATCAATACTTATGATGATGTATAAAAAACTTTGCTGATGGAACTGTTGCCTTTGTGGAAACTAGTTACTTAAAAATTAATAGATGTTTTTTATATGTAACAAATCAAAATCGCTTTATACGTTTAATTCTTTGTTTGATATTTCTAAGTAAACCGCATAATTGTTTAGCCGTCCACGAGTGGGCCGGATTAAAACAGAAAAAATGTTCTCGGATCACGGACGGTTAATGGGGCGTAAGTTGCGGGGCTGTGGGCGGTACGAGCTTGAAAAATCCTTGACGGTACCATCGCTACTTTGTGAATCACCTATAACGTATAAACCAGCGGAATTTTAGGATTTGGTGAAACACTTTTTGGGTATGTCAGGAAGACGTTCGAGCCAGTCAAACACACCAATTTAACATTTTTTGATATAAAAAAAACAAACAGCGTAATTTTTGTTTGTGTAGTAAAATTTTCATTTATATGTCAGAAAAACTTTGATGGGTAACTACAATTTACTTGCGTAATGACGTTTTTTTGTTTTTAAATAAGATTATTTAATTCAAACATAAGCATACACAGTTTTGGTGTTTAAGCAGTGAAAAACTCATCACTCATCTGAAAAACTCACCAAAAACTCATCTTCGTCGAAATTTTTTGATACCATACTCATATTTTATCTTATTCCCTAAAACTGGCCTGGTTTTCTTTCTCTTGTCCTGAAAGAGTCAATCGCGGTTACCCTGCAACTATTTTTTGCGCTAGGACGCCCTACATCAACTACACCTTTGTGCCTCAAGCAGTGGTGTGCAGGGGGTGCAAGCGCACCCCCAAAAGTTTTGATTTGGTTAAAATCCGGGCAAAATTCCTTAAAATCCGGGCAAAATCTGTGGAAATTTGGTCACAATGTGTGAAAACGTTTGCAAATTCGCTTGATGTGCTTTGATTTTTAAAAAATGGCGCCCTAAATCAAAGTGCAGACGGTTTTTTGGAGGTCATTTTTAGTGTTTTTCGGGCAAGTTAGGAGAAATTTGGACAAAAATGGTGCATGATGTGCTTTGATTTGAAAGAAACGCGCTCAAAATAAAATGAAGTCGTTTTTTTTTAATTTTTTGGAGGCCATTTTTGGCTTGCTTGTGGTAATCAACCTAATTTGGCGGTTTCTGACAAGCATCTAGTAAAAACCACTGACTGTGCCCATTTATGTACTGTGGCTACTTGAGCTCATGCAGCCATTTCGGCTGATTTCGTTTATTACGATGAATAACAATCTGTTGCTTTCTCTTGTTTTGATTTTTTAGTGTCTGCTGCACGTGTCTTGCGAATAAAATTCTTTGAAAGATGATAGATAAATAACTTAAAAATATTTACGCCTGCCATTAACTGCANNGGAAGTAACAATACCTAAAATCAATGAATATAAAGGATATCGGATTCNGACGTTACCACTGTTTACAATGTATGTCGCATTGGAACAAAACTGCACGTGAAACTCTTTCTTAGGTCCACTTATCATTGCAAAGCACGATAATTAATTTTTCAAGCATTGAAAATTGATTCAGCTAACATATAGAGATTCAACAATAGAGAGGAGAGTGCCCTGCCACTAATTGTTGACAAGGACTGTTAAATTGGTTCTTTTTGCCTCAGCCTGCTTAAACATGGTGCAACTGAATGACGCCACGCAAACATATTTACGCTGACTGATTTGGGTTGTGACATTGCAGTTGAAAGGAAAACAATAAACACTATTTGGTCCCAGTATCAGTAGAAAGACTAGGAACATAATAATCAGTGATGGAGTCTCTGTACTTGGTTTCAGTCTCGAGAACCTCTTTTGCGATTCTCGCTTCCAGGTCTTGTCAGTCTCGAAGGCTGCAGGTCTCAGACTCGAGCCTATTGTCTCGAGATTTTAAATACTCCAACGACATGGCTTACCTGAGTCAAGCTTCCGTAATTCAAGCTGTTTACTGTCTGTTGACTCTGAAGTCTGAAGGAAAGGAAAAGTCAAAAAAGGTCGGAAAAATCAGAGAAAATCAACAAACACACAGCTTGGAAATGGCGATGACATTTGTTTAAAATATTCTACAAACATTTCAGCGAATGTGAGAATTTTCAAGTCTCGGTCTCGAACGTTCAAATCTCGGTCTCGGATGATTTGATGAAGTCTCGGTCTCGACGTTTCAACCAGGTCTCGATCTGGATCGCGGATGTTATGCTCTCGACTACATCATTGAAATATGAATTAAAAACAAATTTGTTTGAAAAGGAATATCTCGCGCAACGAAAACTGTTGTAGCGGACCTTGCTTCGGCCCGCAACTTAATCAAAGCGTGGAATATAATTATCGAACGCAACTAACGGGGGTCCGCTACGCTGTGAACACTATAAATCTTTATCTAAATTTCATTGTAGCCCATGTCATGCCAAGGCGGCGATGAAGTGAGTATGAAAGAAAAACAATTGCCTTCAACCTTAATAAAATCACACCATTTCGGAGCAACGTCTGATTGCCACAAACTAATTTTAAGTGACTGTCGTGTAACACAGTAGATGTCGTGCCACACCACGCCATGTGGGTTTTTATAACACCTATGCCGATGCAGAGGATGTGGTGCTTTAAGGTTTTGCAATTTCAACAACTAAATAGAAATTTTCAAAAATCTGCCTTGTTAAAATTTTGTACTTTCCCAATGTACTGAGCACAAGAGCTGGTTACACCAGTATAAGAAACTGCAATCCCGCACGTGACTACAACGGTTGTACTACAGCCACTTGCACAACTGCCACCCGGACATCTGTCCAGGACAATGGTTCTTAACCTGGGGTAAATTTACCCCTGGGGGTACATTTCATCTCCCTAGGGGGTAAATTTAGTGAACCACAACTTGCAGCAAATGTAAATTTTTATAAATCACTGAACTGTAAGTGTTTGTTAATTTCGCATTTTGAATAAATCAGCACCTTAGAGCGTTTTGGGGGTAAATCTGGTAATCTTGTTTGATAAAAGGTCAAGACATGTATAAAAGGTTAAGAACCACTGGTCTAGGACGACTGCCAGCTAGGCCCACTGCCACCTAGGAGAATCGCCACCCAGGACAACTGTCACCAAGACAACTGCCAGCTTGTTGTCCGGTGGCTGTTGTCCACAGGTGGATTTTGTCCTAATGCCGAATATAACATTACGAAATCGTGGTGTGGTTTAGGTATAAAAGCTGTTTCAGCCTATTGCCAATAAATAAAAGTTGTACAGTTAATATGCAAAGTCAAGTGGATTATCTGGAATCGGATAAGCGGCAGTCCGCAACAAATATCGGGTCGTTCTAACACAAAAAATATTGTTAGGTGTTTTTAGATACTTGAGCTTCACACAGGATATATTTCCCGGCTTCAAGAATATATTTCCCGGCTTCAACTCAATTTTTTTTGACACGAGGCACTGGAGTTCTTGGGGCAAGGGAAGTCTATAAGCTGACAATTCTGGCAGTAGATGTCAGTGGAGGTTTCTTCATTATTTAAGTGAGGGCAGTTGTCCTAGGTTGCGAAAGTTCGATTTATCCTTTAGAGTGAAAAAATCCGTAGAGTGTCGAACCAGATGCAAAGGTTCGGCTACGACTTCCAAAAGAGTTTCAGTTTCGTTCTGGTTCAGGTTTTTAAAGCCAACCATCTCTGAACTGGTTCGAAAGCAATTCGGGATGACAGTTTACAAGTCGCAACTTACAAATGATTTTTTTTGTTATCTCAGATTCGCGTTGAAGCAAGCAAAAGCCGTCTTCATTCAGTTTACCATGGTGGGCAGATGGTAATCGGTTTCAAAGACTAGCAATGAGTGATTTATAGCTTTTTCAGGTGCATTGTTTTGAAAATAATGTTGAAATATCTGTCTGTAGCGTACCAGCAAAACGTCCATCATAAACGTTGCAGATTGAGATCGAATTAAACCATAGGTTATATTTAAAGCAGCGGTTCCCAACCGGGGGTTCCCTGATCCCTGGGGGTCCGAAACAAGATTTTCGGGGGTCCGAAACGCGATTTTCGAGAGTGAGAATTTATATGTTCTTGGATGTACATTTTTTAAACGAATCGAGATTTATGAAAGCTTGCAAGTGCTATTACTCAAAACAACATTATCTAGCCAAAAAATCCAGCTACCGTTACCAATTTAAGTTGTTAAATGCGTGCATTGCTATTTCTGCGATTGCATTGTGACGTTGAAATGTTTATGATGCAATTGTGGCGAGATTGTTGATCATGTTGCAGAAGTCGAAAGTTTCTGGTGTTCCACCATGCAAAGTTACCAGAAACTGAGTAGTTTACAAAAGCCCTGTTTATTGCAGTGCTCTTTGCAGCAACATATTTTTGCAACATGTACATATTTCTCTCTACTTGATTTAGAAAAGAAGCATCGGAACCGTTTGAACCCCACGAACAATTTGCGAGTGGTTCTGAATGGTTGTGTGCAGGCAGGGGCGGATCCAGCCAATAAGTTTAGGGGGGGCGATTTCAGTGATATTTGGCAGTCAAGTCTCATAACGGGTTCACTACTGTAAAAGAGATGAAATAGCCAGTACTTCACAACACTGCTGTGACAAAACAATGGACGCCAAAATGGCCTAATATCGCGAACACTCTTTTCCAAATTTTCAAAATCATGGTGAAAAAAGTTACTTTCGTAGGTTTCTCTGTGGGTGATCACCCCCCCTGGATCCGCTCCTGTGTGCAGCGGCGCCAGAACATCGGTCGGGCGGTGGGGGGGGGTAGTAAAAAAATTGAGGGCAATGGAAACTTATGAAAAACAAAGCAAATGTTATCAATTATGCTTGCTACTGTTCAACAACAATGTTGACCTCAAAAATAATTTTAAAAAAACTATATAAAATTTGTTCAAATTCGATCTTGATAAACCATAAAATTCTTTTTCGCATTCTTTTCGCAATAATATGTTCAGCAAACAATGTTGACCTCAAAAATAGTAACAGAAATTATAGAAAACCATTCTGTTTTGTTGTCAGTAGGCCCACGTATTACGAGTAGTAATTGTAAAAATGAAGATAGTGCAAAATCAGACTGTTTTTGTGACTTCTACGCTTTTTTGAAAATGAGGGGGTGCGAAAACCATGTTATTTTTGTAAAAGAGGTGCCAGTTCCAAAAAAGGTTGGGAACCTATGATTTAAAGATTATTTACTACTGCTACTGCATGAAAATAGTTTCAATAGGAGTTCTGTCAAGCCACATGTAAAATTTTTGGAGATGCATAGGAAGCAGGCAAAATTTGGAGTATATATAACCGATATTATTATCTCTGCCAATGGCAAAGAACAATTGCTGTCATTTTCAAGCAATTCTGTTGGATATGTTACAAAAAAAACATCTCTGTAAAGAAGTGTTTTGAAAATACAATTTCCCAATTTTGGCTCAAACACGATTTTCTTGCTTATAAATTTCAGGACGTCTTTCAACTGAATCCCTTTTCTCGGCGGCACACCAGTGGCGTAGCCAGCCCAGAAATTTTTTTTGGGGGGAAATGTTTGATTTTAGGCGAATAACACTATTTTGATTGGAAAAACGCGTCTCAAAGCACAAATTGACTATATCTCCTAAAAATTTGGGAGGAGCTATAGCCCCTTCCCCCCCCTTGGCTACGCCTATGCGACACACATGCGTTTCACTAAAACTTCACACAGTCGAATGGGTAAGAAAAATTTACGTTGTTCATAAATCCTTGAAGCAGTGAATACAAAGAAATGCTTGCATTTCCGAACGAGCTTTTCTGCTATTTTCATATGGACAATACCTTGCGTGGAAGTCGCAGAAAAAATCAACACATTCACAAATGTATATCGATTTATTTGCACAACAAACGTTACAATGGCGTATTTTGCTAAATCTACTGTACATTTCTAAACATTTAGTAAACACAATAGTTCGCACATTTGGTTCCGTTCAAAAAGAAACAAGATTCCAACCAAATGAAATTGCTTTTTGTTATCTTTGCTTCAGGAATTGAGTGAAATATTGCAGCAGGACTTTGCAAGTAATGAAATCAAGGTGTTTTTGCCTTGTAGAAGTAACCAAGGTATTATCAACTTTAAACCGTCGCAAAAGTGTGAGCAACAAACATTCAGTAATAATACACATTCCATTGAATTTCCACACAAAAAATCTGTATCCACTTTCTTTATTCCTACTCTCAAACGAAGTAATCAAATTCTGATGAATTTGGAAGTTCCTGAAACCTTTCCATTGTCCAAGACCACCGTCTAAAAAATAATGAAATTCGTACAAACAGGGTAACAGTAAAAAACATATACGGTTGGGTTGAAGAAAACCAACGACTTAGTACTGAACTCATTTCAATCAACAGTTTCATTATGACTGAAGCCACCTTGAGTCTGTAAGCGCATCTGTGTTCACCAGGTGTACTCAAATGGATTTTACTCCATTTCTGTGTTTTAGCAATCACTTGCTAAAACGCACAACGAACTGTTGACATATCAACATGATTACCAACTCAGACAACTGTTTTCGCATATCAAAAAGCAAAGGCAATTGGCAGGCTTTGAGAAGGTTCACTTACATCTGTGATTTCGGAATCGCTTGTAAGCTCTCTTGTCACTTTGTGGTGGATCCCATCGTAATCATATTCAGTTTGGTACTTCGTTGGACCCAGGGACTTTGGAATGGCCTGTGACGTTAGATCTAGGGTATTATTAATCAATTTCAGAAGAACCCTAGGAATACGTGGTGTTGTATTTTGACTGCCTGGCAGTCAACAACACGAGAGTCACATTACGCCTACTGCTAACATGTGAAAAACATCAGCTTAATATGAAAGAAGGGGCATCAGGACGTTTATAAGAATATGCTTAATGTGCAGTTTAAATTGGAGTTTATGACAACGTTCCACCAAAATATAAATTAAAGTCAAAAACGAGATGTTGATAATGATTGTATCTGACGTACTCCCAGTTTGGTTTTGTTATGCGCTGCAATTTCACAAAAATGATTTCCGTTGCAAATGAAACTATGATTCAACTGAAATGATTGCCATCCGCGCTTATTCATTGTCATATTTCGCATCAATAGTTTCGCAAGATACTTTTTGAAATCCGAATTGCTATTTACTATGACTGTGTCGCCTTTCCATTGTTTCCATTCCGTTTCTTTGTCCAAATTGATAACCGTAACAAACTCTTGTTCTCCGACTTTGTTGATTTGCTGGATAATATCTCCCTCCTGCTTTAGTATCATAGATCCTTCAGTATTTTTAAACATTCCAATCATTTCATCTGGCATACCTGTAAAAAATCAAAACGTCATTTACATTCATGCGCTCTCTACAGCTTGAAGTTTATTAATCACTCTATAGAGCCAGATTTAATAAGCTCTGAAGCAAATCATGTGTTTGTCAACATACAGCAAAAATTATGTGCAAATGTGCCAAAAGGGGTCCCTCAACAACTTGAATGTGTAGACAAAGGACATTTCAAAATCAAATAACTTCAAAAAATTTACAATGTTAATGGTTTTTCTGTTATTACCGGTGAACCCACACGAATCCCTAAAAATATAGGTACTACTGGTACTGCACCTACGATGCACAGAAGGACTTCACGACATGCGAATGAAAAAAGTTTCACTTGCAATGTTTTTTCTCTTCCCTCTTCCGTCTACGTAGATCTCGCTCGAAAATGTAGAAAATTTCATGGAACAAGGTGCAACAATGTGCATCACTTGCAAGAAACCAACTTGTGGCACGTATTCTGCCGGCATTTAAAAAATAATTTAGGTAACATGCAAAACGTGGTCAATTCCTCATATTTGAAGCACTTAGGTTTGGAAAACAGGAAAAAATGTTTGCAGTTTTGTTTCCAAATTTCAGCAAATGTGCTTCATGTTGATGGTATCTCTGAATCTGATTTTCATTACTGTGCCAAGAATATTTTCACTATTACAATTATGTAAATAGCTGCTTCTATCTCACAGCATCTTACTAACTATATTCAACTAATTGATCAACTGCCAGCAAGCGCCAAACAAGGCGGGAGAATTTTTCCCCCCGAAAATTTCAAAACATTGCGTAGCAATTTTGACATTTGCAGAAACTTTCAAAAAATAAAGATGAAATTTATATTTTAATGATTACAATTTTATATTCTAATTCTGAAAATTTTCGAAGATGCAGTGTGTGTGTACGCTTTGATTTTTGTTTCTTGCCTAACTTCTGAGGAAGAGAGTTTGCACAGACTCTCGAAACGTCAACAATAAATACTATATTGTTATCACACCAGTTGAGCACAGTTTGTAGCCAGGAGACTTATATGCCTGGTGACATAAACAGCATACTGTGTTCACATTGTGTTGGCTTTACGTTTGCCTGGGGTTACTGCATAGGCTACTATTATAAGAGCTTTTGCATTTTATGTTCAGTNCCTAACCGTTACTATGGGGTTTCACAGCCATGCTGTAACGTTTCAAGGAAAATTCGAATTTCACAAGAGCCTCAAAGTTATTAGGTGCTGTTTAGGAAGTTCTATATTAAAAGTGGCGAGGCCCACCTACATCTGGTGTTGGAGCCTGGCCCAACCATTGGTAATAAAGTTCAAGTTGCATTCCTGCCTGCATTCCTTGCGAGAGTGTTTCAGCTGGCAGACGAAATCTCTATAATCTATGATTGAAACATCAGCAGGGCCGGCGTTAGCAAGTGCGGGGCCGGATTTGAAAAACTTTTGCGGGGCCCCACTCAGTGGTGTGTAGAAATTTTTGATGGGTGCATCAAGGCGTAATGGTAGAAATCAGTGATGTTTCAAAGGCGAGGCCCGAAAGGGTGACGCCAAGACCTCTCCAGCAGAGACTTAATAGACAGCGCCGTACACAATAAATCAAAGAATTGCAACCCTCAGTAATACCTCCTCTCTGGCCAGATACCTCCCTGATCAGAAAGGAGGTACGAGTGTAGTACCTGCAGAGACGAGAGGTAATGAGTGCTGCGCTAGTGGATATCCAGAGCTGAAAAGTTTGCAGTAGTAGCAAAAAATTATATTTTTCCAGGTCAGGAATAATAGCCATGGATGACCTACCGCTTCACCATTTGGTGGTAATCTTTTGCAGTGAAACTTAGACAACAGTGCCCTATCACTCTCGTTTGTGGGAAAAACATCTGTGGTGATTGCAGGCGGGCGTATTTGTGCTAAATATTCCAGGATAGTCCCCAACATTCCGACTCATGACACCTGGTTAAGTAGCATCATTTGTTCAACCAAATTTTGAATGTTCTTGCTCGCATTCCTCATCAAATGCACATCCGACAAGGTTCCTTCTTTGTCAGAATCAACACTTTCGAAACAACTTATATCACTTCCGGTACATAAACTTCCACTTTGACTATATGGGGTAACATGATCAGGCTATCTGTCTACGTTGTCGTCATCTTCAATGTGATGTCACATTGAGGGTACACTCTCAGTGGTCAAAATACTTGTACAACGCACCTTTCTTTTTTTATGCCTCGGTCGGTTTTTGCCTTAGCTTTAGGTCTTTTTTCGCTGCCACCTAATATTTTCGGCCCATGTCTCATGGTCTTTGACTCATAATATTTAGCCGTAGTTACAGACAAAACATATTCTTAAATAAATAGCCCAAATTCGACTGTTTAAAGCCAAAAACAAAACACCTTCCTATCACTATATACTGTACTTTACACGTGGAAAATGGTTACAGTGAAAACCACTTAATTGAGCACCGATTTTAAAAGTGAAAACCGCTGATTAGAGCAGCTTATGAATATTACGGAGAAGGGTTTATTTTTTTTCTCTGTTAGCACTAAAGGAACTCGTATGAAATGATTGTAGATCTCTCAATAAGTTTAAACCTACTTTTTAATTTTTCAAAACAAGCAAGTAGGCTACTGTTGTAGCCTGAAACTTCTACGAAAGTTATTCCATTTTTCAAACTTTTTGCGACTTTCAGTTGTTCGGCTATATCTCAGAAATTACGGCGCCAGTCTGTGACATTGATGCCATAGCCCTGGTTGCGGCAGTATTTCATGATGCAATTTTCACCACAAGAACATCATGATGCTTACTTCACTTGAAACGAATTGTCACTTCTGTTACCTTGCAAATGGCTTAACTATTAGTAATTTTCTTTTATATTTCAAGAAACCGTTATATGTAGCACCTGAAACATTCATAATTAAAACTAGGTATATTTAAAACGTTTTTGCCAATAATCTCAAATGGTAACCTTCGATGGTTGGTTGCCTCATCAAATTTTTACTAGAGGGAAAATGAACAACGCTATTAAAACACTAAGCAGCGCACATTTGCAATTACGAAGTAAACGTTACCCTCAGAAGACAAGTGATAATAATTATTGAAATATTAACATTTAACAACCATCGAAATGCATTTTGCAGCAACTATTGAAACCTGACCTGCCAAATACGAAACGCTTTTATAAATGAAACAGAAAAGAGCTTCGAACTTCAACTCTTTTCTGCTTTAATGAGGCGCTAGTAAAAACACTTGGCTACATATTACTGAAGACAATGAGCATTCTTGCTATAGAATTTTGATGATAAGGGCGTTAAAAACTGCGTAGTACACTTGGATTTTCGTTAGCAACGGATCCCACGCTTATAAAATACTGTGGGCCCCTCCTCACTTTTTGCTTTGACCTTGCTGACTGCAAAGACATTTTGAGAGACCGCAACTGTTCATCTGAATAGCGAGATGATTGTAAAGCAAAATTTTGGTGTACTGTGATGGTGATACTAATGTCCATCACTCGCCAGCAGATTGAGCTAAAGAGCTGTTCAAACCCGTTCTAAATGGGGAAAGTCTTGTAGTTTAGAATTATAAAAAAATTTGCTTGTGCGTTTTCGGCCTTTTTGGCCATGTTTACATCACCACAGGATGTTTTGACAGGTCTGTCAAAACATTGGATGATGTCAACATCCCGTGGGAGTTCCAAAATCGAGCCGGCGCGAAACTCCACTGGATTTGAATGGATTCTAGGCTGGAGTACGAGTCTTTAGATGGTTTGATTGACATTCTAACGTTTCTGGTTGAAAAGTTATGGCAAAAATGATAGAATATTAATTAAGGAAATCCTGTAATATGCCCTAGGGAATTCCTGAAATATTTGGAATTTTTTGGCATAACGTTTGAACCAGGAACGCTAGAAACTCGATGAAGAACTCTGAAGACTCGCATTCTAGCCAAGAATCCCAAAAAAACTTCGAGTCAAATTGTCGGCCTGTGGATCGGATGATGACGTCATAAAAATAATCGAAAAACATACCCCAAATCATGACCCATGGACCCAAAACCCCAAACCGAAATCTTAAAAAAAAATCTATTCTGAACTACACGACGCCACGAGTAATTAGAGGTTTGAACAGCTCTCTAGCTCAATCTGCTGCCCATTTATGGCTGGTCAAATTTTTCCCTGAGAGGACAAACTATACCTTTTCTAAAACTTTTTGAATTTTGTCAAAAACTGGGTTTTTGAGCCATAATTTCGGCCACAAATATGCTATTGCTAGCAAGTCAATCAAGGGCTCTAAAGACGCGGATTTTGGTCTAGTTTTCAAAAAAATGGGTCAATGGGTTGCCGCCCAGGGCCAGGTAAACTCGGCCAAACTGCGAAAACATTCTCTCATTGTGACGTCACCTCCAGAAAACACCAAATCCAAAGCGAAAAAAATTTTTTTTCGATCTCAAATAGAATACTTGCTGAATCCGCAGAGGGTTTGAAAAACTCTCTAGCTCTAGCGGTTGGCAAGTTATTCGATTGCCAAACTTTGCAAAAAAAGTGGCGCACGCGGGACTTAAAGGGTGAAACTTGAAAGTAACACGTTTAAAGGCCGCTCCTCTATTTTCTGTGGAAAACTGATGAAGAATTCTGGTATAACTTAGTTTTTACGCAAATGAAATGTCCACATCCCACAAATTAACCCTACTCAGGTAACTCTGCCCAATTTGGGCAAACGGTTCTTCTACTTTAAAAATTAGTTTACGTTCAGGTAGAAAGCTGGTTCTTTCAGTAGCTGCATTTTTTATACGCTCTTTCGGGCAGTCCTATCGAAATATGCACAAGTTTTGCAGTTTTCGATGGGGAACAAAAATTTGCCCAAATTGACCCATGGATACCTGAGGTGTAACAAAATTCCTTCACAAAGATCCCCCCTAAGGCAACCTTGACCAATTTGGGCAAAAGGAGTTAGTGCATGTAAGTTCACTAGTAAGCCACGCCAGCAACCTTTGACCGATGACAGCACGGGAGCAGATCACACAAGTGCAAACCCTGACGCCACAAATCAATTTGGCACGAATGGCTTCTGCTCAGCTCGTGGTTTTCATTGAGAAACGGGCAGGAGAATGTATGACGCCTTCTCCGCCAGTCGAAAAAAGTGGAGCCAGAATGGGCCTGCACCGTGTGCACTTGTGGTGAAAGATCAAAGCATTTTATTGAGGACATGATGAACCTTGTGCTTCTCTTTACCTAATTGAAGTTTCTAGAACTCTGGCTTAGCTCCTTGTGCGTGCACTTGTGGTAAAAGGCCAAAGCATTTTATTGAGGACATGAACTTTGAGACCAGACAACGCTGCGGAACCTGCCCACCATCAAAACAGAGCAAAACGAGGTTCACGTGCCAACTGCCAACGATAAGGAGCACCTGTCTGCATTGATAACTTTCAAGTTTTCTGCAAAGATTACACCCCTGGAATACTAACCTCGGGTGATTTTCACCCAGACAGGATTGGTGGCCACGTGGTCCCTAGGTGAAAATCACCCGACATTATGGTTAGAGTGAGTTTGAGGTAAAAACCAACCCACGTAATGGTTAGAGTGAGTTTTTGGTTTCCCTGTTAATGCCTTGACATTGTACAAATTGACAAAACCCGACTAATTTATAGTTTTCGAATTTCAATTTTGGGGGCTTGGTGCATTGTTCGGTTGGGCCTAGCCCACCAAAACCCCCTGTGGCGACGGGACTGGCCGTATGTGAGATATTAAAGTCAATAGCAGTGCCGCGATCAATCTGATTGCCCAACAATTGTTGTAAAGCATTTGCCCATTTTGGGCAAGTTTACCTTATGTGCCTGATTTTCGTAAAAATTTACCCATTTTGGGCATGATTAATGTGGCTGAAAATTGCAATGAAAATAGAAAAATTTTAAGTCTCAACCTAATATACTTTTATTGCAGATAGAACCACAAGCTTTAAACGAGGTTCTGTTTAAATGTTAAACTGACCACCAATGACGTCTACTGGCAGAAATTTTAGATGTTTCTTTACTTTTTCGTTCATTTGTTAAGAGCACTTCCCACAGTTTTGTTTGGAGAATTGCTTTTGTTTTTCATCATATAAAAAAAATCCAAAATCACCACGTTTTTTCTGATCGGATGAGCTTGAGAAGACTTGCTAAGTTGTACAAAAACCCACGCGCGCGTCTAAACCTGTCAGTTAGTCCACTATAAACGAATAAACAAAATCTGCCCATTTTGGGCAAGGACAACAATGGTGTTTGTGTTTAGAGGTTATCTGAGCAGGGTTAACACAACAGAGTTGTGATTAGCGTAGAGAAAGACCAAACATTTTCAACAGTAATGAGTTCTCTCTGGAAATTAAAGAAATTAAGTTGATAATGTGGATGCAAACCTGATAACCGCCTGGAGACATAGGCGGCGGAACAATCAGATCTGTTGAAGTCAGCTAGCAGGCTTTTCCATGGGAATGGGACTCCTATAGGAATCAGATAAATATGCCCACGGACAACCCTGTCAACTGCTGCGATCGGAAATCCCAAGCGGCATGGGCGCAAAGCTTCGCACCGTGGCAGCAAGCAACAATAGAGATCATGCTCGCAATCTCTCTTACTGTTGCTTGCTCGCGCTACACATATGATGGTGTTATTCTTCACGCACATCCCGTTCGTCGTGAATCATACAATCAACGCAACGCCACCGGAGAGGTTGCAACACAACTAGAAATGATGAATACAGCAAAACACACTAGGGTGAAATCATACTGCGGTTGTTTTCAGCCTAGTTGATTTCGACAGATCAAGAATGCATTATTAGTTGATATTCGTCAAAATCAAAGTTTTTTTGTGAATCAACAAAGCAAAAAGGTGTTACACCTCTACAAGCTCTTTGCTTCCAGACCGATTATAAGCCGCATGGAACTGGATTCCTGTCACAGCCAGAAAGCAAGTTGCACTGCTGTTGCTGTCCATCACTTTCCAAGTGACTGGGTGAAAGAAATCAATTGCATCTAAAGGCTCGTATACACGCTAACGCGCAAAACATAATAAACAAAATGTAAATTAGGAATTACTCCTTCGAAAACGCCATGTGAGAGAAACCTAACAAGACTTAAAATTTGTACGCAAATTTTAGAACTTTTGAGAATTCAGCTCCTCTTACGAAAAGAACTTTGAAAGATGGAAAACGAAACTGTTTCAAGAAGAAAAGGATTTAATTGACATAAAGCAGGCATGTTTCAAAGGGCGTTTATGATGCGATTTTGCCTAAAATGTCATGAAAGTATGTGGCACGTACAGCCAACCCAGTTCTAGTTTTATATTTCTAAAACATGCATGAAGTCATCAACTCACATT